>WNFD01004560.1_pt1 | contig 16075 bp, 15 predicted proteins | sample 5400491 | NCBI WGS metagenome assembly WNFD01 (sample SAMN13153343, study PRJNA577476) | soil metagenome | isolation source: 120 cm saprolite under Douglas fir tree site 2 hole 2 replicate 2 | place: USA:California | collected 2015-04-18 | reverse complement strand
GCGAGAAGAACAGGAAGGAAACTAGCCCGCCGATAGCGCCGCGGTGTCCGGCAGAATCCCGACGTTGGCGGCCGCCACGCAGTCGCGATTGGTATTCTTCACCAGGTACATGGCTTCATCCGCGAGGTGCAGCAAGCCTTCCTTGGTTCGCGAATCCACGGGATACGACGCCACACCGATGCTGGGGGTGATGTGCACCTTCAATCCCGCCTGCTCCAGCCAGCGAGCCTCGCGGATCAATTTGTGCAGACGGCGTGCGACATTCAGCGCATTATCCTTGGATGTCTGCGGCAGCAGAATCACGAATTCGTCCCCGCCGTAACGGAACGCAAAATCAATCAGCCGGCAATGCATTTTCAGCGCGTTTCCAATCTCCGCCAGCAGCTTCGAGCCGATCAAATGTCCATGCGTGTCGTTCACCTGCTTGAAATGGTCGAGATCGATGAACACGATGGAAAATTCGTAGTTGTAGCGCTGCGAGCGGTAGATTTCCGTTTCCAGAATGAAGCCCATGTGGCGCGCGTTGTACAGCGTGGTGCAGTCGTCGGTGATGGTCAGCTCGTGAATGCGCTTGACGTGCCGCGCGTTTTCCAGCGCAATGGCCGCAAAGTCCGCCAGCGCTTCCAGCAAGCTTAGATCGCGCGCGTCAAATCCCTCCGGCCCAAAACAGTTGATCAGCTCGATGACGCCGAGGCAGGTGTCGCGAAACTTCACCGGGACAGCGACGATGGACTGCGTTTCCATCTTCGTCTTTTCGTCGACTTTGTCAAAAAAGCGCGTGTCCTTCGCTGTGTCCGGTACCACTACGGCCTCGCCGTGCTGCGCCACCCAGCCCGCGATGCCCTGGCCGATTTTGATGCGCACGTCCTTCAGCGCTTGCGAAGCTTTGCCGACCGCCAGCTCGAAGTACAGCTCTTGCTTGGCCTCATCCAGCAGCAGCAGCGACCAGTTGTCCGGACGCAGAAACTCGTCAATCTTCTCCATGATGGTGCGGAGAACTTGATCCAGCTGCAGCGAAGACGTCAGCGCCTTCCCTAATTCCTGGAAGATCGCAAGTTCGCCCGCTTCGCGCTGTTCGGAGCGAGCCGCAGGATTGCGGCGACGTTCGACGGCGGGAAATGGTTTTACTTCCTCCACGCTCAATTGAACCCTTTACCTTCGTCTGGTTACACGACACCGGGCGGCCACCGTCCCCGGCGCACAAGATTCGACCCACGCTCACGAATCCACGCCAGTATAGGCCCCCCGCAATAAGCGGCGCAACCCACTCGTAGGACAGGCGTTGCCATATTGCCATTAGCGGCTCGACGCAGCCGACCCTCCGCGTGGCCGCAACGATCCCCGCCGTTGTTTGACGGGGTATTACGCACTGAGGGGATTTTGCTACACCCCTAGGTTTCTTGCTGCGGGTCGCGGAGGGCGAATGACCAGCACGGGCAATAATTTGCTCAAAGTCTGCAAGTTATTTGAGTGCGTGCGCAGCCCCTGGTGTCGGTAAGTCGTTTCGTTTCAGCACGCTTCTACTGGCGGCCGTTCAGCGCGAGCAGCACCATAAGGCCCGTGCCAAGGAGCAACAGCGAGCTGGGTTCAGGCACGACGCTTGTGCCATTCGTGAGATTGGCCGTGTAGATTGTGGGGGCGTCGGAGAGAGCCAGAAACGACGGTGTGGTTAGGTCGAGCGCTTTACAGAAGCCGAAGTTATTGCATAGGCTGCCTTGATTCACGAATGAAAAGACACTGGCGTTTATTGGCGAGGTTGAGGCCCCCCCGTTGTTCAGAGTGACCAATTGCAGGTTCTGGTTGGCAGCGATGTAGAAGTTGGCTATGTTCCCACCCAAGACTCCAGGTAGGATGAGCTCGATGAAGGTACCAAAGAACGGGTCAGAGGGATCAGTAAGGGAGTAACTGAAGAAGACGGCCGTGGGTGGCCCGAAGGCTGTCGATTGCCCATTGAAACAGCAGAAGGTTCCAGCCGTGGAGTCACCAGGGGTAAACGTGCCCGCCGCGATGGGCGTCGTGACAGTAAGGGCCCAATCCAGCAGCACACCATCGGAATTGAAGGTGAAGTCTCCAGTGAGTTCCCCGTTGATCCCCCCAATGATGGGATTGCCCAGAGTAATCGCCCCCGCTTGCGGGACAAAATCGTCTGCCGCTGCGGTTAGAGCAAAGCCGTCCAGCATGAGCAGAGTGGTCGCCAGGGCATCTCTAGCACGCTCTTCGCCAAATTCGCCTTATTGAAAATAAGGCATTTGCATATAGCCGGTCGCAGGACTAAATTAGTGGGGTGCACTACATGGGTGAACTGCCACTAGATTTCGTCTAAGGAAACTTCCCCCGAGCCGACCAGATGGCACACACACAAATTCCCGGACTGTGCAATTCCTTGGCCATCTTTACGGCGTTGAGAAACATGTAGTTAGCTCTGCGGATTCTTAGGATTTGTGCAACGAATTGCACACTTTCGGCAACAATGTGCTTGCAACTGATAGGGTCGGGTCGAGACTGTACCCGGGGGACACATTCTGAATGTTCTCAGTGCCCGATTAGCGGGTCTGACAAACTCGGCATTGAAGAAGTCGAGCTCATGAGTCGACGATCACGTGGGCGCTCAATAGGCGCGTTGTATATCAAAATGTCTGTATCGGCAGCGGGGACAATACGACGCATGATCGCGGTAGCTTCGGGAGACCACATTGTCCGATCCTCTTAGACTATTATCCTGCCATATCACAGAGTTTCCTGCCACAACCTGGGAGTCGGCGCGTGCATTGCTCTAAGAAAAAACTCGCCTCTAACCGCGCCAACCAGCATTTGCACAGAATCCCTATGCCCAGCCGCTCGCGTAGGCCCCAGGGCCAGTGGGTGTAGCAAAATCCCCTCAGTGCGTAATACCCCCGCCGTTGTTTGACACCCTTCGCGGCGCCGCCTATAGTGCCGTCGAGGGGAGCCCACACCTTCCGCGAGCGTGCGTCGCCGTGCGCCGCCGCGGCTCTTATCTACGCGTCGACCGCGCTTGGGTCGCGTCGCCAGACAGGTTCGATTCATGGCCAGGGGAAATTTTGGGGAACGCCTGAAGCGCGAGCGCGAACTGCGCGAAGTCGCACCCAACGAAATCGTCGTGGCCACGCGCATCAGTTTGCGTTTCCTGCAAGCCCTGGAAAATGAAGATTGGGACAAGCTCCCGGGCGGAATCTTCAATCGCGGGTTCGTCCGCGCCATCGCGCGCTATCTGGGCCTCGACGAGGAGAATCTCCTCGCGGAGTACGACCTCGCGCGCGCCGATCAAGCCGCCGAAGCTCCTGCCGCACAGGAAAGTCGCATCCCTTCGCCGCCGAAATGGATCGCCGCCGCCTTGGTGCTGGGCGTGCTGCTGGTCATCGCAGGGTTAGTGGCTGCTGGGCTTTACGGCTGGCGACGCTACTCCACGCATCGGCGCGCAAAGCACTCTTCGGCCGCCACGGCGCAGACTGCTCCAGGGGCCCAGCCGACGTCTGTGGTCTCCGGTGACCCGCCCAGGGCGAGTCCCGCTACGCTCGATCTTTCCGTCTCTGCTTCGGCCGCCACGCGCGTGCGCATCCTGGCGGACGGCAAGCCAATTCTTGATGGCGAGATGCGCCCCGGCGAAACGCGCCATTTCTCCGCGGAAACGGCTTTCAAAGTCACCGCGGCCGACTCCAGCGCGGTGTTGCTGGAATTGAACGGGCAAGCGATGCCGCCCATCGGTTCGCCCGGGGCCTCCGGTACAATAGTGCTGAGCCAAAAAGATTTGAGGCCGGCAAATGGTGGAAACGCTCAGCGCTGATGTCGTCGAAGACCTGCGGCACGGCCGCGCCCCGCGCGAGCGCAAGTTGGCCGTGTGCACCGGCGGGGCACATCTCGCTCCCGCGGACCGCGCCGAGATCCTCACCGTCCTGGCGCACGACGCCGACGAAATGGTCGCCAACCGCGCGCAGGATGCCCTTCTCTCGCAACCGATTGAATCGCTGGTGGAAGCCATCGCGCGCGAAACCGCGCTTCCGGCGCTGTTTGCTTATGCCGCGAAGAATCTGGGCGACAAACCTGGCGTCAGCCACGCCATGGTGCAGAACAAGCATTGCGGCGCGGAGCATTTGGTTCACGTGGTACGGCATCTCTCGACGGAGAGTATCCAAGACTTGATGGAAGAGCTTGACCGCGTCAGCGCTTCTCCCGCGCTGGCCGGCGCTCTCGAACACAGCAGCTCTGTTACTGCCGAGCAGAAAGCGCAACTGCATGAGCTGCGCAGCACGGCGATCGACCACGGCGCTCTCGCCGAAGCCGCGCTCGAAGCTGAGCCGGACCTGGGCAAGCGTCAAACGCTGTTGGAGCGTCTCGCAAACATGAGCGTTGCCCAGCGTGTTCAATTTGCGTTCAAGGGAGGCTCCGAAGCGCGGCGCACGCTCATCCGCGACAGCAACAAAGTCGTTCAGCGCGCGGTCTTGCAATCTCCGCGCCTCACCGATCAGGAGGTTGAGGCGTTTGCTTCGATGTCCAACCTCACCGACGAAATCCTCCGGGCCATCGCCAAAAACCGCAATTTTCGGAAGAATTACGTGGTCGTGCGCAACCTGATGAACAATCCCAAGACGCCGCTCGATGTCAGCTTGCACATGCTGCCCATACTCAACGTCATGGACCTCAAGAAGCTCTGCCTCAACAAAAATATCCCAGAAACGCTGCGCTCCACCGCGAATAAGCTGCAGCGCCAGCGCCAGGATAAGAAATAGCTTTCAGCCGTCAGATTTGAGCTCGGTCAACAGGCGAGGTACCATACCTCTCATGTTGAGTCTGCTTGTCTCCAGGGCGTCTCTTATGAAAATGGCCCTCGTAAGCGCTATGGCATTTGCGGTGACAGCGGCGTCAACGCTAGGCCAAGCGCCTCCGCGTCCAGCTGCGGATCCGTGGTCCGCCTCGCAGCTCGTCGAACCGGCAGATTTCGCGCGCGAGTTGGCTGCCGCGAAACCCGATTCCCTCCCCACAATCGTCTACGTCGGCTTTCGCACGCTCTTCGAAGGCGGCCACGTTCCCGGCGCCACGTTCCATGGCACCGCTTCCACCGAAGCGGGTCTCGCGAGCCTAAAAGCTTGGGCGGGGTCGCTTCCGCGAACCACCGACGTGGTCATTTACTGCGGCTGCTGCCCCTTCGACCACTGCCCGAATGTTCGGCCCGCGTTCGTGCTGTTCCGCGATCTAGGATTCACGCACCTGCGCGTGCTGGCCTTACGCACCAGCTTTGCGGCTGACTGGGCGGGGAAAAATTATCCAATGGAAAAGGGATTGTGAGGGCCGGGTGCCGCCCGGGCAATCGCTCGGGCTCACCCTAGCCACTGCGGATTGTGCGCCGTGCCGTCAAAATTCGTAGTGGTCTTGTAGCCCTCGAACTCGCCATTTCGCGCCGCTTCCTTGGTCTTCGCCAGCAACGCCGCCACCTGCGTTTCGCTCAGGGGCTGGAAGGTTCGCGCCGCCTTCAGCGCCTGTTCCACCAAAGCCACCGAATCGCATCCGGTAATCACCACGCTGGTCGGCAAACTCATCGCGTAGTGCAAACACTCGATCGGCTCCACGGTCTTGCTGTTCAGGATGATCCCCGCGCCCATGGGCTTCATGCCCAAAACGCCGATCTCCTTCTTCACCAACACCGGCAGCACCTTTTTCTCGAAGCTGTTGTAGTGCGCGTCCATCACGTTCAGCGGCATTTGCACCGCGTCGAAATGGAATTGGTGCGCATCCGCGGTCTCCAGCATCTTCAGATGAATGTCGGGGCTTTTGTGTCCCGTGAATCCGATGTAGCGCACCTTGCCGGCTTTCTGCGCCTCAACCACCGCTTCCATTCCGCCGCCGGCGGCAAAAACGCGCTCCGGGTCCTCCATGCGGATGATTTCATGAAATTGCAGTAGGTCGATGTGATCGGTCTGCAATCGGCGCAGGGACTCTTCCAGTTGCTGCGCCGCCGCTTTCTTCGTGCGCCCATCGATCTTGGTCATCACGAAAGCGCGCTGCCGGTAGCCATCGCGCAGCGCCTTGCCCATGCGCACTTCGCTGTTGCCGCCGTTGTAGTCCCAGCAGTTGTCCAGAAAATGGATGCCGTTGTCGAGCGCCGTTCGTATGATGCGGATGCTTTCCTGCTCATCCTTCTGGTTGCCGATGTGGTAGCCGCCCAACCCCACCATCGAGACTTTTTCACTCGTGCGCCCGAGCGTTCGCTGCGGCATGTCGGACTTGTTCTCCGCCGCCCAGGTCAGCTTCTCTGCTCCCGCCGCCACCGTAGCCGCCACGCCCAGCTCCAGAAATTCCCGCCGCGTCACGCCGCTGTCTTTCCCGCGTTCCGTTCCGCCGTTCCCAGCGTCACTGCCTTCGAAATCGCGCATGACCTTATCTCCTTGGCCTGGCCTGATGCCGCTAGCCTACACCTCCCCACCCGTTCGGGAAACCTACGATGAAACTTGATGCCCGCCCGGCGCCGGAGTTAGACTCCGCCCATCTCTTGCCCTGGTCGGCCCCCAAAAACTCTTCGGAGGACCTATGCTCAAGTCTCTTGTGCTCGGCGCCATTCTCGGCGGCTTGACCGCCTTTATCTGGAGCTTTATCTCCTGGAGCGTTCTTCCCTGGCACGAAAAACAGTTGCGCTCTTTTCAAAACGAAGACGAAGTCGCCGCGGTCATCGCTTCCCATGCGCCGGAGTCCGGAAATTATCTTCTGCCTACCGGGCCTTCGGAGGAAGGCATGACCTCGGAGCAAAAGAAGGCCGCCGAAGAGATTCGCATGCAGAAAATGCAAAAGGGTCCGTTGGTGTTCGCCGCGGTTCGGCGTGAAGGTTTCAGCTCGTTTCCTCGAGTGTTGCTCACCCAGCTCCTCTGCCAGATGTTCGCCGCGCTGCTGCTTACCTGGATGCTTTTGCAAACCAGCGGTTTGAGCTACGCCCGCCGCGTCGCTTTTCTCGCCATCGCCGGACTTGCCGCCAGCGTCATCGCCGATCTTCCCAACTGGAACTGGTGGGGCTATTCCGGTGCATACACGGCCGCCAATCTCGCCGACTACACGCTGACCTGGCTCCTCGCCGGCCTTGTCATCGCCAAAGTCGCCAAGCCCCAGCCCGCCGCAGCGCGTAGCGGGTCTCTCTGAATCGGCTAACGGATAGACGCACTCCTGACAAGCGGGCTTACCGGAGCAGTGGATTTCATTTGTCCGCTTACCCGACGTACCAGGAGTTGACAACTCATCCCGAGGCAAAGCGGGTCCAAGGATTACTTCCGAGTAACCGAGCGCTCGACTAGAACATTGTTTTTCGATTCCCAGAGCGCCATTTCTTTCTGGAAATTGAGATCGTTCGGATGGACTGTCTCCTGTTTATCGATGCGGGTTGGGATGCGACAGCCACCGATAACAAGCGGGCCCATCATGTCGCCAAGCTCCTTCAAGGAACCGGTGGTCCCATACCGGCACCGAGTTGGCTAGTTTTTGCCAGACTGCTCGCGTCGCAAATTTCGGCGCAGTTCCTCTTTGGCGTGGAAGATCATCATCCTGACCGCAGGAAGCCGGCTTTTCAGTGCTCGCGCAATCTCGGAGTAACTCATCTGTTTGTAGTAGCGCAGCACGAGCGGCACTTTGTATTTTTCGGGCAAGCGAATCAGCTGTTCCCTTACTTCCAGCCGTTCTTCCCTGCGCAGAACTTGGGAGAGCGGCGAAGGAGTCGAATCGTCGGGGACTTCGCTAAGGTCGGCTCCGTCCACTCGCGCACCTTTCTCGCGTTTTCCGCGTCGCAGCTTATCGATGCAATGCCGGCCTGCCACCCGCGACACCCAAGGGCGGAAGGGCACCGTCTCTTTTTTTGTCTCCAGGACCCTTTGCAGCTTCAAGAACACCTCTGCCGCCGCATCCTCGGCGTCTTCCGGCTGCCGAAAGAAATGCCGGCAGACGCGCAGCACATGGCGATAGTGAGCCGCGTAGAGTGCGCTTAAGACTTCGGGGCAGGCTTGTAGGGGCTGGTTCAGCGCCGCGCAGGGCGCTGGTCTTTCCATGAACACTGAAGTCGTTGCCATCGCCCATCCTTTGCCCTGGATTTGGGCACACCACCACTTCCGGGCCCGCACGATGCAACTCGCCGGCGGGTTCGTGTGTATCTCAGTTCAGCTATTTGGAACGGTTTCCTCTCCGTTCAGTTTTCTTCGGTAGCACGACCGAAGTCGGCGCACGGTGAGGCGCCGAAAAATCCTTGCTGTGCGAAGGGGACCGCTCGATCACGGTGCCCTCGCGCCGGCGGACGACCAGGAGTGTCAAGTCATCCTCCGGTGAGCACGCGTCAGCGAAGTCGAGCACCGCCCCAAGCGTAGAGAAGAGAACCTGGTTCGCGCTCGCGCCGCCGACCGCGGTCGCCGCTGCCGATAGTCGTCTCATCTCAAACTCCTGGTCTTTGCAATTCCGGCACTCCGTCACGCCGTCGGAGTAAGCGAGCAACATGTCGCCCGGATTCAGCCGCACGCTCCCTGTGTCGTACGCCGCTTTTTGCAGGGCACCCAACATCGGTCCACCTTTTTCGAGTCGCTCCACGGCCTTGTTGTGCCTCAGCAGCAGCGGAGCCGGCAGGCCGGCGTTACAGTACACAAGTTCATTCTCTTGTGGATCGAGCCGGGCAAAGAACAGGGCCGCGATCGGCGGCGCATCCTGGTCCTGGCACAGTTCCGCATTGACCTCGGCAACGGCAGCCGCTGGGTCCGAATGCCTTCGCGCAGAGCGTCGGATCAAACCCATCAGATGGGCTTGCCAGATTCCCGCCGACAATCCTTTGCCGGCGATGTCGCCCACGGTCAATCCAAGGGCAGAGTCGAGTTCCATCACCTTGAAAAAGTCCCCGGAGAGGTGGCGCACGGGAAAGATTTCGCCGGCGATCTCAAACTCGCCCCACGCGAGTTCACGCGGGGCGCAGAGCTTCCGTTGAATCTGGGCCGCCTCATAGATAGCCTGTTGCAGTTTTGCTTGTTCACGCCGCACGGCATCCAGTTCTTGCTTCACCGACTGAATGCCCGCTGTAAGGTTACTGGCCGTGGCGGGCAAACCTTGACTGCCGTTCCCTTGGCGTTTCGTCTCCCGCTCCAGGCGGTTCCCGAGCCCGTTCTGCCTGATGTCCAGCATTCCTTCGGCCGATGTCATCATGTTCATCTCATCCTACGAATTTGTAGCCCACTCCGTGCACCGTCAGAAAGAAACGAGGCTGCTCCGGAACGGGTTCGAGTTTCTGGCGAATCCGCACAATGTGAGCGTCCACCGTGCGCGTCGTCGGAAAATTCTCATAGCCCCAGACCTCGTCGAGCAGCCGGTCGCGGCTCAGGGTCTCCCCCGAATGACATAGAAAATGCTTCAGCAGCTCAAATTCCTTGCTCGAAAACTCCACTGGCTTACCACCACGCAGGACCTGGTAGCTGCGCAAGTTCACCTCGACATCGGCGAAGCTATAGCGGTCTTGCTCTTGCGGGAGCGTCTTCGCGCGCCGCAGGACGGCCTTCACGCGAGCGAGCAGTTCTCGAATCGAGAAGGGCTTGGTGACGTAGTCATCGGCACCGAGTTCGAGGCCCACAACCTTATCCACTTCCTGGCCGCGCGCCGTGAGCATGATGATGGGAATCGACGGGCGCTTGGCCTTTAGCTGCTTACACACATCCAGCCCGCTCATGCGCGGCATCATCACGTCCAGGACGACCAGGTCCGGGGAATCCTTCAGGGCGCGCTCGAGCCCTTCGACGCCGTCGAGTGCCGTTATCACTTGAAAGCCCTCGTACTCGAAATTATCGCGGAGCCCCGCAACCATGTTCGGTTCGTCCTCGACGATCAGAATTTTCGTTGTTCCCATGACCTCTCCCTTGGGCTCTACGCGAAGCATGGCACCACCCCACACTACGCGGCCCCTCACGCTGCAACCTCCGCGGTCGGTAAAGCGGGGTCCAACGGCAACGCGATGGTGAATTTGCTCCCTTTCTCGGGCGTGCTTTCGACCAGCACGTCCCCACCATGTGCCCGCACGATGTGCCGCACGAGCGCGAGGCCTAATCCCGACCCCTTGATGTTGTGTACCAGCGGATCCCCACAACGATAAAACTTCTCGAAGATTTTCTCCTGCTCGTTCGGTGGGATGCCGATCCCGTGGTCCCGGACTTCCAGATTCACGCGGCTGTTCGCGCGGTACAGGCTTACACCGATGTACTTCTGGTCCTTGGAGTACTTCAAAGCGTTGTTCACCAGATTGAGCAGCGAGCGCGCGATCGCTTCGCGGTCCACGATCACCGGTGGAACATCGCTAGAGATGTTCTCCTCGAAGGCGAAACCGTTTTGCTCGATCTGGAAACGGTAGGAATCCAGTGTCGACCGAACCAGATCGGCCAGGTTTGTCTCCTTGAACTCGTATTCCTTGCGTCCCGCTTCGATTCGGGAGAAGTCCAGGATATTGTTAATGAGCGCCGTCAAGCGTTCGCTCTCCTCCCGAATGATGCGGAAATATTCCTGGTATTTTTCCTTTGCTGTGAGCCGCCCAAGCTCCAAAGTTTCGGCATAGAGCCGGATCAAAGCCAGCGGCGTCCGCAATTCGTGCGAGACGTTGGCGACGAAATCGGACTTCAGTCTGGCCAGATTCATCTCTCTGGAAACGTTGCGGTAAGTAAGCCAAATCCCACCGATCATCAGCACACAGAGCGCGGCCAGGACGGTGTAGTTATATCTGAGGAACTTCATGCCGATATCTGCGATCGTCGTGCCCTGGTATTTGATCGCCATGGTTAAGTCCGGGAAAACATACTGAAAATTGCGCTCTGCCTCCGGCTTGCCATCGTCCCAATTACCGGAAGTCACCCAGGGGCTGGGATCCTTCGACGGATGGATCATCATGACCGGCGGATTCTCTTCGGACTTTAATACGTCGCTCTTGCCGGTCAATACATCTTTCATCATTACAGGCAAAAAGGTTGTGCGTAGATAGTCTTCGTCAAAGGCGACCACGCCCAGCGTCACACGATCCTTGGGGACTCCCGGAGGGATAAAATAAGCAACGTTCCAGTACGCGCGCTGATTCTCACGAAGCGTCCACCCGCCATAGAATGCCACTGGCTGCTCTCCCTTCTCCTCCATCCCAAGGAGATGTTTCGTCATGTCGGCTGACTCAACGGGCAGCCAGGTCGCCAGCAAGTTAATCTCCTCCTGCGTGTGTCCGCAAAAGACGGCATCATTGTCGTGGCCTGGCTGCGTGCGGGTCACCAGTAGATTGTTCTTTTTGTCGTACAAAGCCGCGTACGAATACTCGGGATGTTCCGACAATATGCGCTCGAGGTTGGCCTTAGTTTTGGGGCCGTCGTCAAAGTTTGGGAATTCTTTGCGTGCTGGCGCGACCAGGTCTTTCGCCCGTTCCCAGCTTTTCTTTTCCGCAATCTTCAGCACGTAACTAAAGTCGCGTTGGATGGCTGCTTCGACGGCTTGAGAACGCTGGATATGCTTAAGGTTCCAGATGCTGAAGGCCATCAAGGCTGCCGCAGGGAGCACGATAGCCAGCTCCAGCGTCAGCAGGGTTCGCGTGCGGTCGGTCAATCGCCACTTCTTAGACATTCTCAGCCTCGCCAGATTCTTCACTCGCCCTTACACTGGCAAGACTATAAAGGCCTCTCAGCACGAGTTGTCAAGCCACCGCAAATGATTGTAAAAAGTTGTAAAAGCGGCCGCTGCAGCACAGCTGTTTTGAACGGCTTCCCCCCGCGGGAACGCGAAGCGGAGGTCTCCGGCAGCGTCCATTATCCGGCTCTCAGCCAACACCCAATGCACTCTGTGCTGACGTTTGGTCTGGACTAACTGTGCGACTGCACCTGACCGCCGTCTGCTTGCGAATTACGGCGAAACGGAACAGATACGGCTGGGCGGCGGCTTATCCATCGTGCCGCTAGAGTTCCGATGACTACGGTCGAGTGACGGGGCACTCGGAAATAATCCACTTGGAGGATAAACGCCGAAAGCGGACAAGTACCACCTGCTTGCGCAGCGGTCCCGCTCTGCAATTGACTAGGTCACTTCAAAGCACCCACAGCGTCGGTGGCATAATTCTTCCTCTCGGTACACAATAAGCCGACCGCTAGAGCCTATCCGAGGTGCTGCATGTCCCTGCGCTCCGCGCTGTTCGTCGCTTCTTCCACTCTGCTCGCGTTTTTGATGACTCGTCCCGGCAATTCCGCTCCGCCGTCGTCCGGCGTCCTGGTCGTCGCCAACCAAAAAGAACATACCGTCCTCCTGGTCGATCCCGAGGCGCGCCGCGAGCTCGCCAAGATTTCCGTTGGCGTCAACGGCCACGAAGTCGCCGTCTCGCCGGATTCGCGCTTCGCTTACGTCCCCATCTACGGCAATTCCGGTGTCGGCAGGCCCGGCACCGATGGCACCTCCATCGACGTCATCGATCTCCAGCAGCGCAAACTCGCCTCCACCATCGACCTCGGCAAGCCCCTGCGCCCGCACCAGCCCGTCTTTGGGCCCGATGGCCTTCTCTATGTCAGCGCGGAGCTCGCCAACGCCGTTGATATCGTCGATCCCGCCGCGCGCAAGCTCATCGCGGAAGTCCCCACCGGCCAGCCCGAATCACATATGTTCGTGCTGAGTAAAGACGGCCGCCGCGCCTACACCTCCAACGTCCACACCGGCACCGTCAGCGTCGTCGACATCGCCAATCGCAAGCTCATCACCACCATCCCTGTCGCTAAGATGGTGCAGCGCATCTCCATGTCCACCGATGGCCATAGCGTCTTCACCCACGATCAAGACGCGCCGCGCATCGCGGTCATCGACACCGCCACGAACAAAATCACCAACTGGATCGATATTCCCGATTATGCTTACGCCTCTACGCCCACTCCCGACGGCCACTGGCTCATTGCCGTCCTTCCCCGCGCCAATCGCGCCGTCGTTATCGACACCAAAACGCTCAAGGTCGCGCACGCCTTTGAGGTTCCCACGCAACCCGGCGAAGTTCTCATCCGCCCCGATGGCGCTGTTGCCTACATCACCTGCATGTCCGCCGGAAAAATCGCCGTCCTCGACCTGCACTCCTGGCAACTCCAACCCACGATCGACTTAGCTCCCGGAGTGGACGGCATGGCCTGGGCCAAAATGTAACTGCAGAAGCCGTGCTCAAGAACAAGGCGAGGGAGCGCGCTTTAGCGCGTCACAGCAGCTTCAGCTGCGGGGCGTCGGCCCTTGCGGTTCTAACACAGCAAGAAAAAAAGGAGAAAAATGAAGCGAGCACCGATATTCTTGTTTGCCGCACTCACTGTCGTCTCCGGCACTTCCCAGGCGCAATCTTCCTCTTCACCGAGCGCCACACCTAAGCAGGAACCTGCGTCCAGTCCCACTCCGAGTCTTTCCTCCCGCGTCCCCGCGCCCAGACCTGACGACGTAAAATCCCTCGACTCCATCTTGCAGGCCATCTACGACGTCATCTCCGGCCCCGCCGGCGATCGCGACTGGAACCGCTTCCGCTCTCTCTTCGTTCCCGAGGCCCGCCTCACCTCCAACACCAGGAGAGATGGCGGTCCGGTTCGCCTTCTCGATGTCGAAGGCTTTGCCAGCGGCGCCGGCAACTACTTCAAAACGCATGCCTTCTACGAGAGCGCCATCGTCAACCGCGTGCAAATTCGGCAGCATCGCCCAGGTCTTCAGCAGCTACGAATCCCGCAACGCCCCTAACGAAAAGCCCTTCGCCCGCGGCGTCAACAGCATCCAGCTCTTCAACGACGGCTCCCGCTGGTGGGTCCTCAGCATTCTCTGGGACGAGGAATCCCCCACTAACCCCCTGCCTCCCGAGCTCGCCACCCCCGCCAAGTGAGCGCGTGTGGAGTGCGGCGGCCTTGCCGCCGCCTTCATGGCCCGTAAACCCAGCGCATTCCGCTAACCTTAGCTCATTCCCGCCGGCCCAAGGGGTTAGTGTTGTTGCAAAACGTTCCTGGGAAAGAAACCGGCTCTTCAAATTTACTCAAACATGTTGACGCTACCCCCCAAAAGTCCTTGACAATTTATATATCGATATGATAACGTCATAGATATTACCTCGGCAGCTAATCCCTCCCCCACACCCTCCCGCCAAGCTAACCCCTTCACTCTCATGCTCTTACAGCCTCTTGTGCGCTCCCAAAAAAGTCAACTCCCATCAAATCGATAACTTCCAGCCTCTCTTTGCAAAACACCCGGGGGTGGGGAGTACCCCACCACTTCCGCGCCGAGCTTCGCTGCTTCGTCATATGCATCACGTGGCGCCTCTATCCCCTTTGCCCTCACTCGATTGCGCATACTTCCTGTCACCACGGGGGTGTGGGGTCCGCCAGCTCTTCTGTCTCAAGCTTGCAGCGCTCCGAGGCTCAAGCAAGCCCAAGCCTCCTTTCCCAAAATACCGCGCAGGGAGTACACTGCGGCCACATCGCTTTGCTCTGCGTCATCCCAGCGCGCATCGGAACGCCAGCGACAACAGCAAACCAAAATGAGCCAGCTACAATGAGCCAGCTAACCTTCAATCTAATGCCCGACCGCCGGGCCTTCACGGTCACCGAGCTGACCGCCAAAATCCGCGATCTATTCGCTCGCAACTTCACCGACATCTGGGTCACCGGCGAAATCTCCAACTGCCACGAAGCGCAGTCCGGCCATATTTACTGCACCTTGAAAGATGAACGCGCTCAGGTGAAATGCGTCTGTTTCAAGAATCAGTTGCGCACTATGAAGTTCCGCCCCGAAGACGGCCTGCACGTCACGGTACGCGGCTCGATCAGCGTCTACGAATCGCGCGGGGAATATCAGATTTACATCGAGCATATCGAGCCGGTCGGCCTCGGCGCGCTGCAGCTGGCCTTCGAGCAACTCAAGAAACGCCTCGAAGCCGAAGGCCTGTTCGCCGCGGATCGCAAAAAGCCGTTGCCGCTGCTCCCCAGCCGCATCGGCCTCATCACTTCGCCGCGCGGCGCGGCCGTCCGCGACGTGGTACGAATTTTGCGCCGCCGCTTTCGCAACGTGCATTTGACGGTTTATCCCGTGCGCGTTCAGGGCGAAGGCGCCGCCAAAGAAATTGTGCGCGCCGTGCAATTCTTCAATCGCAGGCTGTTGGTGGACGTGCTGATTCTCGCGCGCGGCGGCGGCTCGCTCGAGGATTTGTGGGCTTTCAACGAGGAAGAAGTCGCGCGCGCCATTGCCGCTTCGCAAATTCCCGTAATCTCCGGCGTCGGCCACGAAACCGATTTCACCATCGCCGATTTCGTTGCCGACGTGCGCGCTTCCACGCCCTCCGCCGCTGCCGAGCTCGTCGTGCAAACACGCCGTGAATTCGATAAGCACATTGCTGATTTGCGCGAAACGCTCGCCAGCCTCGTCCGCTATCGCCTGCTCGAGCTCAGCCGCCGCGTCCACGAGTTGTCCGGCCGCCGCGGCTTCCGCCGCCCGCTCGATTTACTGCGCCAGCAACGCCAGCGCGCCGATGAACTCACCTCGCGCCTCGCGCACGGCCTGCGTGCAAACCTGCAGCGATCGCGCAAGCGTTTCACCACCGCCCACCTGCGCATCGTCTCTTTTGATTTTCGGATGAAGATTGCTTCGCTCCGTCTGCGCCTGGAGAAGCGCCACGCCGATCTAGCCGCCCGCGCTGAACGCCTGCTCCGCGTCAAACGCGAGCGCCTCGACCGTCTGCGCCTCCAGCTCGAAGAGCGCAGCCCCCTCCGCGTGCTCGAACGCGGCTACGCCATCGCCACCGACGCCGCCGGCTTACTCCTTCGCGATTCCGCCCAAGTAGCCGTGGGTGACGCAGTAAACATCCGCCTCCACCGCGGAAAACTATTGACTGAGGTGAAGAAAAAGGAAAGTTAGCTGCAGCAGAGAACGGAAAGCCAAAAACTGATAGCTGAAGGCTGCCCGCTATTCTTCGTCGCCGGTGGATGTCACTTTGAGGACGGCGAGGAAGGCCTCTTGCGGAATGTCGACTTGGCCGACGCGCTTCATGCGCTTTTTGCCTTCTTTTTGTTTTTCAAGGAGCTTGCGCTTGCGGGTGATGTCACCGCCGTAG
>WNFD01003356.1_pt1 | contig 16079 bp, 13 predicted proteins | sample 5400491 | NCBI WGS metagenome assembly WNFD01 (sample SAMN13153343, study PRJNA577476) | soil metagenome | isolation source: 120 cm saprolite under Douglas fir tree site 2 hole 2 replicate 2 | place: USA:California | collected 2015-04-18 | reverse complement strand
GGGTGGATCGGCGTGTTCATCAGATCGTTCAGTTCCGGGCCGAGAGTCGCATTGGTGCGCACGATGCGATTCAAAGGGCCGTCGTAGAGATTTCCGGACGGCGCTACGACCGAGCCAGCGCTTACTGCAGAGATTGCCTGCTCAGGGGAGATGCGGTACTGCTTCAGCTTGTCAGGATCGAGCGTGACAACGATGGTCCGTTGATTGCCGCCAAAAGGGGGAGGCGCAGAGACCCCTGGCAAAGTCGCGAATAGTGGCCTCACCTGATTGAGGGCGATGTTTTGGAGTTCGCCCTGGGTATGTGTGGAACTTGTGAAGAGGAGTAAACCAACGGCTACGCTCCCGGGATCGAAGCGCGTGATGAACGGAGGAACCGTGCCGGGAGGCATGAAGGCCCGAGCTCGAGTGACGTAGCCGACTGTCTCCGCCATAGCCTGTTGCATATTGGTTCCTTCACGAAAGGTCAGCTTCATCAGCGCGGCGCCCTGAATGCTCTTGCTATCGACCGACTGAATACCTGTGATGTAGAGGAAGTGGTACTCGTAGTAGTAGGTAAGGAACCCTTCCATCTGCGCAGGAGTCATACCGCCATACGGCTGCGCTACGTAGATGACAGGGTCGCCCACCTCCGGAAAGATGTCTGTGCGCATTCGGCCAAGCGACATGATGAATCCAGCTAGGATCGCGATCAACGCGACGATCACAGCAAGAGGGCGAGTTAGAGCCGCTAGAACAAGACGCATCGTTTCCTTACCTAAGACTCACTTGCTGACGGCCTGCAGGAAAGGCTGGATGTCCCCGCGGGCCGCTTCAATTTGAAGAACAGCGCGCCATACGTTCAGACGCGCAATGGAATCGTCGATTTCGGCCTGCACCACAAGTCGCTGTGCCTGCGCGACATCATCGATAGCCGCAAGGCCCGCCTGATACCGAGCCCTCGCCTGATCGAAGGCCATATGGGCTGACCTCACTTCAACGGGTGTATTTGCGGCAATCTCTCGTGCAGCGTGCAAGGTGGCCTTCGCTCTTGAGAACTGCTCCTGTAAGGTCTTGTCCGACAGTTGCTCGCTTGCCTTGTCTGCCCGGAGCGTTGCAGACTGGGCGGCTTCGCGTGCGTGGATGCTGGCGAAGTCCATGAACGGAAATGTGATATTCACCCCGACAGCGTAGTTCTGCACATCGGGAGCGAGTCCGTTTGCTCCAGGTAGGCGCTGTCCGTTGGCCTCAGCGCCCGTGCCTCGTGCATACGCCGCACCCTCTAGATTGAATTGCGGCACCCAACTTCGTTCCGTTGCATGGAGTTGGGCAGAAGACTGCGCAACGGCCGCCCTCTGCTCCGCCATAACAGGATGTTCTGCGCTGTGGAACGGAAGTTCTTCCTCTCCGACCGGAGGCAGCTCGTCCAACAATCGAGCAGCATCAAGAATGGTCCCAGCGTTATCCGCACGCGACAGAAACTTCGCCAATGTGGCTCTCTCTGTTTCTCTGGCCTGCTCGGCGTACACAAGCTGGGTTTTGGCCATCGCACGTTCCGCCTCGATACGCGATTCGTCGGCACCTGGCCGTAGCTGGGCGGAGGCCAACGCATGTATGCTTCGCAGCAGAACGTCCCAATTTGTTACTGCCGCTGCAGCAGCCTTCTCTGTCTGTCCTGCTGCAATCAGAGTCAGAAAGGAATCGGCTGCCGCAGTTGCTACATCGAGTTGACTCCGTTGCGAGGCAGCATCCGCCTTGTCTCTCGCACTGCGAGCAGTCTCTACGTTGGCGTGGCGCAGCCCAAAATCAAAGGGCTGCCAGCTGATCAGCAATCCCGTTGCACTGCCCCATACCGAGCCTCCGTTATTGCTGCCGATAACGGGACCGGAGATCGAAGGGAGCGTGCTCTGTGGAAGCGTCGAACCGAAAACGTTGTTGCGGGTCGCGCGGTTGACTTGCACTAGCCCATCCACGCGCGGAAGGTAAGCCGTTCGCGCAAGCCGGATGTTGGCCACAGACGCGTTGAGCTCTTCCTGAGTGACATGGATCAACGGATAGTCGCGAAGTGCAGACTGCACCACCTCCGTCATGGTTACCGCATCACCAGAGGCGGGTGAGGTCTGGGTGACGCTGCTCTGTGCAGCTACCACCGACGTCGCTCCAAGAAGCGCGAACGAACAAAGAAACGCTCGTGAGCGACTGCGTTGGCTACCTTGTACGCACTGGGTCATAGTCCCGTTCATCTCCAGAATAGATCGTGAATACGTTTCTTCAGCAGTACTGAGGCACGTCACGCATCCCTTCGCTTCGGGACCTCCTGTAATTCTCCAGTAAGCCGACGCGCCCGAACCCCAATCTGCTGACGCAGCACTAGCTCGACCAAGAGTACCCGATGACTGCTGTTGCTGTCGTAATTCCAAACGTCACGAAAATAGTGTAACATTTGCTTGTTATGAATATTACGTTAAACTCCGCGCCTTGGCTGCTGCTGATCTTCAGCCTGCCCTCGAAGAAGGCCAGCGAGAGGGTAGGGATATGGAGAAAGCTCCAGAAGTATGGGACGCTCGCGTTGCGCAACTCCGGCTATGTGCTGCCGAATACGCCTGTGAATCAGGAGCGTTTCGAGTGGCTGGCTACGGCGATACGGGGATTCAAGGGGGAGGCTTCCGTGCTTCAGGTCCAGGCGATCGATGACCTTCCGTCCGACGTGCTCAAGGAACAGTTCCGCGAAGAGCGCAAACCCGACTACACGGCGCTCATCCGGGAGGTTCAACAACTTAAACCGTCCGCACAGGGATTCTCAACGCAATTGGCGCGACTGAAGCGGCGGTTTGAAGAGATTGCCGAGATCGACTTTTTTGAGAGCCCGCTCAGGGCAAAGGCCGAAGAAGCTCTCTACAAGGCAGAACATCCGGCGCCCGCGCAAGAGCGGGCCGGGAAAGGAAGGGTATCCAAAATGGAATATCAAAATCGTGCTTGGATCACACGTCCACGGCCAGGGATTGATCGCGTGTCCTCTGCCTGGCTTATCAAGCGGTTCATTGATTCCAAAGCCACGTTTCTCTTTGACGGTAACCCGAAGGCCCATCCTGAAGCTGTGCCGTTCGATATGTATCAGGCCGGTGGCTTCGGTCATGAGGGCGAGAACTGCACGTTTGAAACTCTCTGTGCTCGCTTTGGTACCGCAGACAAGAAAGTCCGGCTCATCGGGCAGGCTATCCACGATGCCGACCTCGATGATGAGAAATTCGGTCGTATCGAGGGCATCACCATCAACCAGATTCTGAAGGGATGGGCCAAACAAGGCATCCCCGATGACGAACTGCTGCGCCGAGGGATGGACCTGATTGAAGGGCTCTATCACTCGATTGCATAGAAAACGGAGAAAGTCATGACGAGACGAAACCTATGGTTCGCTGCTGTATGTCTACTTGCCTGGGATTGTACGTTTGCCCAGGCCCAGGATGATTCCACTGCATCATGGAAGCCTGTGGAAGCAGCGCTGGGGCGGCCGGGTCAGCTACAGCCGGGTGGAGTCTACAAGTTCGCGCTACCGCGCAAAGACATGAAGGTCGTGAAGGATGGCGTGACCGTGGCGCCCGGACTTGCGCTGGGCTCCTGGCTTGCCTTCAGGAAAATGGGGAACGAGGCGATGGTGATGGGTGACCTTGTTCTGAGCGAAGAAGAAATTGAACCTGTCATGTTGAAGCTCCAGCAGGAAGGAATCGAGCAGAGCTCAATTCATAACCACCTGTTGGGTGAATCACCGCGCGTGATTTACATGCACATCGAAGGGCATGGCGATCCGGTTGTGTTAGCGCATTCGCTTGCCGCTGCCATTGCTTTGACGAAGACTCCTGCACCTGCGATCGCAACGCCAGCGGCTACGGAGCAGCCCATCGACCTCAACACCGGTCAGGTCGAGCAAGCTCTCGGCTATACCGGAAAAGTAAACGGAGGGATCCTGCAATTCTCCGTTCCGCGTCTGGAGAAGATCACTGAAGGTGCGATGGAGATTCCGCCTGCAATGGGAGTTGCCACAGCCATCAATTTTCAGCCAACCGGCCAAGGTAAGGCAGCGATCTCTGGTGACTTTGTTCTGCTTGCCAGTGAGGTGAATCCTGTCATCCGCGCCTTGCGGACCCACGGCATCGAGGTCGAGGCAATGCACAACCACATGCTTTACGACCAGCCCCATCTCTATTTCATGCACTTTTGGGCCAATGACGACGCCGTCAAGTTGGCACAGGGACTTCGCGCAGCGCTTGACGCAACAATCTCACAAAAGCCACAGGTCAAGTAGGTTTGTATGAATCGCAGCCTGGAACTCGCACAAGAGAAGGATGCATCGTTCACGGACTTCCTTCTCTACTTCCTCCGTCTCGGCACGGTCGGTTTTGGCGGTCCTATTGCGCTTGCCAGCCGTATGGATTCCGACTTGCATTTGTGAGCGGGATAACAGCCGCTGCCACAGGTGCCATTGCCGGAGCCGTGTTCGTCCTCGCGCGGCATTCTATACATGATGTGGCTACATCCCTCATTGCCTGTCTATCGCTGCTGGCTCTATGGTGTTGGAAAGTACCGGAGCCTATCATTGTCGCCCTTCTGGAATCGCAGGCCTGCTGCTGTCCCCCTCGATTGGAGGCTATTGAACATGCACGCCGAGAGCGAACACTACTTCGGGAATTCGCTGCGGCCTTGGGTCGGCTTCATAATTCGAAGGAGCGGATGTCCATTGACATTTTCCAAAGGGAAATAAACCAGATGGGTTTTGGGATCGACACTGACGGTGTGAGCATGTGGCATAAAGAACTGCCCCAACGCTCTCAGCTGCCTTCCACGTTCTTCGAACACTGACACTGTGCCCGACTCGGCGGACACATAGAGCCGCTGCAAGCCAGGATCAAAGGCGAGTACATCTGGATCTTCGCCGACCTGATGAGTCGAGAGAAGTTTCATGGAGTTGAGGTCCACCACGGCTAGAGAATGATTTTCTTCGCCAGCGACGAATGCGAGACGGTTGATCGTGTCGAGTGCAATGCCGTGAGGATTCTTGATCCCCGATAACGGATACCGACCTATGATCTTGGCCGACGCCGGATCAATAGCAACGAGTTCGTTTACGCCGTGGACTGCCACCAAAATATGTCCGGAAATGGGGTCGTAGACCGTGTTTCCAGCGCCGCCGCCGAGCGGAATGCTTGTGACCAGAGCGTTGTTCGTTGCGTCAATGACCGCATCCGTATTGCCATGCTCGTCAGAGACGAATACCCGCTTTGCTTTTGGTGCGTAGGCTATGCCGTCGGGATACGTAATCGGCCCAACTTTTGCCAGTGTATGCAGTGTCTTGCTATCGATAACCGCCACTGCATGTTCCCCGGTCACGGAGGCATAGACTCGGGCAAGTTCCGGCACCACCCATACGCCATGCACTCGTTTGAAACCATCGAGGTTAGCAACAACCTCCCGCTTTACCGTATCGAAGACGACCAGGTGATCGGCATTCATGTGCGAGACGTAAAGGCGACCAGTCCCTGCATCCAGGCTTTGATAGTCAAAGCGGACTGCAGGTCCGGGCATCGGGATGTCAGCGACCTTCGTGAGAAGCTCAGTGGCGCTTTCGGCATCCTGCGGATAGCTCATTGTAGGCATCATGAACAAGAACGCGGCCAGACTACTAACGATCCATATCGAGAGTCGATGATTCCATGTCATTTTCCATCCTCGCTTTGTATCATCCTTACGCACCGGACCATCTGTGACTCGCTCATCGTTAGAATCTGAATTCCAGATCGAAATGAATGCGGCGCGGCGGTTGCGCTGCAACAAGATTCGGATGTTGGTCGCGCCATGTAGTCAGGCGGAGCTGGTGCGTTCACATTCACGGAGCAGAATAGATTATCCTTCTCGATCCTATATAGTTCACCGACACGGAGCTCATTGCATTCAGTTGCTGCTCGATACCTACGCGGTACTGGATGGTGTAAGGGATACGCTGGTGCCGGTTAAATACGACAACTGCTCTAGGTGAGTTTTGTGGCGTGGAAGCGGAGGCGGACGTAGTCGGCTACCCAGTTGCCTTCGGCGTCGCGGAGGATGGGTTCGAGGAGAGCTACGGTTTGGTTGAGGACGGCTGCGCGGTCGATGGGGTTGAGCTGGTCGAGAACTCCGTTGCGGAAGGTGTTGAGCCAGGAGTCCATACCGTTGGGTAAAGGGGTGGGGCGGGGGATGAGCTCGATGGATTGGACGGCGAAGCCGGCCGATTCGAGGCGGCGGCGGTAGACGCCGGGTGCTGGATAGAAAGAGGCGGCCTGGGCTTCGGCGTCGATGTTGAAGGGGGCGAGGGTAGCCTGGAGTGCAGTGCGGATGGCAGCGATGTTGCCCTGGCCTCCCATCTCGGCAACGAAACGGCCGCCGGGGCAGAGGGCGCGGTGGACTCCGGCGAGGACGGCGGGTTGCTTCGCGGCGGGGAGCCAGTGGAGGGCGGCGTTGGAGAAGACGGCGTCGAATTGGTGGTGGTAGGGGAGATCGGTGGCGTTGTGATGGTCTACAGTAAAGCCGCGGGCGCTATAGAGGTTGCGCTGGCGGGCTGCGGCGACCATGGTGGGGGAGGCGTCGACGCCGGTGACGATGGCTCCGGTTGCGGCGAGTTGTTCGGTGAGGGCTCCGTCGCCACAGCCGAGGTCGAGGATGTTTTCGCCGGGCTGGGGGGCGAGGAGATCGACTACACCGGAGGCGAGATTCGCGACGAAACGGCCGTTGGCGGCGTAGGCTTCGGTGTTCCATGTCTGACCGGTGGCAGGTGGGGGAATGGTTCCGGGTGCGGCGACTTGATCGTTCATAAACTTATTGTTCGCCCGCCAGAACGAATTTGCGAGAGACATAAGAATTTCCGAAGGGCGAATAAGGAATGATGACGGTGGTGAATGAGGCGCGCGGGAGATTATTCTCCGATCAGTTTTTCTGCGATTACCCAGAAGCTGCTCTTGATTCGTTTGCGAGCAGCGTGGCTGAAGGGTTTTCTGAAGCGCTTGGCCTTTGGGTTGGTCGTCCAGTCGTCTGCCATGGTGACATTCAAGATCTTCAAGGCTTCAGGACCAGTGAGTGGAATATGAGGGATGTAGGCCACGGGAAAGTAAGGGATGTCCTTGAAGAGTTTGCTTGCAGCGCAACGGTAGATTTCGAGACGGGGATTGAAGATCTTCGCGAAGCTGGGAAGCGCGGAGGAGGTTTCAAGCGCAACGCTGCATCGCGAGAGGAGCAGGCAATCGAGCACGGCGCGGTCTGCCTTTTCCTGCGGACCGATATCTGTGGTGGTCTTGTGGGAGCTGACCTCTCCGAGATTGATGATGGGGAGAGCAACAGCCCTTCGAAGCTTGCCGACGAAGCTGAACTCATCGGTTGCGGCGAAGATCAGCTCGATGTCGGGACGAGCGGAGAGGAACTCGACGATGAGAGTAAGGTATTGATCCTGCGTAATGGGATTGGTATCGAAGCTTGCGGTCTGCTTGTCCGTGCCGCGGTAGTGCACGCCAAGGGCCTTGTCGAGAACTGGGACGCTGGTGACCTGCTCGAGGACTCGGTCTGGAACTTTGAAGTAGGCGTGCCATATGCGGCTTAGCTCAGTCCAATCGTTACCCAGCACCTTGCAGTGCTTCGCGCGGAGATCGCTCATGGCAACTCGCCGGTATGGGCCTTCCGGCGGATCATAGGCAAGATCGAGAGCGCCGGGAATGGTGATGTAATCCGGGGCTGCACCGTAAAGAGCGGATCGAATCTCGAATGCGGGAAAGATAGACCTGGAGTGAAGATAAGGAAGCAGTTCGAATAAAAAGAGGAAGACTTGCCCAAAAAGGCCTTCTCGTGCTTCTGCCGCTTCGCTGTAGATACAGATTGAGAGTCCGCGCATGGGTTCCGTCGTTTTCGAGAGATTTGTCGAGCTTTTCCTTTACGACACGGGAAGACGGCAGTAGCGAAGATGTATTACGGTCCGATAGCCTGTACGGTTTGGCGTACAGTTTACACAATGGCGCTGCGTTCAGCGTCTTTTATCGAGTACGTCTTTTCGGTTAGAGTTTCGCAGCAGAGATCATATGAGGGCTTCGGAGATGGCAATAGCGGCGGTAGAGTTTGCGCGTGGGAATAAATCACGCTTCGTTGAGGAGTTGAAGGCGCTGCTGCGAATTCCGTCGGTGTCGACGTTGCCAGAGCATGTCGGGGACGTTCGCGCGGCTGCGGAGTTTGTTGCGGCTGAGCTGAAGCGCATTGGGATGGATCATGTTCGGCTGATCGAGACCTCGGAGGTGGAGAAGGTGATCGTGGACGTTGCGGGTCACGCGGTGGTGATACCGGCGAGAGTCGGTCATCCCCTGGTCTATGCGGATTGGCTTCATGCGGCGCCTGCGGCTGATGGAAGGCCTGCGCCGACGGTGCTTTGCTACGGGCACTATGATGTGCAGCCGGCGGAGCCGCTGGATGAGTGGAAGTCGCCTCCATTTGAGCCTACGGAGCGGGATGGGAATATCTATGCGCGTGGGGCCGTGGATGACAAGGGGCAGATGTGGATGCATGTGAAGGCGCTGGAGTCGCTGTTTGCCACGGGTGGCGGGAAGCTGCCAGTGAATGTCCGCGTGATCGTTGAAGGGGAGGAGGAGGTTGGTGGCGAGGGGATTGCGAGGTTCGTTCGCGAGCACGGCGACGAGCTGAAGGCGGATGTGGCGCTGGTGAGCGATACGGAGATGTTTGCGCCGGAGCTGCCGACACTGTGCGTTGGGCTGCGCGGCATGATCTATACGGAGATTGAGGTGCGCGGTGCACGGACGGATCTGCACTCGGGGATATATGGCGGGGCGGCGCCGAATCCTTTTGTGGCTCTGGCGCAGGTGATTGCGAAGTTGAAGGACGCGGATGGGAGGATTCTGATTCCAGGGTTCTATGACAAGGTGGCCAAGCCGACTGCGGATGAGTTGAAGGCCTGGCGGGCGCTGCCGTTTGATGAGGAGCACTATCGGGAGACGGAGGTCGGGTCGGTCGCGCTGACGGGTGAGCCGGGATTCAGCGTACTGGAGCGGACGTGGGCTCGGCCTACGCTGGATGTGCATGGAATGCCCGGCGGTTTTATTGGGGCGGGGGCGAAGACGGTGATTCCGGCGAAGGCACTGGCGAAGGTGAGCATGCGGCTGGTCCCGGATATGACGCCGGCGGAGACCTTTTCGAAGTACAAGGCTTATGTGGAGTCGATTACTCCAGCGGGCGTGGAGATTGAGGTTCGGATGATTCACTCGGGCGATCCGATCGTGGTGAGCACGGATAACGCGTATGTGAAGGCGGCGACCGAGGCGATGCATGAGGTCTTCGGCAAGGAGACGGTGTTCGTGCGCGGGGGCGGATCGATTCCGATTGTAGGGGACTTCGTGCGGGAGCTGAAGATTCCTACGGTGATGATGGGGTTCGGGCTGCCGGACGATAATCTGCACGCTCCTAACGAGAAGTTTCATCTGGCTAATTTTTATCGGGGGATTGAGTCGATCGTGCGGTTTCTGAGTGGCGTGGGTGGGACGGCGTGAAGGATCTGCTGCAGCCGGTCAGTGGGTATGTTCTCGCTGGCGGACGAAGCTCTCGCATGGGAACCGACAAGGCACTGATGCGGTTTCAAGGGGTGCCGTTGATTCAGCGAGCTGTGGAGAAGCTGCGCCGGATCTGTAGTGAGGTGGCGATTCTGGGAGACAGGCCCGAGCTTGCACGATTTGGCGAGGTGTTGCCGGATCGGGTGCCGGGGAGAGGTCCGTTGGGCGGGATCGAAACGGCTCTCCACCACGCGTCGAATGAGTGGATACTTCTTCTGCCTGTGGATGTGCCCCTGGTGCCGGGGTCGATGTTGCAGGCCTGGGTGTGGCGCACGCTGCGGGATGAAGGAGCGCGTCCAGCTGCGTGCTGCTTCCGCGTGGATGGGCAGGTACAACCTTTAGTCAGCCTGCTGCATCAGCAACTTGCGCCGTATGTTACGGCTGCTCTCGATGAGGGGGAGCGGAAGGTGTTGTCTGGACTGGAGGCGGCTGCTTTGAGGGTTGGCGGCGATCCGAAGGGGACGCGAAGAGGCGGACTGCGCGTGGAGAGCCTGGAAGACGAGTCGTGGAAGAGCTTGTGGAGGCCGACGAAGCTGCAGGTGGCGACGAAGCATCTGTGGTTCTCCAATGTGAATACGCCTGAGGAGTTCAACAGTGTGGAGGCTCGGGTGATTGAGGCGAAGAGGCATTGATTCGTGGAAGAATGCATCCTAAGGGAACAAGAGGAGCAGTGAAGCATGGCGGAGCCGGACAGCCAGACAGGAAAGCAGCAAATTGAGACGAACGACCAGCAGGCGACGGCAGAGACGCCGCTGGTCGAGGATGTGTCGGCGGACGTTGCGCCGGTTGTCGGAGAGTTTATGGAGCAGGCGGCGCAGCAGAATGAGGCTGCGAAGGAGGCTGTGCCGAATCACAGGAACAAGCCGGGGCCGTATATCTCGTTCGAGCATGTGTATAAGTCGTTTGTCGATTTTGTAGTGCTGGAGGACGTGAGCTTCTGCGTGAACCCGGGCGAGACGCTGTGCATCCTGGGCCGAAGCGGCGTGGGGAAGTCGGTGTCGCTCCAGATCTTGATGGGGTTCCTGCGGGCGGACCGGGGACGGGTGATGGTGGCGGGCGAGGACCTCTGCGGGATGAGTGAGCGGGATCTGCAGAGGATTCGGCAGAAGGTGACGATGGTGTTTCAAAATGGGGCGCTGTTTGACTCGATTACGGTGGGGGAGAACGTGGCGTTTCCGCTGAGGGAACGCGGGGATCTCGCGGAGGATCAGATACTTCAGGTGGTGAAGGGATTGCTGGAGATGGTGGGGGTGGCGGGTATGGAGGAGCAGTTGCCCTCGGACCTGTCGACGGGGATGAAGCGGTCGGTGGCGATTGCGCGGGCGCTGGCATCGCAGCCGGAGGCGGTGCTGTATGACGAGCCTACGACGATGGTGGACCCGCTGATGGCGCATCTGCTGGGCGATTTGATTGAGCGGCTGAAGCAGCAGCTTCATCTCACGAGCATCGTGGTGACGCACGATATGCGGTTCGCGAAGAAACTGGCCGACCGGGTGGTCTTCCTGCATGGTGGAAAGGCACATTTCTTTGGAACGATGGAGGAGATGGAGCAGAGTGAGGATCCGATACTGCGGGAGTTTCTCGCGCTGGATGAGTTGGTGATACCGGTTTAGCAAGGCTATTGGCGAATTATGTAAGGATGTGAATAAGATAGCTTCCCCAGCCTCAAAAAACTGTCATTGTGGTTGCCATTTGTAACTGTCGCCAAGTATTCTGCAGTAAGTAACGGTTGTAAGCTGTAGGGACTGTAATCATGCACCTTCCACAAAAGTTGTATCCGCAAGAAAACTAGGTATTCCTAGTAGTGTTGTTTTATTGCAGGAATTGAATTTTTTTGTGTTGGGCAGACGGCTTGAGAGTTTCAAGCATCTTACCGATATAGACCCTTGGGAAATATTGCGGTGTGGAGAGGCGTTGCTATGGCGACACCGGACTATTTACAACAGGTAATTATTTCGGGACGGAAGCGCGCTTTACAGGACAGGCGCACGTATTCGACACGTTTTGGTCTGTTTCGACGGCCGTCGGTGACCAGCCTGGTGTGGGCATCGCTGGATATGATGACCGTGATCGTAGCTGGGGTCCTGGCGTTGCGGTTACGCGTCGTGTTGCCGAAAGAGATTCCCGCTGCGTCTGTTTTGCCGCAACTCATTCACTCGTCCCCCAACCTGCTGTTCTTTTATGTCGGCTGGTTTGCGGTGTGCTTGATCTTCATTACGCGATCGTATGGGCTATATGGGCCGATACAGAACCGGGGCGGCCTGCATGAACAGCGAATGACGGTACAGGCAACTCTGACCTCCGGCCTGCTGCTGTGCGGCACGTTGTATCTCTCGAACGGAGAGGCGATTTCGCGAATCGTCGTTGCACTGACGGTGGTATTCACTGCGATTTTGCTGTGCGTCCGGAGAGCGCTGTGGCGACGCATGGTCTATCGGCGATATCTGGCTGGAATCGAGACGCGGAACGTGCTGATTGTCGGTGCGGGCCGGGTCGCTCATGCGTTGCGGAACCACCTGGAGTCGCTGCAGCATCTTGGATTCCGGTTCAAGGGGTTCGTCGCGTTGACGGAGCGTGAGGCGGAGTCTGGCGATGCGGATGTGATTGGGGATGTGCGCAACTGCCTTTCGCTGGCGAGGTCGTTGTTTGTGGATGAGATCTTCTTCTCCGTGCCTGGGGAGAAGAAGATGGTGATCAGCATGGTGGAAGAGGCTCGGGCGGCCGGGATTGATGTGCGCGTGGTGCCGGACCTCTATGACGGGCTGGCCTGGAATGCTCCGGTGGAGTATATCGGCCAATTCCCGACGATTCCGCTTCATCGCAAGGACTTTCCGATTGGGGCATTTCTGCTGAAGCGGACGCTGGATATTACCTTGTCGTCTCTGGCGCTGCTGGTGGCGTCGCCGGTGATGCTGGGGCTGGCGATCGCGATCAAGATGGATTCAGACGGACCTGTCATGTACCGGGCGCATCGAATCGGCCGGAAGGGGAGAACTTTCTCCTGCTTCAAATTCCGTACGATGGTGGAGAACGCGGACAAGCTGAAGGCCGATCTGGAGCACATGAATGAGCGCGATAGCGTGCTGTTCAAGATCGCCAACGATCCCAGGATCACGCGGATGGGGCGGATACTGCGGAAGTATTCGCTGGATGAGCTACCCCAGTTCTATAACGTATTGCGCGGAGATATGAGCCTGGTTGGCCCACGGCCTCCGATGGCGGCGGAGGTGGAGCAGTACGATCTGGCGCACCTGCGGCGGTTAGATGTGCTGCCTGGCATCACGGGCTTGTGGCAGGTGGAGGCGCGGCAGGATCCATCGTTTGACAGCTACATCTCGTTGGACACGGCATATGTGGAGAACTGGAGTCTGTGGCTGGATCTGAAGATTCTGGCGCGGACGGTAGGCGTTGTGGTGAGCGGGACGGGCTCCTAAGCGATAGACTTAAAACCGTGAAGATAGCTCTTGCGCAGATCAACCCGACGGTGGGGGACTTCGCCGGGAATACGAAGAAGATTCTTGAATATGCGGCACGCGCCGACGAGCAGGGCGCGAGCCTTGCAGTCTTTCCGGAGCTGGCGGTGTGCGGTTATCCTCCGGCGGACTTTCTGGAGAAGACCGCGTTTGTCGCACGGGCTGACGATGCCATCGCGGAGATTGCGGCCTGGACGGCGGCGCCGGGGCGACCGGCGATCCTGTGCGGGACGGTGATGCCGACCACATCGCCTGTGGGCAAGCAGGTGCGCAATGTGGCGGCGCTGTTGAGCGAGGGGAAGGTGAGCTTCGTTCAGCAGAAGATGCTGTTGCCGTTCTATGACGTGTTTGACGAGCAGCGATACTTTGAGCCTGCGGCACAGCAGACGCTGACCTGTGTCGGTGGGGAGCCGCTGGCGATTACAGTGTGTGAGGACGCGTGGAACGATAAAGGCTTCTGGCCGCGGCCGATGTATAAGATCGATCCGGTTGAGGTTCTGATGCGCCAGTGGGAGGCGCAGTCCCAGGAGTTGGCGGGGCGCCAGCGCATTATCCTGAATATCTCGGCGTCCCCGTACTGGCAGGGCAAGCCTCAGGTGCGGCAGAAGATGCTGGCGGCGCTGGCGCAGCGGCACGGGGCCTATGTGGCGATGGTGAACCAGGTGGGTGGCAACGACAGCCTGGTCTTCGACGGGTCGTCGCTGGTGATTCGCCCGGATGGAGAGGTGGTGGCGCGCGCGGCCTCGTTTGCGGAGGATATCGTCTTCTTCGATACGCAGGATGGCGAGGCGGTTTCGATTGATCCTGTGGTGGATGAGGTTGTCGCGACATGGCAGGCTCTGGTGCTCGGTACGCGGGACTACGTGCGGAAGTGCGGCTTCAAGAAGGTGCTGGTGGGATTGAGCGGGGGCATCGATTCGGCGCTGGTGGCGGCGATTGCGGTGGAGGCTCTGGGCGCGGAGAACGTTCTTGGAGTCGGGATGCCGAGCGAGTATTCGTCGCTGGGATCGATTGAGGATGCGCGGCGGTTGGCGAAGAATCTCGGTGTGCGGTTTGAGCTGCTGCCGATCCACGATGTATTTGCGCAATATCAGAGTGTGCTGAAGCCGTTGTTTGAGGGAACGCCGTTCGGGCTGGCGGAGGAGAACCTGCAGTCGCGGATACGCGGTGTGCTGCTGATGGCGTTGTCGAACAAGTTTGGCGCGCTGGTGCTGACGACGGGAAACAAGAGCGAGATGTCGGTGGGGTACTGCACCCTTTATGGCGATATGGTGGGTGCATTGGCGGTGATCGGCGATGTGATGAAGACGAGGGTCTATGAGCTGAGCCGGTACATCAACCTGAGGCGCGAGGTGATTCCGTGGGAGACGCTGGAGAAGCCTCCCTCGGCCGAGTTGCGGCCGGAGCAGCGGGATACGGATTCGTTGCCGCCTTATGATGTGCTGGATCCGATCCTCGAGGCTTATGTGGAGCGGTACTGCTCGGCGGAGCAGATTGCCGACGAGCAGGGTGTGGATGTGGCGCTCGTGCAGTCGGTATTGAAGCTGGTGGAGCAGAGTGAGTACAAGCGGCAGCAGGCGGCGCCGGTGCTGAAGGTGACGCGGAAATCGTTCGGGATGGGACGGCGGTTTCCCATTGCGGTCAAGGTTCAGGTGTAATAGACAGAGCTGCACGCGAAGAGCGGCGGCGGAGGAAGGTTTCATTTGAAGATCTCATATCTGATGTTGGCAGGATTGGCTCTCAGCGTTGCGACGGTGGCGGGAGCGCAGACAGGAACGGGCGGGGCAACCCAGCAGGGAGCCCCGGCGACGAAGGCGGCTCCTGCGCCGCCGCTACAGTTGAACTCGCTGGACCCATCGAGCAGGCCGGATCCGTTTCCGCCGGTGAATCCGAAGTTCTTTACGGCTTCGACCCCTACGGTCGATACGGTGAACGCCTTCCTGAAGACGCTGTGGGGCTATGATCCCAACCGCATCTGGCGCGTGGAGGCGATCCAGACGACGGCGGCTCCGGGCGTGAGCAAGGTCGTTGTGTTCGTCTCGGACAAGTCGCCGAATGCGAAGGTGCAGACGACTGCGTTCTTCGTGACGCCGGATGGGAAGCACGCGATCGCCGATTCGTCGGGCGTGATCTCGTTTGGCGCTACGCCATTCGCGGATAACCGTAAGCTGCTGCAGGAGCGCGCGGATGGTGCGTCGCGAGGAGCGGCGGGCAAGGACCTGCTGCTGGTGGAGTTTGCCGATCTGCAGTGCCCGCACTGCAAGGACGCGCAAACGACGATGGACCAGCTGGCGAAGGACTTCCCGAATGCGCACATCGTCTACCAGAGCTTTCCGCTGGTAGAGATTCATCCGTTTGCCTTCAAGGCTGCGGCGTATGGGTATTGCATTCAGAAGCAGAAGAACGATGCCTTCTTTCCCTATGCGGCCGCGGTGTTTGAAGCGCAGGCGGCTCTGACTCCGGAGACTGGCGATGAGACGCTGAAGAGTGCGGTGACGAAGGCTGGGCTCGATCCTGCTGCCATCGACACCTGCTCGGCCACGCAGGCGGTGAAGGATCAGGTGAGTGCTTCGATCAAACTTGCCCAGGATGCGGGAGTTGACCAGACTCCGATGCTGGCGGTAAATGGGCATCTGCTGCCGTTGACGCAGGTTCCGTATGAGACGCTGAAGACGATTGTGGCTTATCAGGCAACGCTCGATGGCGTGAGCACTGGGGCTCCGGCTGGTAGTGCGGCGAAGCCTCCTACTCTTGGGAAGTAACCCTGAAAACAGGGAATAGGGGGTAGGGAATAGCAGGTAGTGGGTCAGTTTGAGAAAAAGCCGAAGTTGTGACGCCCGCCCAAAATCCACACCCCGGCGGATGGCCTCAAGCGCCAACGGCGCGCTCCCATACCAGCCCAGGGCAAAGCCCTGGGTCCAGATAGAGCCACAGCCCAAGGGCTGAAAGCCCGGCCTATTCGTATCCAACGGGTTGCTACGAACAGTCTCATGCCAAATTTGAC
>WNFD01007159.1_pt1 | contig 16088 bp, 16 predicted proteins | sample 5400491 | NCBI WGS metagenome assembly WNFD01 (sample SAMN13153343, study PRJNA577476) | soil metagenome | isolation source: 120 cm saprolite under Douglas fir tree site 2 hole 2 replicate 2 | place: USA:California | collected 2015-04-18 | reverse complement strand
ACATAGCCTCGTAAAGATTCCGGCTGGGCCGTGAAGGTAACGCAGGTCAAGGTGGAGCGAAGCCCGCATCGTTACCAATCCTTTGCGGGGCCACTCTTTAGCGGAGGAATTGGGTGCGCCCTGAAACCGAGGCGGCGGATGGTGATATCGTTCGGGCCGTGCTTGCCGGAGATCGCGAGCGCTTCGCCCAACTGGTCGAACGGTACCGCGACCGATATGCGCGTTATGCCGCGCGCATGCTGGGTTCCGCCGACGCAGCCGAAGATGCCCTGCAAGACGCGTTCGTGCGCGCCTACAATCAACTGGCACAGTGTAAGGATCCCAATAAGTTCGTCGGCTGGTTCTTCCTTATTCTGCGCAACCGCTGCCTCGCCGAGCGGCACCGCAGCCGCACGGAGGCGTCGCTGGAAGCTGCCGAGAGCGTCGCCGCGGCGGATCGCACGGACGGCGGTGCAGAAGCGGCAGAGCAGCGCCGCGCGCTGCAGCTCGCGTTGCTCGCGCTGACGCCGGAACAGCGCGAGGTGTTTGTCTTGAAGCATTTCGAAGGGTTGTCGTACGGCGAAATCGCGGAGCGCTTGAGTACATCGGTGGCGTCACTGAAGATGCGAATGCATCGCGCATACGACACACTGCGCGAGGAACTGAGAGATCACACATGATCGGTCGTGACTTCCATCCCTTGGTGAAGCAGCTGCTGGATGGCGAGATCACACTCGCCGACCTGCCTACCGAGCAGCGCGCGGAGGGCGAAGAGGCGCTGCGCCTCCTCGCGGCCGTGGATCGCACGGACGTTTCGGTACCCGCGGTCACCTGGCGGGTGATGGCAGCGCTCGAACGGCGGCGTCGCCGTGTCCTGCCGTGGCTGCTGGCGCCCGCGCTCGCAATCGCCGCGGCGCTCGTCATCTGGCTCCGGCCAGGGACGCCCCCGCCATCTGCCTCGGTTGTCACCGTCCGGTTTGTCCTGGTGGCACCGGAGGCGAGACAGGTGAGTCTCGCGGGCACGTTCAACCAATGGGATGCGCACGCCACACCATTGGTCCGCACCGGTCCAACTGGCGTCTGGACTGCGACGCTCACGCTCCCGGCTGGGCAGCACCAGTACGCGTTCGTCGTCGATGGCGCGCGCTGGGTGCCGGATCCTGGCGCTCCCGCCGTCGACGACGGCTTCGGCCGCCGCAACAGCGTGCTGACGCTGTGATCATCGCTCTCGTCACGCTCCCGCTGTCGCTGCTCGCCCTGCCACAGCAGGGGGGCGCCGGCATCGCCGCGCGGCTGGCCGGTCGTGTGTCACCCGAGGTTGCGGCACTGGTCCTGGAGCTCGGGACCGCGGCATCCGCGCGCGGTCTTCCCGTCGATCCATTGATTCAAAAGGCAATCGAAGGCGGCGCGAAGGGGGTTCCCTCCGCGCGCGTCGCCGCGGCGGTGCGCCTGGTAGTGTTGGAGCTGGATACGGCTGCCGCGGCGCTGCGCGAAGGTGGCGTCGTGTTCGACACGCTCGTGATCGCCGCGGGCGAGTTTGCGATCACCGCGGGACTTAGCGGAAAAGACATTACCGCGCTGGCGCGCACCGGCGCGAGCGCAGCGGCGCTGACCGTGGGACTGCGTGTGGCGGGAACACTGTCGGCGATGGGCGTTCCGACGGCGGAGACCATCGGACTCATCAGTATCAAATTGCGGTCCGGCGAGCCCGCAGGCGATCTGCTGCTAGTGCCGGCGCAGGTCCAGGCGGAGGTCGCGCGCGGCGTCACGCCGGCACAAGCGGCCGCAGGCCTCGAGCGTGCAGCCGCGGCACAAGCCCGACGTGGCCCACCGCCAGGCCGCGGCACCCCTCCTCCGCACCCGCCGGCACCGCCCCATCCTTAGGTGTAGCTATTCGGCAGGTGTAGCGTACTGCGGCAGGCCGGGCCAAGTACCGTAACGGCTTAGAACCCGGTAAGATTCCCTTCCTTACTATGACGACAATCGCCTCGAATTTGGGCTTCCCCCCCCTCGGCGCCGCGCGCGAATTGAAGCGCGCTACTGAGGGCTATTGGAGCGGCAAGGTGACTCGCGCCCAGCTCCTCGGCACCGGCACCGAGCTGCGCCGCCGACACTGGCAGCTGCAGCGCGACATCGGCCTTGACCGCATCCCCGTCAACGATTTCTCGTTCTACGACCGGATGCTCGACACCTGTGCGCTGGTCGGGGCGGTGCCTCCACGATACGGCTGGAAAGGCGGTGAAGTAGACCTCGACACCTACTTCGCCATGGCGCGCGGCAGTCAGGGAAAAGGCCGCGACGTCACCGCGATGGAGATGACGAAGTGGTTCGACACCAACTACCACTACATCGTCCCTGAGCTCGAGCGCGGACAGTCGTTCCGGCTTTCCTCGCGGAAGCCGGTGAGCGAGTACCTCGAGGCCAAAGCGCTGGGCATCGACGCGACGCCTGTGCTCATCGGGCCGATCACGTTCCTGCTTCTCGCCAAGACCAGAGGGTCAGCGTTCGATCGCCTGTCGTTGCTCGACGCGCTGCTGCCGGTATATGCGGAGACGCTGGAGACCCTTGCGTCAGCGGGCGCGACGTGGGTCCAGCTGGATGAACCGATGCTCGCGCTCGATCGCAGCGAGGCGGAGCGTGCGGCCTTTCTGAAAGCGTACAAGCAGCTCGCGCAACGCGCCGGTAAGTCGCAGCTGCTGGTCGCGACGTATTTCGCGGGCCTCGCCGACAATCTGAAGACCGCGCTCGCTCTGCCTGTTCAAGGGCTACATGTCGACCTGGTGCGTGCGCCCGAGCAGCTCGACCCGCTGCTCGCCGCCTGGCCGAAAGGGGGGGGCCGAGTGCTGTCGGCGGGTGTGATTGACGGCCGGAACGTGTGGCGGGCGGACCTCGAAAAGCAGGCCGCGTTGCTCGAGCGCGCGGCGGCGAAGGTCGGGAAGGACCGGCTGTGGGTGGCGCCGTCCTGTTCGCTGTTGCACACGCCGCTCGACCTCGATCTCGAAACGAAGCTCGATCCGGAGCTGAAGAGCTGGCTCGCGTTCGCCAAGCAGAAGCTTCAGGAAGTCGTCGCATTGTCCAAAGGCGATCGCACGGCCGCCATCGCCAGCAGCGAGGCGGCGAAGTCGCGTCGTGCCTCCAAGCGAATCAACAGCGCCACGGTGCAACGGCGCGCCGAGGCAGTCACGGAGACAGACCGAGTGCGCGGTACGCGGTACGCGGTGCGCAGGAAGTCTCAACCAGATATGCCCCCGTATCCGACGACCACGATCGGGTCATTCCCACAGACAGCCGAAGTGCGTGCGGCTCGTCGCAAGTTGAACGACAAGGAGATCGGCGCCGAGGAGTACGAGCGCTTTATCGAGGCCCAGATCCAGAAGACCATCGCGCTCCAGGAAGAGATCGGGCTGGATGTGCTCGTGCATGGCGAGTTCGAGCGCAACGACATGGTCGAGTATTTCGGCGAACAGCTCGCCGGATTCGCGTTTACCGAGCATGGCTGGGTGCAGTCCTACGGGACTCGCTACGTGAAGCCGCCGATCATCTTCGGCGACGTCTCACGCCCGCGCCCGATGACGGTGCGCTGGAGCAAGTACGCCCAGTCTCTGACACAGCGTCCTATGAAAGGGATGCTGACCGGGCCAGTGACGATCCTGCAATGGTCGTTCGTCCGCGACGACCAGCCGCGTGCGGAAACGGCCAAACAGGTCGCGCTGGCGATTCGCGACGAGGTGATCGATTTGGAGGCCGCGGGCATCCGGGTGATTCAGATCGATGAGCCCGCCCTCCGGGAAGGACTGCCGCTGCGGCGCGCCGATTGGGCCGCGTATCTGCAGTGGGCCGTGGACGCCTTCCGCCTGGCCACCGCGGGGGTGCGGGACGGCACGCAGATTCACACGCACATGTGCTACAGCGAGTTCAACGACGTGCTGCGTGTGATCGAGCGTATGGACGCGGACGTGATCTCCATCGAGAACGCCCGCTCCGGCTCGGAGCTGCTGCAGGGATTCGAGCAGTACAAATATCCCAACGAGATCGGCCCGGGGGTGTACGACATCCACTCGCCGCGCGTGCCGTCGACCGCGGAGATCACCGGTGCTTTGAAGAGCATGGCGCGAGTGTTGGACGGCGCCCAGATCTGGGTGAATCCCGACTGCGGGCTCAAGACGCGCGGGTGGGAAGAAACCCTGGCCGCGCTCAGGAACATGGTCGCGGCCGCGCGAGAGATGCGTAATGGCGGCGGCTGACATCCGGATCACCGCCGAGCCGATCGACACCCAGCGCTGCAAGTTCGTCCTCAGCGTTCCGGTGCTGGCCGGCGGCGTACGCCGGTTCTCGACGCCCGACGAGGCGAAAGGTTCGCCGCTCGCGGAAGCGATTTTCGCCATCCCGGGTCTGGCCGTCAGCGAGCTCATCGTGTCCGGGAACATCATCACCGTCGTGAAGCAGTCACCAGCGCCGTGGCAGGCGGTGGGTCGGGCGGTCGGTGACGCCATACGATCCACAGTGACAGCGGACGTGCCGGCGGTCGCATCGGCGCCAAGACCGGCTTCCGGTGATCCATCGGCGGTCAATGACGATGCCCTATACGAGCGGGTGGCGAAGGTATTCGACGAACAGGTGAACCCGATGGTGGCGCGCCACGGCGGTCGGGTCGAGCTCATCGACGTGCAGGATGCCGTCGTGATGCTGCGCATGGGCGGCGGCTGCCAGGGCTGCGGCATGGCCGATGTCACGCTACGCCAGGGGATCGAGGGGATGCTCGCGCAGCTCGTGCCCGCGGTCCGCGGCATCGTCGACATCACCGATCATACCTCGGGCGCGAACCCCTACTTCCAGGCGTCGAAGAAATAGCACCTCGCCTTCTGCTGTTGCTGCCCACCACGACGTACCGCACCGCGGCGTTCGTGGAGGCTGCGCGGCAGATCGGCGTGGAGCTGACGGTCGCCTCCGAGCAGGCGAGCACGCTCGAGGCCGCCAACCCGGCAGGTCTTCTCACTCTCGATTTCGAGCAGCCCGAGCGAGCGGCGGACGCCGTGCGGGTGTTCGCGCAGCAGTATCCTATCAACGGCGTCGTGGGCGTGGACGACAGGACGGCGCTGGTGGCCGCGGCGGTCGCGACGAAGCTCCAGCTCAAAGGCAATCCGGTTCACGCCGCGGTAGCGGCGAGCGATAAGTACCTCCAGCGGGAGCTACTGGCAAAGGCGACGGTACCTATCCCGCGCTTCGTCCTGCGTAACCTCGAAGAAGATCCTGCCACAATTGCGAAGTCGATTTCGTACCCCTGTGTCCTCAAGCCAGTGCGCCTGTCGGCTTCGCGTGGCGTCATCCGCGTCGACAATGCTCAATCGTTCGCGACCGCTCACGCCCGATTGCGAGCCATACTTGCGGACCCAGAGACCGCCGCGGCGTGCGGCGATCGGGCGCGCCAGTATCTCATCGAGGAGTTCATACCGGGCTACGAGGTCGCGCTGGAAGGATTGGTGGTAAATCGCCGGCTCCACGTCCTCGCAGTGTTCGATAAGCCCGACCCGCTCGACGGGCCGTTCTTCGAGGAGACCATCTACGTTACGCCATCGAGCGTCCCCGCCGGATTGCAGACCGCGATCAGGGATTGCGCAGATCGAGCCGTCCGCGCACTCGGGATTACTGACGGGCCGATCCACGCTGAGCTGCGCTACAACGAGCGTGGGCCGTGGCTGATCGAGCTGGCGGCGCGACCGATCGGCGGGCGGTGCTCGGCGGTGCTGCGATTCGGCGACAAAGGGGTCTCCCTCGAGGAGATCATCGTGCGCCACGCCCTCGGCATGCCGATCCCGTCGTTGCAGCGTGAGCGTCTGGCAGCAGGCGTCATGATGATTCCGATTCCGGGAGCGGGGACGCTGCAAGAGGTATCCGGGATCGACGCGGCGAAGGCGGTACCGCTCATCGAAGACGTCCAGATCACGGCTCATCCCGGCGAGCGGCTGGTGCCGTTCCCCGAGGGTTCGCGGTATCCGGGATTTATTTTTGCGCGAGGAGAAACGCCGGCGGTCGTCGAGACTGCGCTACGAGAGGCCCACTCCAAACTTCGCTTTACACTGCTTCCGCCACAACCTCCAACCAGTGCCGCGGCACCGAATCAATCTTGAGCTCTTCCATGGTGCGCGCCAAGCCCGTCTGCAACGCCTCGGACCCCTCTTCGAGCGGCGCGCCGGGCAGCGCTCCCTCGATGAAGAGTGAAAAGCGGCCGATATCGGCGAGTGCCGCGGCCGTCATGTCAACGCGCAGCAGCTCGACCGTGGTGGGGCGAAGTCCGGCGGCGGTACATGCGGCACTGTATTGCTGGGCCGAAAACCACTCCATCGCCGCCGCATGGCCGGTGTGTTTGACCTCGATACCCTTTTCCCGGAGCGCCTGCACCGAGCGCACGATCCAGCGGCGCCAAAAGCCGCTCGTCCCCTCGACATAGGCTCCGTTGAAGAACGTGCTATTGAAGGCGAGCAGCCCGCCCGGCTTCAACACGCGCCGAATCTCCTTCAGCACCTGTTCCTTGTCGGGCATCAAGTGAATGGCGTTGAGAAATACGACCGCGTCCGCTGACTTCACGAGCTTCGACAGCCATTCGGCGCTGCCCTGCACGAACTCGGCGAACTTGGAGGAGATCGCCGCGCGCGCTTTGGCGAGAGCGGAGGGGGACGGATCGACTCCGATGACGCGTGGTGGCGGTTGCTGGCCCTGCACGCGCTCGAGGATCAGCTCTGTGACGGCGCCCGGGCCGCAGCCGAGGTCCACGATCACCTGACGGCCCGGGCAAATCACCCGCTCCAGAATCCAGCGGTTGACGTACGTGAAAAACGGATGCCGGGTGAACGGTGTGAACGAAAAGCGATCTTCGTCGGCCGTTGGGTTCAAGGCGGTCACAGTTTGTGAATCCCGAGCGGCCCCAAGTGGACGTCGAGATTGTGGTTGACGCGGTAGCCCACGACCCCGTTCACGTCGAGGTTCGCGGCGTCGCCGGTGTAGACCTCTTTGCCGTTCACCATGAACTTCACTTTGCCGCCCTGCGCCTGGATGCTGAGCTCGTTCGTGGCGCGACCGCCGGAGTCGGCCTTGGTGACGGCGTCACTGGCGGTCCATTCGACGACGGCGACCGGGCGGCCGGCGTAACTGGGGCGCCGGCGAATCGAGTACATCCCGTCGATCGGCCGCACTAGGAAGTATGTATAACTCTGTCCGGAGTCCGCCAGGCTCTTGCCGCCGATGAAGATGCCGAATGCTTCGGGATGGGTGGGATTCTTCATCTGATTCAGCTTTGCGACAACGTGGTAGTTGCTGGAGATGGTGTCGCGATCACGCCAGTAAATCGCCGCGGGTCCGACCGTGGTGTGCAGGCCGTCGCCCATATTCGTGAACTTGACGTTCTCGAGGGGCGCGGGCTGCCCAGTCTGACGGTTCGTCTCCGTGCGGACGTGCCAGCCGGCAGGGAAATTGCCGCCCCCCGCGACGGTGCGATCGGGATCGCCTTGCGCCGTGAGCGTCGCCAGAGGGGCGAAAAGCAAGAAGACCGCCGCAGCGGTCAGGAAACGCATCGACATCGCAGGTTCTCCCAGAGGTGTAATCATCCGTTCCGGGATCTAAGTGACAACATCAAAAGGTTTTAGTCAAGAGCCTGCCAAATCGTGCACCGTATCCAAGCTCACGATCTTGAGCTTGCGCTTACCCATCGGGAGTGTGATGTCCACCTTCTGCCCGACCTTTCCGCCGATCAGCGCTTTTCCGAGCGGTGATGCCATCGAGACGGGCATCTCTGCCGCGCCGTCCTCGCCCTCGATGAACTCGCCGAGTGTCAGGGCGTAGACTTCCTTCTTCTTCGTGTCGAGATCTTCAACCGTGACCCGCGAGCCGAAGCCCACGCGGTCACGAGGGATATCCTGCTCGCGCACGTCGGAGAGCTTCGACAGGCGCAGCCGCAGGTGATGCACGCGCGCCTGCGCGAATTGCTGCCGCTCGAGCGCTGCCTTGTATTCGGAGTTCTCGCGCAGGTCGCCATGCGCGCGCGCCTTCTCGATCTCTTTCGGCAAGACGAAAGAGATTTCGTGGTTCAGGCGTTCGACTTCGGATTGGAGCTTCTGTTTGAGGCCTTCAATCATACCAGATACTAACCGACCAACCGCCACCCCGGCTAGTTTTCAGTCCATGCGCACCTACCACCAGTTGACCGATCCTGACCGCTCTGGGCTGGCCGACCAGATCGGCGCCCAGCGCAAGCGCGTGGCGGAGCGCCTGGCCGGGGTGCGGCGGATCGTGGCGGTGATGAGCGGGAAAGGCGGCGTGGGCAAGAGCTATGTCACGGCGAATGTTGCGCGCGCCCTCGCCCGCGCGCGCAAGCCCGTCGGGGTGCTCGATGCCGACTTGAATGGTCCCACAATTCCGGGGTTGCTGGGAGTGAACCACTCCCCACTCCCCGCTCCCGGCGACGCGATCGAACCTGCCATGAGCGCGGAGGGTGTGAAGTGCATCTCGATGGCCCTCTTGCTCGACGACGGCGCGCCACTCGCCTTTAAGGGACCGAGCGCCGAAAGCTTCGTCTGGCGGGGGGCTATGGAAGCCTCGGCGCTCAGGGAGTTTCTGGGCGACATCGCTTGGGGAGATCTCGACACGCTGTTGTTGGACCTGCCGCCCGGCATGCAGCGCTACATCGAGTTGTGCGATATCCTCGGCAATCCACCGCCCGTGCTCACTGTAACGATTCCGACGCCCGAATCGCGTGACGCGGTTCGCCGGGCGATGCGCGCGGCCGTGGACCGGGGATCGGAGTTGCTGGGCATCGTCGAGAACATGGTGGGAGGAGAGTTGAGGGGATCGGCTGGCGATGATCTCGCTCACGAGTTCGGCGTCGCGGTACTCGCCCGCATTCCCTGGCACCCGACAGCGGACATCTGGTCCACGCTGGGGACTCGGTTATGAAATTCCTGTGCGTCGAGTGCGACCAACAGATGGCCTTTGGCGAGCGGCAGTTGCCGGGCGACGGCACGCTAGCCGCGACGTTCAAATGCCCGAAATGTGGCCGTGTCGTCGCGCTGTTGACGAATCCGATGGAAACGCAGCTCGTCTCGTCGCTCGGCGTGGAAATCGGCGGACGCACCGTGCCGATGCAGCCTCTCGAGACGGTGCGCAAAATGGTGACGACGGGCAGAGATGATGCGTTTGATGAGGGTGGAGAGCCCCGCGGCCACGCCGCGGGGCAAAACGGACCGGCAACGTGGTCCGCCGATGCTCAGGAGCGGTTAACACGCGTGCCAAACTTCGTCCGCGGAATGGTAAAGAAGATCTACGCCGACTACGCGCGCGAACGCGGTATCGCCGAGATCACACCTGCCATCATGGACACCGCCCGTGCCGAGCTGGGACTGGAAGGGATGTGAGCGACTACGAGGAGCGGAGTGTCGGCGAGCTGCGCGTGCGCATCGATCGGACACTGTGCGTCGGCTTCGGCGACTGCATCACGGAAGCTCCCGAAGCCTTCGTGCTCGACGAGAGCGGCACGGCGGTGTTTGTGAAGCCCGATGCCGTAGACAGAGAGCGACTGTTGCGCGCTTGCGACTCCTGCCCGGTAGATGCGATTACGGTTTGGAACGCAAACGGCACGCAAATCGTCCCCGCGGCTTGTGAACAAGTTCCTTGACAGCGTTGGGGCCGGTCTACATATCCCTTGACTCTGACGGTATCCACACCGACATCTAGAGTTTAGGACCCGCTCGAGCGGCGTCACTCGGGGAGGTAGCGGTGTACCGCGAGATTTTCGTTCCCGTCGACAACTCGCAGCACTCCGATTGGGCAGTCGACCGGGCCATTGAGATGTGTCGGAAAGCAGGCGGCAGAATCACCGGTAACCATGTCTACGCAGCCCGCCTCCACGATGTCCGCTTCCGCCAGCTCGAAACCGGCCTCCCCGCACAGTTCCAGACGCCCGAAGAGATCAAGAAACAGCGCAAGATCCACGACAAACTGATCGAAAAGGGGCTGCAGCTGATCGCCGACAGCTTTCTCGATCAGCTCGGAAAGCGCTGCGAATCGGCCGGCGTGCCGCTCACCCGCCAGCTACTCGAAGGCATCAATTACGAAGAGATCGTCAACGAGGTGAACCGCGGCGCGGGACGCCTGCCCGGGCTGATAGGCTTCGATCCCAATCGCGCCGCGGGATACGACGGGGGCGACAAAGTCCGCAGCGACGTCAAACTCGGCCAAAACGGACGGCTCGTCGCCGAGGACGAGGACTCGGCCGCCCGCCTGGTTGGCTCGTCGGGACGGCAGTACGACCTGCTCGCCGTCGGCGCCCACGGACTCGGCCGCCAGCCGTTCTCGCAGCTCGGCGGCGTCGTCGCGCGAGTGTTGCGCGGTATCGAAAAGGACGTCCTGATCGTGCGCGACCAGCAGCCGCTCCAGGGCGGCCGCTTCATGGTCTGCGTGGATGGATCGTCCTACAGCTACAAGGCGATGCAGGCGGCGCTCGAGCTGGCCCAGGAGTTTGGCGGCTCGCTCTTCGTCTGCTCCGCCTTCGACGTCGAGTATCACCACGTCGTCTTCCACAATATCAAGGACGTGCTGTCGTATCAGGCATCGAAGGTCTTCAAGTTCGAGGAGCAGGAAGAGCTGCACAACAACATCATCGACAAGGGGCTGCTCAAGCTCTGCCAGGCGAACCTGAAGCGCGCCGAGGTGATGGCGCAGCAGTTCCCCGACGTACCACTCAAGACGCAGATCCTCATCGGCAAACCGTTCCAGGTGATCATGCAATGGGCGGATGAGATCAAGCCGACGCTGATGGTCCTGGGTCGTCACGGCGCGCATCGCATCGAGAACACCGAGCTCGGATCGCAGTCCGAGAATCTCGTGCGGCTTGCGCCCTGCAGCGTGCTGCTCGTGGGCGTCGTCGGCGTGCGCCCCGAGGACATCCCCTGGATCGAAGAAGACGGCCAAGCCGGTCTGCCCTGGGCGCCCGAGGCGGAGGTGCGGATTCTGCGCGTGCCGCCGTTTGCGCAGGGCATCGCGCGCCGCGCGGTCGAGGAGTACGTGCTCGAGAAAGTCGGTAACGCCCCCCCCGGTCCTCCGTCCACGGTGACCAAAAGCGATTCAGAAGCTGCTGCCCACGCACATGCAGCTCATCATGGGGATCGGCAGCGCCGAGGAAATCGCCCTCGCCGAGGTGAAGGCGACCGAGCAGATGAAGGCGACGAAGGTGCAGGGGCACGACGCCGATCCCGAGCCCGCCACGGCTGAGGTCGAGACGAAATGCCCGGTTACGGGCGCGGTCTCCAGGCGTCCGCGCGTCGCCACCGACCCCGTCGTGTGGACCGAAGAGGGGTGGCAGCGCCTGCAGCTCGTGCCTCTCATCGCCCGCCCGCTGGCCCGCAACACGGTCGAGCGCTTCGCGCGCCATCACAGCATCTGGCGCGTCACGACAAGTGTGATGGACGACAACAAGCAGGCGATGATCGCCGCCGACGAGTTCGACGTCGACACGATGATGGTGATGTTCACCGAGCTGCGCGCCAAGCAGATCCGCGCCGAAGCCGAAGGCAAAGACGCGCTCTCGCCGGAGATGCGCGCCTTTATCGAGGAAGCCAAGGCGCAGGGGATTACCCGCTGCCCGATCCGGGACATCGAAGCGAAGAGACATGAAGACGGTCACGCCCGAAGAGGCGAAACGGGCGGTCGAGAAACTGCTGCAGTGAACTACGTTCCACACGTCGTCGCCTGGAATCTCACGCGGCGCTGCAACCTCGAGTGCGCTCACTGCTACATCTCGGCCGGTCCGCACGAGAGCGCGACGTCCGAGCTCGAGACGGTCGAGTGCCTCAGGATCGTGGACGAGCTGGTGGCCGTGAATTCCGCGCCGCTGCTGATTCTTTCGGGCGGTGAGCCGTTGCTGCGCAAAGACCTGACGCAAATCGCCGCGTACGCGTCGCAGCGCGGTGCGACGGTGGTCGTCGGCACGAACGGGACTCTGCTCACCGACGAGCGGATTGCGGGGCTCAAGGCGGCGGGTGTGCGCGGCGTCGCCATATCGATCGACTCTCTCCGTCCGAGCTACCACGACAACTTCCGGCACGGCAAAGGCTCGCTCGAGCACACGATCGCGGCGCTGGGCCGGCTGCGCGCGCAGCGGCTCGATTTCATCATCCAGACGACGGCGACCAAGGGCAATCGCGCCGAGCTGGAGCGTCTGGCGCACTGGTCGGCTGAGCAGGGGGCCGTCGCGTTCAACTGCTATTTCCTGGTCGCGACGGGGCGCGGCGCCGGCATGTCGGATCTCTCGCCGACCGAGTACGAAGCGGTCCTTGCCAATCTGGCCGCGTGGCAACGCGAGTACCGGGGCAGCATGATGGTCCGTGCGAAATGCGCGCCGCACTTCATGCGGCACGTGCATGCGACCGATCCCGACTCTCCAATCCTGAACTACGAGACGCGCTGCCCCTGCGGGACGCAGTACTGCCGCATCACTCCCGACGGCAAGCTCACGCCCTGTCCCTATCTCCCCGAGGTAGCCGGCGATCTGCGCGCGCAGAGGTTCGGCGAGATCTGGCGCTCGTCCCCGTTGTTCCGACAGCTGCGGGAAGGGACGCTAGGCGGCAAGTGCGGCCGCTGCGAGTACCAGAAGCTGTGCGGCGGCTGTCGCGCGCGCGCGTTCGCGCTCGAAGGGGACGTTCTCGCCGCGGATCCCTCGTGTACCTATGAGCCTCGTGAGAACGTCGAGATCCTCGAACCGGTGAGCGTCAGTTATGGGGCTGAATTTGCTCTGGCCCTCACGTGGTCGGCCGCCGCGCGGTCGCGTCTCGATCGCATCCCGTCGTTCGTGCGCGGCGTCGTCGCCAAGCGCGTCGAGGATTGGGCACGCGAACGGGGTCTGCACGAAATCACGCCGGAGCTGCTCGGCGAGATCCGCAAGGCGATGCCGATCGACTTCTCCAAGAAGCGCCCCTTCTTCGTGGCGGATAGCTGATGGTCGACGCCCTGCATCTGATCCAGGCCGCGGCCGATACCGCCGGCGCCTACCGCGACTTCCCGTTGATCGGCAGCCGCCAGGCCATCTGGATCGCCGCCGAGATCCACCTGATGTTCGCGGCGTTCGTACTGGGCGTGCCGATCTTCGCCGTGGTGGCCGAGGCGATCGGCATCTTCGGCAAGGATCAGCGCTACGATCGACTGGCGAAGGAATTCACCCGGCTGCTGCTGATCGCCTACAGCGCGACGGCGATCTGGGGCGCCGTCCTCGTCTTCCTGCTGTCGACGCTGTATCCCCGGTTTTGGGCCTATATGACGGCCATTTTCGGCCCGTCGATGTGGGTGTACGTCTCGATCTTCTTCTTCGAGTCGTTCACGCTGTATCTCTACTACTACGGCTGGGACCGGTGGAAGTACGGCCGAGCGAAGATCGTGCACTGGTGTCTGGGCATCTTGCTCAACATCTGGGGCACGATCGTGATGTTCATCGCCGATTCGTGGCTCACGTACATGATGACGCCGCCACGCGACATCACGGCCGAGACGTCGCCAACCAGCATCAAGATCTGGCACGCAATCCTCAACCACACCTGGATGCCGATCAATATTCACCGCCTGATCGGCAACATCGTGTTCGGCGGCGCGATCGTGGGCGCGTACGCGAGCTACCGTTTCCTCGCGGCCCGGACAGAGGAAGAGCGTGCCCACTACGACTGGATGGGATACGTCGGCAACTTCATCGCCATGTCGGCGCTGATCGTGCTCCCCTTCGCCGGCTATTGGCTGGGCCGCGAGATCTACCAGTACGACCAGTCGATGGGCATCACGATGATGGGCGGCTTCATGAGCTGGCTGTGGGTCATCCAGGCCTTCCTCATCGCGGTGCTGTTCCTCGCCGGTAACTACTACCTCTGGGTCGGGATGGGCCGGATCCCCGGTGCCGAGCGGTTCCGGCCGTACACGAAGTGGCTGCTCGTGGTGCTCGTGCTCGGGGCGTTGGTGTGGGGCACGCCGCACACGATGATTGCCGACTCACGCGAGCTGGCGGCGATGGGCGGCTCGCACCACCCGCTGCTCGGCGCGCTCGGCGTCATGAGCGCCAAGAACACCGCCGTGAATCTGATGATTCTGTCGACGTTCCTTTCCTTCCTGCTGTATCGCCGGGCCAATATCCGGCAGGTGGTGCCCTGGGCGAAGACCGGCACGCGCATCCAGGCAGGAATGTTCGTGATCGCGGCCGCCATCGTGTTGTTCTTCGGGATTCGCGGCTATTTCGTGGAGGCGATCGTCCGGATCGGGTACTCCGTCTATCAGGTCGGCGCGGTCCTCGCCTGCATCATCTTCGTCACGGTCATCGACGTGCTCATGGCGCGAGGCGCGCAGTCGCTTGGCGCGATTCAGTGGGGCCGGATGCCGCCGCGGTCGCAATACGCCCTGTTCATTCTTGCCGTGACCTTCACGTGGCTGATGGGCCTGATGGGATTCGCGCGCAGCGGCATCCGCCAGCACTGGCATGTCTGGCAAATCATGCAGGACACCACGCCGTACGCCGCGACGCCGGCGTTAGGCTACGCCGCGATCATGATCAGCACCTGTGTGCTGATCTTCCTCTCGCTCGTCGGCTTCATCTTCTGGCTTGGGGGCCTTGCAGAAAAGTCGACGTTCGTGCCGTCCACGGTGGAGGCGCCGCATGTGGGCCAATAATCTCCGCATCATCGCCGTGGTGCTCGGCACGCTCGCCCTGTACACGCTGATCGCGAACAAGATTCCCCAGGTGCAGTCGGAAGTGCCGCACGCGCTGACCCTCGGCGCGAACGTCACACCGGAGCAGCTCGTCAGCGCCGGCGACCAGCTCTATCACGGCGCGGGCGGCTGCACCGCCTGTCACGGCCTCGGCACGCGCGCCCCGAATCTCCTGACGGACGAAAAGGGACAGGGACCGATCGGTGCGCGCTGCGGCAAGCGCGAGTCCGGCAAGGACTGCAAGGCCTATCTCTACGAGTCGCTCACGAGCCCCAAGGCCTTCGTCGTGCCGGGCTATGAGCCGATCATGCCGGAGATGGGCCGGATTCTCTCGCCGCAGCAGATCTGGGCGCTGGTCGCATTCCTCGAATCCAATGGCGGCACGGTCGACGTGACCGCCTCGGATATCCCCCCTGCATCAGGCCCTGCCGCCTCTGCCGCCCCTGCCGCCGGGGGGGGCGGGGCGCCAGGGATCGCCGGGGGATCGACCGATCCCATGACGATCATCCGCGGCGCCGGCTGCACCGGCTGCCACAAGGTCGGCAACGAAGGCGGCGCCATCGGGCCGAATCTCACGCATGTCGGTTCGCGGCTCTCGGCCGCACTGATACGCGAGTGCATCCTGCGGCCCGATACCAGGGTCGCGAAGGGGTACGAGAAATTCGTCGGTGTCATGCCGAAGATGTTTGGCAATCAGTTGAGCGGCGCGCAGCTCGAAGCGCTGGTGCAGTTCCTGGCGAGTCACAAATGAGAGCCTACCTGCGCCATCCGTTCTGGCAGGCGGTCGGCCTGCTGGTGCTCGCCTATCTAGTCATCGTGTTCGTGATCCCGATGCTGCCCGGCAGCGCCATGGTGCCGAACAGCGTCGTGCTGCAGTACATGGCTACGGTGCTGGTCGGTATCCTGATCTGGGTGAGCGATGAGGAAACGCGCTGGACTCAGTTCAAAGAGCCGCTCCACGAAGTCCTCATCCAGCCGCGTCTCAAGATGGTCCGAAACGGATTGCTGGCCGTCGTCACCCTGGTCGTCGGCTGTCTCACGTACAGTCAGGTCAAGGCCAGTGTCGCGGCTCCGCCCAACCTGCGCTCGATCCATCCGGCACCGCCGCCCCAGATCACGTTCCGTGGCAAGACGATCACGCTCGTCGGTCTCGACAATCCGCTGCGCCGCCCGGGGGGGGGCGACATGGCGGCGCATCTCGCCGTCGGCCGTCGCGTCTACTATCAGAACTGCGTGCCGTGCCACGGCGACCATCTGGACGGCCAGGGCCACTTCGCCTCGGGACTCAATCCCCTGCCGGCCAACTTTCAGGACAACGGCACGATCGCGCAGCTCACCGAGAGCTTCGTCTTCTGGCGCGTCGCCAAGGGCGGGCCGGGGCT
>WNFD01007860.1_pt2 | contig 16091 bp, 19 predicted proteins | sample 5400491 | NCBI WGS metagenome assembly WNFD01 (sample SAMN13153343, study PRJNA577476) | soil metagenome | isolation source: 120 cm saprolite under Douglas fir tree site 2 hole 2 replicate 2 | place: USA:California | collected 2015-04-18 | reverse complement strand
ATGTTCCCGATTCGAGACGCGCAAGGACGAGTGATCGCATTCGGTGGGCGGGTGCTCGACAATCGGCTGCCCAAATACATCAATTCCGCCGAATCGCCGCTGTACTCCAAGGCTCGCGCACTGTATGGCCTGGCCGAGGCGCGCCAGACAATCAGCAAAGCGGACCGGGCAATTGTAGTCGAGGGCTACATCGACGTAATTGCGCTGTGGCAGGCCGGTTTCAAAGAGACGGTCGCAAGCCTCGGGACGGCGCTGACGGTCGAGCAGTTGCGCCTGCTCTCACGTTACACGCGCAACATCCTGGCGTGCTTCGACGGCGACGAGGCCGGGCGCAAAGCTTCGTTGCGCGCACTTGAAGTCTTCTTGCAGGCGGCACTGCTCGGGAAGGGTGTCTTCATTCCGCAGGGATATGACCCCGATACGCTGGTGCACGAGCGCGGCGCCGGACATTTCAACGACCTTTTGCAGCATTCGGAATTGCTGATCGAGATGTTTTTGCGAGAACAGGCTCAGATTGCCCCCAAGGGACGTGCGGCCGTCGACGATCGAGCGCGGATTTTGGCGAGCATCGGCGATAAACTTCGACTGATCAAGGATGAATTCCAGTTCAACCTGTTGGTGCGAAAAGCCGCCGACCTCGTCGGCTTCACGGACCGCGAAGAAGCAGTGCTCCGTCGGGCAGGACGCCGCCCCGGCGCCATCGGCGGTGCGCGCCAGACAGCCACTGAGCGCGCACGAGACGTCCCGCCGGCTTCGCGCGCCGCGCTATCACCTGACGGCCTCGCACAGGCCGGACTGGGATTGATCGCGCTGGGCTTGCGTTATCCGGACTTGCGGCCAGAGCTTAAATCTCATCTCTCCCAGCTCGTTTTCCCGGACCAGGTGTTAGGTTCCCTGCTGGAAGAAATCTGCGCCGCGAGTGAATCATTGGTTTCATTGGAAGTGGCGATTAACTCGCGTCTCGATGAGCAGCGGCGTGGCTGGCTGAGTGGGATGATGGTTGGCGCGCTACTGGACGATGCGGCCAAAGCGCGCTCGCTGATGGACGATTATCTGAACGCGCTAAGTGAAGGTCAGCGGCGGCGCGAAGTGGCGCAATTGCGTCAAACCGCCTTGACCGCCGGCGGCGACGAAGCTGTCGCCGCCGCCCAGGCCGTCATCATTGCTCGTCGGCAGCGCCCATTGGCAGGACGCTCGCTGAAACAGGGCCCGCCGTTTCATTAGCAGGACTTAAACCAGCGCGACAAAGCTGGTAATCTGATGACAGCCTAATGAGTTTCCGCGGGCCCATAGCTCAGCCCGGTTCAGAGCTGCCGGCTCATAACCGGCTGGTCCCAGGTTCAAATCCTGGTGGGCCCATACCCACTGGTCCGATGTCATTGCCCGGAAGGCGGCCCGCAGCATTCAGATTTCGGTCCCAGCGCCGCGCATGCCGGTTCATTAATGGAGGATGCATTGCGTGAGGAAATAGCCCGGTTAATGAGTCTTCAGGCGATTGACCGCGAATTGCGCGAACTTGAGCAAGCGCTTTCCTCAGTCGCCGGACGGGTCGAACAGCTCCGCCTCGAAGCCGAAAAACAACAAGCCGAACTAGATCGACTGACCGCCGAAGAGCAACAAAGCGCCTTGATGCGCCGCCAGCGTGAAAAAGAGCTGGCGGAAGGCGAAGCCCGAATCCGCAACAAGCGAATGCGGCTGACCCAGGTACGCAACGACAAAGAGATGCAGGCGCTCACCCATGAGGTGGAAACGCAAAAAGAAACCAACCAGCGGCTCGAAGCCGATTTACTCGCCCTGATGGAATCTTCGGAGCCGCGCGCCGCACGCATTGCCGATCTTACGCCAGTGGTGGAGCGGCAGTTGGCCGAGTTGGCCGAGGCCGAGAAGGAAATCGCCGCGCAGGTCGAAGACCTCAAGATTTCGATCGCCAAGCAACGTCTCGAACGCGACCTCATGGCCGGCAACCTCAACCACGCGCTGCTCCAACGTTACGATATGATTTTCAGCCGGCGTAATGGACTGGCGGTGGCTGAAGCCCGTGGCGGAACGTGTCAGGGCTGCCGGATGCGACTGCCACCGCAACTCTACAATCAGATTCAGCGGCACGACTCGATTCATTTCTGTCCCAATTGTCAGCGCATTCTTTACCATGAGAACGAGGGTGAGCGGCGTGGCTGAGAATGGCCGGCAATTTATCTATTTCCTGCGGCCAAAGCGGCTCGAGATGTTGACCAAGGGGCCAACTGCCGAAGAAACCCGGGTCCTGACTGAGCACGGCAATTATCTGGAAGGACTCGCGGCCAAGCGCATTGTCACGCTGGCCGGCCAACAACGATGAAACCACGGCCGGCATCGCGATTCTAAATGCGCCGGATGAAGCGGCTGCTCAGGTGATCATGGAGAGCGACCCGTTCGTGAAGAGCGGCTTGATGAACGCGACTCTCTTCCCTTTTCGTATCGCCTATAAGGCTGAATGACCCCCCGCGCGCGGGTTTCCGGCTAACCGCCCGGCCGCGCCGCATGCGCGAGTTCGTGGGCGCGGACATGAGCCGGTTCTTATCGCTGGTGCCGTGGGCCTGCTAGATTTTGTTCCCAGGAACCTCCGATTTTTCTGGACTCGCCCGCCGATGCGACTAAGCGAATTGGATTATGAACTGCCTGAAGAACTGATTGCCCAGCACCCGCTCGAGCAACGTGCGCAGGCCCGGCTGATGGTGGTCGAACGCCGCAGCGGCACCATCGCCCATTCACGCTTCTACAAACTCCCACGCGAATTGCGCGAAGGCGATTTGCTGGTCCTGAACGACACCCGGGTCATTCCTGCCCGGCTGATGGCGCGTAAAGAATCGGGGGGCGCGGTCGAACTGCTCCTGGTGCGGCCAGCGGAAAACACGCCAGGGCAATGGCAGGCACTGGTGCGGACGCATCGGCCCTTGCGCGCCGGCACGCGATTGCTGCTGCACGATGGCCACGCACTCAACATTGTGGGGCAGTGCCGGCCCGGACGAGTATTGATTCAAAGCGCCGATTCGAGCGCGCTTGAAGACATCCTGGCCGAAGTAGGAATGCCAGCATTGCCTCATTATATACGCCGCCCGCCGACCATCGCAGATTTCACCGAATATCAGACGGTTTACGCTGCCAAGCCCGGCGCAGTTGCCGCTCCCACCGCCGGCGTTCACTTCACCCCGGAACTCTTGAACCAGCTCAACCAAGCCGGCATTCAAGCGACCTGTATCACCTTGCACATCGGCCCGGGTACGTTTACGCCTCTGCGAACGCCACAAGTCGAACATCATTCGATGGAGGCGGAATGGTATACAATTCCGGACGCGGGGGTGCGGGCGATAGAGCTGGCACGACGAACCGGCGGGCGGGTTATTGCGGTCGGCACCAGTACCGTCCGCGCGCTTGAATCTTATGCGATTACCGGCGACCGCGAGGGGTTTACTGGACTATTTATCTGCCCCGGCTTTCGTTTCAAGCTGGCCGACGCGATGGTGACGAATTTCCACATGCCGCGCAGCACGGTACTGGCGCTGGTGATGGCTCTGGCCGGGCGCGAACTAATTCTCCGTGCATACGGGGAAGCAATTCGCCATCGCTACCGCTTTCTCAGCTATGGCGATGCCATGCTCATCGTATGAGCAGTCGACGTTTCCGGGGTGTTTCCACGCCGGTTCAAGAGATAGATGACTGCGCGTCGTCAATACATCTGTGCAATTTGAGTGGGATCCGGCCAAAAACGTGGTCAACCTCGCCAGACATGGCATTGACTTCGAGGATGCCGTTGCGATTTTCGGCGGCCAGATCCGGAAACGATTGATACGCGCAGGGATTACGGAGAGGAGCGAATTGCTGCCATAGGTGTGGCAAACGGGCTGGAGCTTTTCGTCGTGTATACTATACGCGGGGAGAGTCAGCGGCTGATTTCGGCACGCAGGGCCAGTAGAAATGAGAGAGAAAGGTATCGTAAGGCGATCACCCGGAGACGTGAGGAGGGGCAAGACTGACTGGCACCGAGTCGGCACCATGAGCGAGGAAGAACTAATTGCGGCAGCAGAATCCGATCCGGATGCACAGCCCACCGATCCGAGGTTTTGGGAAGGCGCGCGGCTGGTCATGCCCCGGCGTAAAGTTTTTGGGACAGATCGAGGCATCGTGATTGACCAGAAAAACGTAGGGCGCATTGCCGAGCGCATCGTCTCGAACGAACTGGAAGCGCGCGGGTTTCGCGTGAGCGATCTGAACCGGGACGGCCGCGCGGAGAATGCGGACTTAGTTGCTGCTGGCGACAAAAACTTCTGGCAAATTCAAGTGAAGGGAGCTGCAAACAAATCTGATGAGCGCTGGTGGGTCCAATATGGATTTTGCACCGATGAGATCATCGACCGAAAAGAGCCGATGTTCAATCGGCATTCGACCTTCTATAAAGCCAACCTTGTCGTGCTCGTAGCTATACGTTCACCGAAAGAATATCGCTGCGTAGTCCTACCCATCGAAGCGGCAGAGGAGGCCGCGCAGAAAAATCTCGATCGGGAGTACCGAACACTCACTCGTAAAGGAACTAGAAAAAAGCCGTTCAAGGTATGGGTCTATATCGAACCGTCACCTCGAAGCATGCGCGAATCCTCCAACGTCCTCGATGAGGAATGCAGGATACTCGCAAAGCACATGGACAACGATGGCTGGAACCTCCTAATGGGTAACGACCAGCGTGACGCGTAAAGCAGACTGCGTTGCAGCGCGAGGGGAGCATACCTATACCGAGCCAAGCAGCCTGCGACGGTTTATATATTGCCAAAATAACCTCCGCTCATGAGCGCGTCGATTAGATTCGAAATTCGTGCAACCGATGGCGACGCACGCTTCGCCTCGCTGGTCACCCCGCACGGCGAGTTGGCGACCCCTGCGTTCATGCCGGTCGGCACCCGGGCCACGGTCAAGGCGATGGCGCCTGACGAATTGCGCGGCATGGGCTATCGGCTGATACTCGCCAACGCATATCATCTCGCGGTCCGGCCGGGCGCCGCCCTCGTGAGGGAGATGGGTGGACTCGCGCGATTCATGGGATTTGACGGCGCAGTGCTGACCGACTCAGGCGGCTTTCAGGCCATGAGCCTGGCCAAGATTAATTCCATCAGCGCGGACGGAATCAAGTTCCGCTCGCATCTCGACGGCTCGGCATTGATGTTAACACCTGAGGCCGCGATCGAAATCCAGCAGGAGCTTGGCGCCGACATCATGATGGCGCTCGACGAATGCACGCCGTACCCGGTTGATCATGCGCGCGCACACTCGTCGCTTGAGCTGACCGCGCTGTGGGCCGAGCGTTCGGCCGTGGCGCACCGCGGCGAGAGCCAGGCATTGTTCGGCATTGTGCAGGGCAGTGTCTATCCGGACCTAAGACGCCGCAGTGCGAGTCAGATTACCTCGCTCGGGTTTGACGGCTTCGCGGTCGGCGGTCTGTCGGTGGGCGAGCCGAAACCGGCGATGCGGGAGATAGCGGCGCTCTCGGCGACGATGCTCCCGGCTGACAAACCGCGTTACCTGATGGGAGTGGCACCAGTGAAGGACGCATTTCGATTAAGCGCGCTGCTTACGTCCGCGACCGGCAGCCGCTGGATCCTCGCTGCGATTGCCGGCCGTGCAGCCTGTTCTCACGGGCTTATTTGCGCCATCTATATTTGTCCGGCGAGATCCTGGCTGCACGAGCGTTGACCGAGCACAATCTGTTTTTCTATGCGCGCTTGATGCGCGAGGCTCAAGCTGCTATCGCATCCCGCACCTATAAGGCCTTCTCAACTTATTTGCTCAACCTGCTGGGCGAGCCCAACGAGCGCGCCAGCAATTTGAATACTAACAATGCTGTTTGAAACCCTCGCGTGGGCACAATCCGCGCCGTCATCCGGCCAGCCGCTGGCCCTGTTTGATCAATTGCTGACCAACCCGATTGTGCCCATCGTCTTGATCTTCGGGGTCATGTACTTTCTGTTCATTCGGCCGCAGAGCAAGAAAGCCAGCGATCATCAAAAAATGCTCGCCGCACTCAAGCGCAATGACGAAGTGGTGACCACCGGAGGCCTGATCGGCAGAATCGCCGAGTTGAGCGATAAACTGGTGACGCTGGAAATTGCGCCCAATGTGCGCGTGCGGGTCGAGCGTAACCAGATTGCCGCGATCTCGAACTACGGGCGAACGCCGCGACGGGAGAAAGGAGAACAATCCTGAGTGAGCGGATGGCGCAACCAGGATGAACAGAAAAATGGAAGGCGCAACTCAGAATCCAATTACGATCGTGGTATTGCTGGCGCTGGCCGGGGTGTTTCTGTGGCTCCATTTCACCAACGGGAGTGGCACGCTGCGCTTGTGGCTCGCCGGGGTGCTGGTAGCCGCAGCGGTTATTCTTCTGCTGCCAAGCCTGCAGCTCTCATTGCCCGAATGGTTGCAACCGCTGGAGTCACTGCCGAAAATCCAGCTTGGCCTCGATCTCCAGGGCGGGACTCATCTGCTGCTCGAAGTAAAACTCCAGGAAGCGGTTAAAACCTCGTTGCGCCGCAGTGGCGATGATATCGAGCGTGAGGCCAAGGACAACAAGCTGACACCACCGCAAATTAGCCAAAATCCGGACGGTTCACTCCTCATCAAACTTAAGAATCCCGATGAACGTTCGGCCTTTCAGGATCTGATGAGCCGCGCATTCACGGATTTGACCTTGGCGCCGGCACCGACTCAGGGCGGCGCCTACGTAGCGAATTTTACCCAGCCTGAGGCGATCCAGATTCGCACCAACGCCATGGATCAGGCGCTGGAAACGATTCGCAACCGGATCGATCAACTCGGGGTCCGCGAAACTACGGTCGCCAGGGAAGGCGATAACGATATTCTGGTCCAGTTACCGGGAATCCAGGATCCGGAACGGGCCAAGGAACTAATCGGCAAGACGGCAGTACTCGAGTTCAAGCTGCTCGACGATAAGCACAGTGTCTCCGACGCCGTGCGGCAGGGGCCGCCTGCCGGTGCCGAGATCCTCTATGGACCACCGCAGGCCGGAGGCCCGCAACCATATTTGGTTGAGTCTCCCGTGCTGATGACCGGTGATGTAGTGACCGACGCCCGGGTACGGGAAGGCGGCCGGATGGAAGGACCGTATGTCGAAGTTCGGCTGAATCGGCGTGGCACCGATATCTTCGCCGCACTCACCGCGCAGAATGTGGGTCGTAATCTCGCGATCGTTCTCGACAGCACGGTTTATTCGGCGCCGGTAATCAAAGAACCGATCCCAGGGGGTGACGTGCAGATCACCGGCAATTTTTCCTTCGAGGAGGCTCACAATCTCGCCATCGTTCTGCGCTCCGGCTCATTGCCTGCTCCGGTCGAAATTATCGAAGAACGCACTGTCGGCCCGTCGCTGGGGCGCGACTCGATTCGTCAGGGCGAATTGTCATTCCTGGTTGGCGCCGCCGCTGTCCTCGCCTTTATGGCGATTTACTACAGCGGGGCGGGGCTCCTGGCCGATCTTGGTCTGATCTTGAATATCTTGTTGCTGGTGTGTGTGATGGCGGCGCTCCAGGCGACCTTGACCTTGCCTGGAATCGCCGGGATCGTGCTGACCCTGGGGATGTCGGTAGATGCTAACGTGCTGGTGAACGAACGGATGCGCGAGGAATTACGAGCGGGCAAATCGCCCCGCGAGGCGGTCAAGACCGGTTACGAGCGGGCCTGGTCGGCGATTCGTGATTCGAATATCTCGACCTTCGTCGCCGGCTTGATTCTCTTCCAATTCGGCACCGGGCCAGTCAAAGGCTTCGCCGTGACTCTATGCGTTGGTGTATTGACCGGGGTCTTTTCATGTTTCGTGGTGACCCGGGCCTGGTACGACTGGAAGATCTCCATGCGGCGACTGAACGCTATTAGTGTATAGTAGCCGTCTCTTGCGATAGCTCGAAATGTGTAAGCGATGGTTAAGATTTCTTCTTGATGGAACGTCTGCATGGTTGATCACACCGGCCATGCAGTTAAGCTGTTCCCAGAGACGACAATCGTTTGAGTTTGCTGACTTTCTTGACTTGACCGGATCGCGCGTATTACAAAAATGCGGCGTTTCCGGGGTAGGTGGGGCGGACGACTATGGCCGATAAGGACGACATCCTGCTTAATTCTCGTGAGGTCGCATTTCTACTCGACCTCAGCCCCGATACGGTCAACGAATTCGCACGCCGCAGCATTCTGCCGGCGTTTAAAAAAGGGCGGCAGTGGCGTTTTCGCAAGCGCGATATCGCCTCCTTCAAACGTCATCTACGGGGAGTTAGTGCGGCGGCCTGAGCGCCCCCATCAGACGACAGATCGACAGCCGAACCCATATTCTGAGACCAACCACCCTTCCTGAGGCGTCAACCGATGGCTGAACCGCACCAGAGCCGCGTTTATTCTGATCTGGCCTATCTATACGATTCAATTTTTGGGCGTGCGTTTGTTGATCACGAACAACAAGTAATAGACTCGCTCACTTTTCGCCCGGGACAGCAGGTGCTCGAAGTTGGGGTCGGCACTGGCATTTCATTGGGCGCTTACCCACCGTACGTTCGAATCATCGGCATCGACCCGTCCGACGATATGCTCGCGCATGCGGTCGCCAAGATTCAAGGAAATGGCGTAGGCCACATCGAATTGCTTAAGGGCGATGCGCAGGAGTTGGAATTCCCCGACAACAGCTTCGACTGGGTCACCACGTTCCACGTTATGACGGTGGTTGCCCAGCCGCGCCGGATGATGGACGAGATGGTGCGGGTCTGCAAACCTGGCGGGCACATCGTGCTGGTCAGCCATTTTGCCAGCCGCAACCCGTTCCTCTACTTCATGGGCACGATGATCAATCCAGTAACCAAATTGCTTGGGTGGACGACACGGTTGCGCGCCGCCGACGTGCTGGATGGGCAAAGGATCACAGTCGAGCGCCACGAACCGTTGTCACGGCTCTCGGTCCATTACGCCATAGTCGCGCGCAAGGACGACTAGAGTTCAAGCCGGGTAAGGGAACTTAGCCCTCTGCCAGCACTTGCAAATCGCCGGTTAGAAATCGGAAGCGGCCGGCACGCCGCTGCTTAACAATTTATCGCAGGCGCATTGCTGCAGCCGTTGCGCTATTCTAGGCGAAGCGCCCGAGGCGCAAGCTTATCGCTAAGCAGGACGTCAGCAATGGCCGCACCAGAAGACCGGAACACGCAACAGGGCAACCAGCAGGAACCTATTGAGCTGCGCGGGGAAGTTCGCGCCGCCGATCTCGATGACCAGAGTTTCGCCTTGCGCTTGGATGACGGGCTAATGATTGTCGCGAACTTTACAACTGGACAGGAAACCGCGATCACAGAGGCCCTCCATCAGCATGCGACCTGTCGCTTACGGCTCAGGGGTCGCGGAGCGGTCGCGAAGACCGGAAAAATAAAGCGAGTCATCTGCGTGGACTCGCTTATTGTGGAGCGCGCGGAACCAGAGCAATACATTCCAAGCACCAAACCCATCTGGGAGATCGCTCAGGAAATAAGTGCGCGCGTGCCTCGGGAGGAGTGGGCCAAGCTACCTAAGGACGGCGCAAAGAACCTTCACCATTATTTATACGGAGCACCCAAGAAGGAATGAGGAAGGTATTGGTGGACGCGGCTTATTGGATTGCTATAACCAACCCAGAAGACGGCTTACATGACCGCTCCATAGCCGTCAGTCAGGTCTTGGGCGCGTGTCTTTTTGTTACAACCGAGATGGTGTTGACTGAGGTTCTCAACTACTTCGCGGAACGCAGCAGCGGGTCGCGCAGTGCTGCGGCTGATTTGGTCCGACGTTTGAGGCAGGACGGGAGCACTCGAATCATCGGTCAGACCACCACCCAGTTTGACGACGCGCTGCAGCTTTACGGGGACAGGCCAGACAAGGAATGGAGCCACACCGACTGCGCCTCCTTCCGCGTCATGGAACAAGAACAAATCACGGAAGCGCTCACCTATGACCAGCACTTTGAGCAGGCGGGTTTCAGGGCTTTGCTGAGAGAATGAAAGTGCAGGGAAGAAACCTCGCCGGAAGCTGTTCAAAGTCCGCGAGGATTCTTGTCAGTAGATTTACGAGGACGATACTGAGGCTCGTGGCCGGGCTGGCTGCCGGCTTGTTTGTTACCGTCGCGACTGCGGCCTATTCTTACCAGGCCGAGGTGGTTCGCGACGGCGGCACGATCAGCGGAATCGTGGAGTACGCAGGCGCGCCACCCTCGCCGGCACCGCTGGCAATCACCAAGGACCGCGACGTTTGTGGAACTTCCGCCGTCTACGCTCAGTCGCTGGTCGTTGGCCATGATCGCGGAGTGGCGAACGCCGTGGTCATCGTCAGCGATATTTCGAAAGGCGACCCGATGAAGCCCGAGGAAGCGGTGCAATTCGATCAAAAAGGATGCCAATATGTTCCTCACGTCGCCGTTTTTCCGGCTGGCAGTACCGTCGTGATACTTAATTCCGACGGCATCCCGCACAACATCCATACCGAGTCGACTCTCAACCCGGTCATCGACATGGTTCAGCCGGGATTCAAGAAACAAATCCGCGTGACGGTCCAGAAGCCTGAAGTAATCAAGGTCACCTGCGATACGCATAACTGGATGGAAGGCTGGTGGTATGTCACTGCTAACCCCTACTACGCGATTAGCGACAGGCATGGCCATTATGCAATCCACAATGTCCCGCCCGGGACGTACGCACTACAAGTCTGGCAGGAGCGGCTGGGGACTGAGTCGCAGCGGGTCGCGGTTCGGCCGGGTGCGGCTACGGTGGCAAACTTCACCCTCAAGCCCCTCAAAACCAAGGGTCGTGAATCATGATCAAGCGTTTAGATCGCTTGGACATCGCAACCTCGGACCTGGCCGATGCTGCTTCGATTTATCAAAAGAATTTCGATTTCACCGTGCTACGCTGCGACAATTCGGAAGAGGCGACGATCGAGTTGGGCGACACGCAAATCAGACTGCGCGCCGGTGCCCCGGTCGCCGACTTGATCTCATCATCGGGAGAAGGGTTGGCGGCGATATGGCTGGAGACCGACGACGTCTATAAGGTCGCCGAGACGCTGCAAAACGCGAGCATCGTGATGGGTCCGATAAGGGTCGAAGAGAATCGGCGCATCCTCGCCGTCAACCCGGCATCGGTCAACATGGTGCCACTGTTCATCTTCGACCGGCTCTAGCAGGGTGCGGAAAAACCTATTTGCTTATGAAGAGTCTTTCCGCACCCGGATAAAACTGGCTTCCTTCCTTTAGTTCTCCCCCTCTGGGGGAGATAACAGAGAGGGAAAGCAGGCGGCGGAAGGCCTTTTTCCGCAGCCTGCTAAGCGTCAATCGCAGATGCAGACCGAAAGGCGGTGTGGACCTCGGCTTCCAACCGTTTAGTCAATTCCGTCCGATCGGCACCCTTCAGGCCGACGGTGGAAATAGGCTTGCGCAGCACCAAACGAATCCGCCGCCCCGGAATCGCGAATTTCGCCCCACGTGGCATCAGTTCGACCGTGCCGCTAATTGCCATCGGGATGCATGGCAGTCTGGTCGCGATCGCCACCCATGCGGCGCCTTGGTTGAATTCATGCACCCGATTGTCACTGAAACGATGCCCCTCAGCGAACACGCAGATACTGTAACCGTGACTGGCTACGGCGAGTGCGCGACGAATCGCCTTACCTCCGCTGGCGCGGTCAATCACGATATTTTCGGACCGCTCGAGCGTGGATCCAAGTAGCGGGATCTTCTTGATCTCACGCTTGGCCAGGAATCGCATCTCGCGCGGAATCAGCTGCAAGACGGCGATGACGTCGAATAGGCTTTGGTGATTGGACACCAGGACGAAAGAGCTGACGCCGTGCAAATTTTCCATGCCGACGAGTTCGACTGATACGCCCAAGGTGCGAAAGATCAGCCAGGCCCATGTTTTAAATATCGGGGTGCAGAGATGACCGTCGGCGAACAGACTCGCGAAGGCGGCGGGCAAGATCAGGATCGCCGTGTAGAGAAGTGACAAGACCGTAGCAATAACCCCCCAGAGATGCTTCAGTCCACCCGCCAGCATCATTGTGGAGGCGGGCCGACTTTCGCCTTCACGTTCCATACTGGCTAGGCTTAAGTGAAATTGACCGAGCGCGCTACCGAGTGTGGTTAGCGATGATTTCTATCCAGCTCGCCTTATGCCGTATGGGGGCTCGGCTCTCGCCGCTGACCCGATTCTCTTGGTCAAGGGCAAAACCAGGGCGGCCAGAGCCAGGATCAGCAGAATCCCTTGAGCGATAAGTGTTTGGATCGTCGGATACAGGCCGAGCATTGGAACCGTCGGCACATGGCTGACGAACGTAGCGCCGATGACCCCGGATTCCTGGAAACTGGCGATTCCTTGACCGGCGAAGATCACGGCCAGAGCATAAAGCAGGACTGAAGTCGCCGTGAACACCGGTCCGATCGGGATCATAAAGGTAACCTTGCGCAGGCCGATAAAGGCGAGGGCAAGGGCCAATGTGCCTGCAATCACCCCGACAAAAATTGCCTGGCGTTCGGCTGCTTCGGTCGCGCCCGCCATCAACGCCTGAAAAAAAACGATGGTCTCGGCGCCTTCGCGCATCACTGCGAGGAACGCAGTAAGACCCAACGCCAGAGACGGCCCTTTACTACGCCGTGCCGCTTCAACCTGGGCACCGATGAAGCTCTTCCATTGCTTCGCCTGGCTCTTCGACGTGATCCATGAACTGACATAGAACAGGGTGACAACAGCGAAAAGCTGGAACACCCCCTCGAGCGTGTCGCTGGTGTTATCGCCAAGCACATGCCGAACTGCCCATGCCAAAACAACACTGCAGGCTAGGGCTATCAGCGCACCGGCATAGATATCACGAGCACGAGTTCCCTGTCCCGCTTGGCGGACCGCGGCGACCAAAGCGATTATGACTAGAAGTGCCTCCAAGCCCTCACGAAAGAGAATTCCGGACGAATAAAGGAAATATGGGACAGTCGTAGTTGTTGTGGCCATGGCACGATCGCCGCGCGGCTGAATTGAGAATGATTCTCAAATTCTGAGGCTAGCTACCTAATTGATGATTGTCAATCGAAATACAACCTCTTCCGCCAGATTGCTTGCCGCTCTCTTAACGCAAGTGTAATCTTCCGATCGAAGCGGGCCCGCTCTTTAACGCCCGCCGCGGCGCAGGCGGCCTCACCTGCGCTGATTTTTTGTTTATGCGCTGCGTATATTGCCAGACCCGAGCCGGAATTTTGCGGAAAGTCTGCCCGGCGTGCGCGCGTATCAATGCCGTCGTCGAGGGCTCAGCCGGTCGTCTCGGATGGACCGAGCTGATCGATATCTTCGCCAACGAAGGTCTTACAAAAACTGAAGTGGACCGGGTGTTGGACGCGGAAATCGATGGCGCGCCCACTCTGCGCGACCGGCTTACGTCGCGGATGGCTAATGAGTTGATGAAAAGCCTTGGAATGCCCGGCCGCCAATCGCCCGAGGATGTGCGCCGGGTGCGCCAGGCCGTAGGATCGGGAGGCCAGGGAACGTGGTCGACTGGTGAAAAGGCTTCCGGAAACAACTGAAAGATGGCTTGGCCGCGTGCAGTCCAGGTTTAGAATCAAGTGAATCCTGGCTGCAAGATCTGCATGAATCGGCCCTAGCAGGGGGCGGAAAAACCTATTTGCTCATGAAAGCGATTTCCGCGCCCTGCGATAAAACTGGCTGCCTTCCTTTAGTTCTCCCCCTCTGGGGGAGATTACAGGGAGGGAAAGCAGGGTGCGGAAGGCCTTTTTCCGCAGCCTGCTAGGAAACTATAGCGGCGTGATGGAGTCGCGGATGGCGCTAAGCACAGTCGGCATCATTGGTGCGGGGCAAATGGGTGCGGGCATTGCACAGATCGCCGCGCAGTCGGGTCTCAAGATCGTCATTAACGACATCTCGGACGAGCTGGTCGCGCGCGGCAGGCAAGGTATCGAGCGCAGTCTCGACCGCATGATTCAGCGCGGCCGTTTCAAGCCCGACGAGCGCGATCGCATAATGCGCCGAATCGAGGTCACTACCAGTTTGGATGACCTCGCAGCCACCGACTTCGTGATTGAAGCCGTCGTTGAGAACGAAGACGCCAAAATTGCACTGTTCCAAAAGCTTGACAGAATCTGCCCGCCCCAGGTGATCTTCGCGTCGAACACCTCGTCGATCTCGATCACCCGCATGGGTGCGCGGACGAGCCGTGCCGATCGCTTCATCGGGATGCATTTCATGAACCCGGTGCCGGCGATGAGGCTGGTGGAGATAATTCGCGGGCTGGCCACCTCACCTGAAACTTACGATACCACACGGCAGCTCGCTGAGCGGCTGGGAAAGGAGACGATGACCGCTGAGGACTTCCCCGGGTTTATCGTTAACCGGATCCTGCTGCCGATGCTCAACGAGGCGATTTACACGCTATACGAGGGAGTCGGCGGCGTCAGCGATATCGATACCGCGATGAAACTTGGGACCAATCAGCCGATGGGACCGCTGGAGCTGGCCGACCTCATCGGGCTCGACACCTGCCTCGCCATCATGGAGGTGATGCACCGCGTGTTCGGTGACGACAAATATCGGCCGTGTCCGTTGCTTAAAAAATACGTCGACGCAGGGTATCTGGGGCGCAAAGTCGGCCGCGGCTTTTACAAATACGACGCCCAGGGGACCCCGATACCACCGCCCGCCGCGGCCAGATAGACCAGAATAGAGCGCATTGCAGAGCCTGAGATGTAAAACGGACGGCATCGAGCCTGTTAGCTCCTCGGCTGGAGCGGCACGCAGCTTGCCGTGAAACCTAGGGAGGATGCGCCCATGTCGGTAAAGGCTTTCATCTTGATCGACACCTCGCCGGGCAAAGCCAGGGAAGTAGCGCTGAAACTTCGACTGGTGCCGGGGGTATCGGCCGCGCATGCAGTGACCGGACCGCACGATATAATCGCGATAGCAGAAGCCGACGACGTTTCCTCCCTCGGCGAACTGGTGGTGCAAAAGATTCAAAGCATCGTGGGCGTCAGCCGCAGCCTCACCTCGATTGTCGCCGATTAAAACCACCAGGCGGAACGAAGTGGAGCCGGTGAGCCGAGGCCCGGCGAATGCGGTCGAAGCCCTGGTGAGCCGCAGCCCCGAGCGAAGCCGAGGGGGAAGTCGAAGGGAAACGAGTCCGCGAAGTGCGCACCTAAGACAGGTGAAGGCAGTGTGGCCACGCGCGTGATAGAATTCCTTCAGGTAGGTCTGAGTTGACCTCGCATGCTGCGCCGAGAGGTCAGGTCACCGGAGCGGAGTCTGCGGGCGAGCCAAAGCCCTAGTCGCATCATCAACTCAATCGCCAACTTCCTGCCGAAGGGGGCACTAGCAGGGTGCGGAAAAACCTATTTGACTTATGAAAAGTCTTTCTGCACCCTGCGATAAAACTGGCTTCCTTCCTTTAGTTCTCCCCCTCTGGGGGAGACTACAGAGAGGGAAAGCAGGGTGCGGAAGGCCTCTTTCCGCAGCCTGCTAGGCGGAACGAAGCGGAGCCGGTGAGCCGAGGCCCGGCGAATGCGGTCGAAGCCCTGGTGAGCCGCAGCCCCGAGCGAAGCCGAGGGGGTAGCCGAAGGGAAACGAGTCCGCGAGGTGCGCAGCTTAAAAGGATCAGCGCAGAGCAATTTGTAAGCAATCGTGCTTGAGGAAGACAGAAACCCATGGCTGAGTTACCTGTAGTCAGGCGCTTGCGCAAAGAAATGGACACGCTCAAGCGGGAATTGACCGTCGACTTGCCCAAGGAGTTGGAGCGCGCCCGCGCGCATGGCGACCTTTCAGAAAACGCCGAATGGGCGATGGCCAAACAGCGGCAGGAATTCCTGCGTGTGCGGCTTTCCAATCTTGAAGAGCGCGTCGCTGAACTGTCGATGATTAACCTGGAGTCGATTCCGCGCGATACCGTCGGTCTGGGCAGCAAAGTCGAACTGGAAGACCTCGACGAAGGTGGACGCGTCGAATACGAAATCGTGGTGCCCGAGGAGGTTGACGGGTTGCAGAACAAGATCTCACTGTCGT
>WNFD01013365.1_pt1 | contig 16093 bp, 7 predicted proteins | sample 5400491 | NCBI WGS metagenome assembly WNFD01 (sample SAMN13153343, study PRJNA577476) | soil metagenome | isolation source: 120 cm saprolite under Douglas fir tree site 2 hole 2 replicate 2 | place: USA:California | collected 2015-04-18 | reverse complement strand
CCCGTCGACCCGGTGGTCAACGGCCAGTTGCCTTCCGTGAAACGGACGGCCTCGGCCGAGCCCCAACCCACCGGCATCAACTTCGTCGAACTGCTCAAACAGAAACAGGAGAAGGAGTAACCGTCATGGTGGAAACTTTTTTCGGCTTTAAGAAAACGCCTTTCTGCGATAGCCCTGATCCCAAACAGTTGTTTTCTTCGCAGTCCTGGAATCAGGCCAAGGCACGGCTGCAGTTTCTGGCCGATCATCACGGCGCCGGCCTGCTCACCGGGGAAGTCGGCTCCGGTAAATCGACCGCCGCCCGCAGCTTCACGGCCGCGCTCAATCCCAACCTATATAAGGTCTTGTATCTGCACTGGACTCCTGGATCCACGCTCGATCTGCTCCGCCAACTGGCGCTGGAGCTGGATCTCGAACCGGCGCACTACCGCGGAGATCTGGTGCGCCAGATCTCCCAGGCCATCGTGCGTCTTAATCAGAGTAAGAAGCAGCATCCCATTCTTATCTGCGACGAAGCCCAGTTGCTGGGTCATCCCGCGCTCGAACAACTTCCCCTACTGATGAACTTCGACATGGATTCCAGCCGCTATCTGACCTTGCTGCTGGTGGGCCAGCCGCTGCTGCGCCGCACCCTCTCGCTGCAGCTCCACGAACCGCTGCGTCAGCGCATCGCCGTGCAGTATCACCTCGAAGGCCTGTCGCGCGAAGAACTCGACGCCTATCTCGCGCAGCAACTCAAGGCCGCCGGCGTGACCCAGCCGCTGTTTGACGACACCGCGAGGCAAGCCCTCTATCAGGCCACCAAAGGCATTCTCCGCAAGGTCAACAAGCTGGCTCTGACGGCTCTGCGTCTGGCAGCTTCTCGAAAAGAGTCTACCGTCGGGGAACCGATCCTGCTGGATGCCACCACGGAGGCGCTGCTGTGAGCGATACCGCTTCGACAAAGTCTGCCTCACCGACGGTGCTGTCTCTGGCGCAGTTGCTCGAACAGCAGCCATCGACTGCGCCGCCCGGCCTGGTGGAACCAGGACTGCTGCCACCGCAGGGCATCCTGTTCGTTGGCGGAGAGCCCAAGGTAGGGAAGTCTCTGCTGGTTGCCAACCTCGCCTTGTCACTGGCGGCCGGTGTGGATCGCCTTGGTTTTTCCATCCCGGCGCGGCGCCGTGTGCTCATCTGCCAGTTCGAACTTCCGGTCCCGCAGTTTGTCAGCCGCCTCTCGCTCATGCGCCGTGCCTTGGGAGCGGCCGCCGATCAGCATCTCCTCGTGGATACGCGCGCCTCGGGCCATCTGCTCAGCGCCGCGCAGGGTCTGAATCACTTTGTGTCCGCCGCGCGGGCCGCTGCCGCCGAGATCCTGGTTCTCGACCCGCTCTACTCCACGCACGATCAGGATGAAAACGATACCCGCGCCATGGCCGCCTTGTGCCAGGCGCTGTTGCGCCTGCGCGATGCCTCCCGCGCTGCTCTCGTCGTCGTACACCATGTCCGCAAATCAATCGGCCGTCACGAGATCGGCAGCGCCTTTCGTGGCTCCAGCGCTCTGCATGCGGTGGGCGACAGTTATTTGCTGCTCACGCGGCCTGCGCCGCAACTCGCCACCATCGAGCTGCGCTTCCAGTTTCGCTATGCGGCTTCGCAGCCTCCACGGCTGCTCCAACTCGATCCCCGTACTCTGTGGTTCTCCTCGACCGAGAAGCCGCCCGCCGCTGCAGCAACGCGACGCAAGGTAGAAAAGACAGACATCACACAAGCTCTGGCAGATGTGGGCGACAAAGTTCGCTACAACCAACTGCGCGACCAGATTATGAATGCCACCGAGTGTTCCAAACGGACGGCTCAACTGGCTATCGCCGAAGCCTGCCAGCAAGGCTGGATCGCGTCGGCCAACGGCCAATACCATCTGCCGCTGTAGCTATCGATTGTCCGCGCGGGGTCGCGCCCAAGCGGATGCCCAAGGCCGATGCGACGGGGCTGGCTCCGGAGAAATCGGCTGACCACAACTCTCCCGCACACGATTTGTCTGTGCGGGAGAGTTTGGCTTCCACTTGGGCTCCTCGCTGCTTCTACATTCAGGCGCCACACAGCCCTCGGCCAGCGTGCCGAGTCAGAACAGCAAGCCCATTTCTTTGGTGAAGTCTCTGAGCGGAGGCCTTGGGCCTAAAACGCGAAGACCGCCCGGCGGCCTTTGCCGGGCGCTCCGAATCCTGGTTTTTTTGCTCTTCTGCTGTTGGGATACCGCTCGTGCCTACACAGGCGAGTATCCTATCCCGCTGTCACGTGCTCTGTCCCCACCGTCGGCTGACCAGGCGGGAAACGAATCTGAGAAAGCAACTGGAAAATGGTCTGATAGCTTCGGGGGAAAACAGTGCGATCCGTTACACCAGAGGCTTCAGCAGTTTCGTTGCCTCCACTGCTGCTCTGATTGCTACCGGGTGGAGCGAACCAGTTCCCGGGCGGGTATACCCCCGCTGTGGACCGGCGCCTTTCACGGCGCACGGGAATTCAGGCTAGTGAGAATATTGTTGCGACACACGAACGCGGCGCTTTCGCCGACCCTTCTTTTGACTCCTTCGACTCTGGACAAGCAGCACTTCCGGTTCCACGCTGGGCGGCACTTGCCGTCTCGTCTTCGCAATCAACACAACCGAGAACACCAGGAGCACAACTCCCAATCCGCCCAGGATTAGCTTGTCGCGACCACTCGTTCCGGGGGAGGCGTGGAACCCAAGATCTGGTTGCCCTGCCGGTTGAACGCTGTCGCTGCGGCTTGGCTGCTCGCGACCTTGGAGTTCCGCCAGTGTGCCCGTCCCTGAGATGCGGAACGCCAGTGTCTGGCCCAACGTCACAGGCGCAGTTCCCTGGACATTATCTTGGGTAACGTTCAGCATCGCCTGGAAGATACCTCCGGCCTGCGCTTGGAAAGTCATGGACTTAGGCAGCATGACCACAAAGCGTTCCTGCGCATTACGGATCGTGGGTTCAACCACGGCTTCGCCGTTGTAAGGCAGCCGATAGACAATCGCGAAACGCGTATCTCCCGGACGCAATGGAGAGCGGAAATAGTACTCGTCTTTGCGCTCACCGGGGGCAGGTTTGCCCTTGAGGGGCTCGCCGTCCCCGAGCAGCACGAGCCCAGACAAGACTTGAGCATTGGCGGGCAACTGAATTGAGAACGGGCGATCATTCATGAGTGTCCGCGGCGGCTTAGAGGCGTTGTGCATAGTAACCAGCTGCTTCACCTCTAGCCTGTCGTTCCTGGCCTCAAATCGCTGTACATCCATGACTGCGCTCAGGCCATCCAGCTTGTCGGCGACGTTATAAACTTGAATTGCTACCAAGGTAGAATTTGGCTCGGCTATCTTCTCGTAGGTAACGCCCTGGTGAAGCACGCGCACCACATAGCTCCCTCGCGTGTCACCAACGGTTAGGTTGAAATGCCCAGCGCTATCGGTCTTGGCGCGCGCGCTTTCCTTCATGCCCCCGTTGGACGACGTCAACAGAACCACTTCATCACCTGCAGCGGGTTTCTTCGTGGTGCCATTGGTGACCCTGCCCGCGAGGTCGCCAGCGGAAGCCGAGGCGCCAACAACCAGCAAGGTGGCCAAAACGAGGCCGAAGATTCTTCCGCCAGGAACTAACTCCAAAAACTTCTTCGGCAGACGAACGACACGGCTTGAGCCGCGCCTATGCCTGGGGCAGAGGACGGCTCTACGAACTAGAGCGGTTTTGCGGCCAATTCTAATGTCTTCCCCTATGCCGCCGTGGCTGGCCCCGCTATTCGGATTAGGTTCCACGGGCGCTGGCTGCCCGGTTTGTGCGGAGTTGCCGTCGGCGGCAGCCGCATCCGCCGCTGCGTTGAGTTGTGCCTCGACCTGCTGTAAGATGGCTGCGGCGTCAACTTGGACCACTCCGTCTTCCCCCGGAGTCTCGATTACAGCTCCCCCGGCCGCTTCGACCTTCGCAGTAGCAAGAAGTTCCTTTATTTGTTTCAAGCCCGAGTCCTTCTCGACAGCGCTAGCCTTGGGGTCTGTCGAACCGGCTTGCGCCTGAGCCCCGCGATTCTGTTCGCCGGAATCCCCAGTCCCTTGTTGCGTTGATCCCTTGGTTTTCGGGAAGACCACGACACTTGCCAGTGTGTTTGGATCGCTGGGCGATTCCGCCATCGCATAATTGAAATGTGAGTTACTCAGCAAAGCGCCAAGCACTTCCCTGGACGGTCCTGGGCCTAGAACATTGAATACCCGTTCGTCTGCCACCATCTGAGAGTCAAGCTCGGCCCCGATCTGCTTGCAGACTGCGCGCAGAACGTCGATGAGCGAGGCGTTATTGGCCTCAATCGTCAGTTGGCCGTTCTGGTACGTAACAACGGCCTGGCCTGCCGCCACTTTTGGAAGCGCGGCGGGCGGTTTGCCGGGCGCCCTCAGTTTTAGGTAATCGAGCGGGGTTTGTCCGCCACAGCCTGCTCCATCGGAAATTGGCCATCGGGTCCGGCGACTACATGGAAGGGAGAAACCCCGGTGTTTCTTTCGTAGAAAAAGTACAGCTTGCGTGGAAAAGTGGGGCGCGGAGCCTGCACTTGAGCCGACTTTTGATATTGCAGTGCCTTCACGTGCGCGCCCCGTTAGTTGACTCTACCTTCTTCTGTGCCTTGATCTGCCAACCGCGGATACAGGTGCTGGGCTGCTCGCTTGCGTCTGCGACGGGTCTGGTTGTGCAGCCTGAGCCGCCTTCATCTGTTCGTCGAGGAGGCGTATCATCTCAGGGTCGCTGTCCGCAGAATTAGCGATCTCAGCTTTCACCTGCGCAAGGGCTTCCTTGATTTGCTGCTGCACGTCAGATGCTTTGGGTTTCGTACCGACGCTCGGCTGACTAGTCTGATTCTGCGGAACCCGGTTCTCGGCAACTTGGCTTTGCGGAACCTGCACGCCTACACTCGAGTCCTTCGTCTTCGGAAAGACCACGACCTGCGCAAGCGCGTTCGGATCGTCGGCCGATGACGCGAACACAAAGTCCAGCTGTGCATTATTGAGCAAAGAAGAGAGCACCTCACGCGGTCGCCCAGGACCCAAAATGACAAATATTCGTTCATTAGGCACGGACGGGAGATCGAGTGTGGCGCCCATCTTCTCGCATACAGCGTTCAGGATGTCGCCTAACAGGGCATTACTGGCCCTGATCGTTAGTTCGCCGTCCAAGTAAGTAACAACAGCTTGGCCGGGTGGTACCTGCGCCAGCTCTGTCCGTTCTGTGGTGCCTCCTTGCTCGATGGGCTGTTTGTCCGGCGCCAAACTCACCTCCGCAGCTTTACCCTTGGCATTGGCATCCGCATCCTTTTCCAATAATGCGCGCGCACTACCCATCTCACCCACGACGGACTTCCCTATCAAAGCTCTGTCTCCGGAATTCCTCCTTGCTCTCGTTTTTTCCCCCTCCTTGAAAAGATGCTGTACCTTGGCAGGATCCCCAGTCTCGGCAGTGCCCAGCGGCGTCTTGCTCAGGCGCTGCACATGGTCTGGGCTCGACGGCAACGGCCCTGGCAAACCCGTGAGAGGATAACTTGCGGGAACAACTGCAGCGTCAGGCGTATGGACTATCTTGTTTATAGGTCTCGTAGTATCTATCGCCTGGTTGCTGAGGAGAGCAACGATTTCCGAGTATTGGTTTTTTTGAGCCAGTTGAAGAGCGGTAGCGCCTTGTGCATTACGTGCGGCGGTATCAGCCCCTCTTTCTAGCAAGGCGCGCACCGTGTCTGTGTGGCCTAGATCGGCTGCGTACATCAGGGCGGTGAGCCCATCTTTGTCCTTGGCGTTTACGTCAATACCGGACTGAGCCAAAACGCAAACAGTATCCGTGTGCCCTCGAACCGCAGCAACCATCAAGGCCGTTTGCCCTATGCGGTCCACATCATTTAGGTTCACACCCTTATCGAGCAAGGTGCGCACAACGTCTGTACGCCCGGCAAAGGCTGCTGAGAACAAAGCTGTCCACCGGTCTTCGTCCTTTGGATTCACTTTCGCACCTTTCTCCAGCAAGTATCGTACGGTGGCTCTATCACCTGCTGAAGCAGCGATCATTAAAGCCGTTACTCCGTCTTTCCGCGCGGCATTTACATCCGCACCCTTTTCCAGTAGCGCCCTTACTGTTTCGGTGCGACCCAATTCGACCGCCCAGATTAATGGCTGCACCCACTCGTCTTTGCTCTTTACGCTTATCCCCGCTCTTTGCGGCTCCGGTTTGAGGACTTGCGAAGTATTCGTTGTTTCGGGCAGTCTTGGTTTCAGGTTCTGACCAGCCGCAGGGAAGGCGAGCAAGAAGACAACTGCGAATGTCCACAACGGTTTACGCATACCACCTCTCTAAGAACTCGAGCCGTTAACCTACCGCCTCTTTTTGACGACTCGTTAAGGCGTCTGCCCCCCTGGCCCCGGGTTGCTCTGCACGGCACCTACGGTCTGCGGTTTGTCTTGAATCGAGACCAACTCGACCTCGAAAATGAGCGTGGCGTTTGGCGCGATTCCGCCCACGATGCGCTCTCCGTAGGCAAGCTGAGGAGGGATGAAGAGCTTCCACGTCGAACCCACAGGCATGAGTTGTAGAGCTTCGCTCCAGCCTTTAATCAGCCCTTTGACGGGCATCGTTGCTGGCTGGTTGCGTTTGTAAGAGCTATCGAATTCCGTCCCGTTAAGGAGCGTGCCCCGGTAATTGCACACCACCGTGTCGTCGAGTGTGGGCTTCTTTCCATCGCCCTGCTTGAGGATCTTGTACTGCAAACCACTCGGAAGTGTAACCACACCTTCCTGCTTCAGGTTTTCACCGAATAACGTCTCGCCCGCATTTTTGTTCTTCACTGACAACATCGCCTTAGCGTGCTCGAAATCCTGTTTCTGCTCATCCTCAAACCTTTTCAGGGTTGCGGTTACGTCCTCCTGGGTCATGACTAGCTTGTTGCCCGCCAGCCCATCCCTCAAGGCCCTTACTAGCAAATCCAAGTTAACGTCGACCCGTTGCAACTTCAGACCCCTCGCCACGTCAGCACCGACCGCGTAGCTCAGCTTGTCTTTCCAGTTCTGCAAGGTTGGGTCTTCCTGAGGAGCCTTGTTGTCCGGAGCTGCCTGTTCGGCCTTGCTCTCCGGAGCTTTGTCCTGGTTCTTGTCCACTGCCGGCGCTTGCTGCGCAGCAGCGGTTCCGACAAGCAGCGCCATTCCGAGCGCCCCTGCCATCGTCCATCGAATCCGTATTCTTAAGTTCACTGATTTGGCTCCTTTGTCTGATTTTTTTTCTCTAGTTGCATTGCTTTTTTGAGAGCGTCGATGATTTGGTCGGGGTTGGGCGCGGTTTCCTCGGTGGTTACGTTGGAAGCCGGGGTTTTCTTGCCCCCCGGTTCAGCGGAGAGCAAATCTACGTCGAAGATGAGGGTGGCATTCGGCTCTACAGTCTGCGGCCGGAAGCCTCCCGCCCTTTTGCCGCCTCCACCCCCCGCACCGCGCTCACCGTAGGCGAGTTCGGAGGGCACGAAGAGCTGCCACCTGGAGCCCACCGGCATCAGTTGCAAGGCTTCCGTCCAGCCCTTGATGACGGCCTTGACCGGGAAGCTCACTGGCGTCTTCCGATCGAAGGTGTTGTCGAACTCTTTCTCGTTAATAAAAGTCCCCCGGTACCGGACGGTGACGAAATCGTCGGCCGTGGGCTTTTTCCCCTCGCTTGCTTTGATGATTTTGTACTGCAGTCCGCTGGGCAGGGTTACCACGCCTTCCTTGTTCTTGTTAGCCGCCAGAAACGCCTCGCCTTCACGTTTATTTTTGCCGGCAATCGCTTTTCTATTTAAACCCGCCTCTACGATCCTCTGATCGATTTGCAGTCCTTCCAGAGCGGCCAGGGCCTCCTCTACGGTCATGAGCGTTTTGCCCCCAGAGAGTGCGTCCTTAACCCCCTGCATCAGGAGAGCGACGTCCACCTCCACCGACTGCTCCTCCAAAGCTCTCGCGAGATTCATGCCGGCCGCATAACTCACGTCATTCTTGGTCTTCTTGGTCTGGCGAGGCGGAAGCGCCTCTGTGGCGGCGGGCTGTTTTGGTTTCGCCTCTGTGATTTCGAAAACCATGAAGTTGTTTATGGGTTGCGCCGTGATCACCAATTCCCTTGACCCACCTTGACAAGTGATCTTCAGCCTGCTTTCGCCCACACGATGCACGGTGATGTTGACGTCGTTGCCCTGACGAGGCGATACCGTTACCATGGCCGGATCGGAAGGGACCCATTCCAGGCTTGCTTTTGTTGGCTGCCCTTTTGCATCGAGAACTTGGGCCACCACTTCCACGGTGTCTTGGGCGGTAGCACCCATGTACGGTGGGCCCCCTACCCATTCGCCCGGGTTGGCAAACGAATCGACGACGCGAGGATCCAGTTTGAAGGAAAGCTGGATAACGCTGCCAGCGGAGGCGGCCGTCAGGCGGGGTGCTTCCTGGGAGGCCTGCGCGATGGCGGGCACAACAGCCAGTAGCAAAGCAGCAGTGACGGCTAGCAACTGGGATTTCTTGACGCTACTGATCATCTTTCCCTCCGAGCTTAACTGTACCGTGTGAGTCTAACTGACTGAGAGCATCTCAGGGACCACTGATCTCACCTACTACCGATTTATTTCCTGCTTGATCAGCGACTTCGCTTCCAAATCATTCGCTCGATTCCTCAGGTTCTAATCTGCTGGCAAAAGATGAGAAACCATTTCTCATTAAAGGACATTCTCGATCCATCGAAAGCCCTCTGTTCTTACGCTGCTGCCCTCAAGCTACAACCCCTCCCCCACATCGGGGGGAGGGGTTGTGCCAGGTAGGGTTGTTCTGAACCACTCTGTTTAGTGGCAGTACTGCGAGGTTATGACCGCGCAGTTGGCTGCGGCACCCACGAGCCTCTGCCTTCCAGCAGGGTGCAAGGCATCAGGGGCCACTCCCGCGATGTTCAGGAAGTTCGGTAAACGACCAGTAACGGCGTTAAAACCCAAACCGATCGTCCCCGCAGCGCCTGTCGCCGGTATGCTCAGGAACATGGGTTGAAGTGTGCCATCTGAGGACAGAGCAGGATCACATTCCTGTTGACCCGGACCGAGCGGACTGGCTACGCAGCCTCCGCCCAGCATGACGTCGCGATTCAGCATCGTGATCCCGTCGGCGAGCGTTTGCCCCAGTTCGGGAGCTGTGCCGTCCAGCGGAATGATCTCCTGAGGATGGTCGAACGGCGCCCTCTCCAAGGCCACGCGGTCGTCGGTGAATGTGAGCAAGTAGTCGACCAATGCAACCTTCTCCTCCTCGCTCATATCGGACTGCAGCTCGGCATTAAGGTTCATGATGTTGAAATCGCGGTGGTTCGCGTTGGTAACTGGGAAGTCGCCGCCGCGCACGTAGAAATCAACAACCTGCCGTATGGTTAACTTGCCGCCGTTGTGGAAGTAGGGGCCGGTTAGCTCCACTTCACGGAGTTGGGGGGCTTTGAAGCTGCCGAATCGGTGTACCCTGTTTACTATCGGCCAAGTACCCATCTGGGTTGTACCGATCATGGTCAGGGGAGCGGTCACACCGCTAGTGCATGGGGCTGTTCCCGTGCCGACGAGGCAGCCTGCGCCGACCAGATTGGCGCCTGCATCGCCTGGCGCCACCGAGCCGTTGAGCACCTCGCTGGCATGGGCACGAGGATCGAAGGGAACCTCGGGGAAGCCTTCCTCATTGGCCACGTCCATGAGCGTATTGTAGCATCCACCGACGGGTCCGCAGCCCTCATCCGCCTGGGGGTGCGTATCGCCAACGGGAACTCTGTTGGCGAAGGGCGCCAGGTAGGGAGGCAGCTGAGGATCGGCAGGCACATCGCTGTATCCTGAGTTGATGTGCTGGTCCTGGGCGGTCAGCTCGAGCAGCCCACCCGTGGAGCAGATTGGCGCGCACGCTAGAGCGTCAGCTCGTCCCGCCGCATTGTTGTTGTTCGGATCGAATTGAGCTATCGGCACGCCTGGCTGCTGAGCCGGACCGCCGAGGTTCTTCAACATCAGGGTAGTAAGCGAAAGCGGCCACCCAAAAGGATCCTTATTTCCGCGGCCGGTGTCCTCGCAAGCCGCGATTGGGTGGGTTTCATCGGCGACACAAGGCCGAACCCCGATGTTGTACACGCCGTTGTCTAGGAACGTGCCTCCGAACCCAGTGAATGGGACCGGAACTCCTGGCCCCGCCACAGGTCCGCTACCCAAATCGTTGTGAATACAGTAGGTACCAACCCCGGAGCTAAAGGCCTGTCCTGTTAGGCAGCTAGCTGAGTTGCTAGCTGGGTCATAGGTGATGGCATCCGGATACGCGTAACCGGAGCAATTATCCGTGGGGCAGTTACCGTTATTGTTGACAACCGGAGCGGGAGCAAGGCCCAGGTTGGGCGCTTTGCGCTCAATCGCGTCCTGGCCGGGCTCGTTGATTTCCGATTCCAGCAGGAACCCGGAAATGACGCGCTCGCGGAGCAGGGGCTCGACTAGCGGTTCAACGAACGGATTATTCTTTTCAAACTCCTTAAAATTGTCCAACTCCGTGCCCTTCACGGTGAAGGAAAAGGTATTGTCGGTCAAGGCCGGCGCATTATGACACGCACCGCACCGCGCCGACCGGAAGTTGGGGTTCTTGAGCGACATGTTGGCTCCAAAGAAGAGGTCAAACCCGAGCAAGGGATCCGGGTCGGTTGGCTGGCGTGTGCCGCCTGCTGGAACACGGTTGGTGCAGAATCGCGTACCGGCAACCGTATTCTGGTCAATGCAAGCGGTTATTCTCGGATGGCCCGCAGTGTCGTTCTGGAAGAAAACGAGGTCGTTCGCATCGTAGACGTCGCGCTTGAAGTCACCGACCTCCTTGAAGCAGGACCCGCGATACTGAAGTAAAACATTAGTCGGGCTTATAAAGTAACCGCGGTTATAACCGGCGGGGACGTTCGTGCAGCTGGGAATGTCCAGAACCAGTAGCGGTTCCCCGGTCTCTCCCGTTGACGCTCCCGTGTCTGGATTCGCGTCCAGAAACTGGTCGTCTGGCGAGTCGTCTGGGACCAGTACGCTCACCCAGACGTTAATCGCGTTTCCCGCGAGGAGGGCGAAGTTCGCTTCCATCTGAGTGAACTGGTTGGTGTCTGTCGGGTCCGCTGGTCCAGATGCAAGGTTGAGCACGTACTTGTCGAACGGGTCGTTGTTGTGAGCGCGGACGACGCCATCCGGATCGAGCACCTGGATCGAAGCGGCTGGGTAGATTCCGGTGCCGCACTGATTGGGGTGGAGAGCGACGAAGACCGGGTTAAGCGGATTACCGTCGCCGGCGAAGGCATCCGTGTAGCAGCCGTTGAGGTGCTGCGTTGTGTTGCTGTAGAGCGGCGGGTAGTAGGCGTTCCGAATTAGGGCCTGGTACGTGATGCACAGGCCCGGCACACCCGTTCCCAGAGCAGTCGGGGGGCCGCCTTCCGGCGAACGATCCGCAGCCGGCAGAGCCGCGCAAGCCGACCCACTCTGGTTGGAATAGCGGCCGAGGATGCTGTCCGTCGGGTCCACCAGTTGGTTGGCTAGCGGCGTCACCCCGGGCTGGAAAAACTTCTTGCCGACCTTGGCCAAGTTGCGTCCATCGAAAGACGCCACGAACTTGCTGATTACGGCATCATTCCACACGGTAGCAAAGCTCGAGAACTTGATGAGCTGCCGGGTGGCCGTCAACCCCGTGCCCTGGTCCACAAACACATGGGCTTGCGGGTCGGCTGGGCCTGACGCGCTGCCGGTATTGTTGTCGTGTTTCCCGCGTCCATCCCACAAGGTGTCGAAGTTTATGCCCGCCAGGATGGTGTTGGCCACGTTGCGCGGATCGGCCCTGCGGAACTGATGTCCGGCAAGTGGATCGGTTGGAGGCAGCGACCCCGCCGGGCATGCTGTCGGGCTCGTGAGAGGGTCGCATATGGCGGCACCGGCGAAGCCGGGAAACGGGTCAACGTTGAGATCGCAAGCGGTACCAGCAACGCAGCCCGGGGCCAACGGTGCCCGCTGGTCACGAATCAACGCGCGTACGTGCCCAACTGCGGATGGCGGACCGAATGGCGAAACAGGCGGCGCGCCCGGAGTATTCGTCAGCGTTAGGCCTGTGCCCGTTCCCGCCGGGATGTCATAGAACTTGCCGAAATGAACGCCCATGTTGGAAACCACTTCCTCAGGGAAGCTGATCCCGGCAACATTCGCCTGTATGGCAGGGTTGCACACTGGGTCCCCGGCAATCTCCGGATCCTTCAGTTTGTGGAGAGGAAAGTCGGCGACAGTTAACTGATGGTTGGGCGGGAAGGGGTCAAATTCCTTGGTAAAGTTCGTCGGGTTGCCCCTAATCCCATCCTGCCCGTGGGGATTGATTTGGTTCTTGGTACGGTTGTCCACGCCGGAATGGGCATGGCAGCCGCCGCAGTTTTGCACGCCATCGCTGCCCATCTGCGCGTCCCAGAAGAAAGCCTTGCCCAGCGCCATTGCTTCCAGCCTGGCCTGCTGCTTTCGTTGCAGAAACACTGCGTTCGCGCCGCCAACGCCCGGACCGAAGAGCCCAACATAATCGTTCTCATTGGAAGGCTGCAGCTGGTCAGCGCCGGTTGGATCGCCACCAGGCACAGCCCTGGCGGCAAGAGACGCCGCTGAGTTCCAAAGGTAATTGGGGTTGGTCCCGGTTCCGCCGAATTCCTGTTTTCGCAGCGAAGGCTTGTGCAGGCCGCCAATGCCAGAGGCAATACTGAGCGGCTGAATCACTCCGCCGCGCGCCGGATCAACGAGGCGAAAACCGGCGCCTGGGTTAAGAATGGTGCCGGTCCCTATAGAAGCGGCGTTACCTGTCGCAGGGTTCGTACTACCGTCATTGGGTATCTGCATCAGCGCCCCGGCAAGAATGTTCGGTGCGGGAACGGCCGGGATCGAGTACCAGGACGCGGTTGACTGTCCGATTCTTGGCAGCCCGATGTTGTCCTCGCAGAGGTAACCTGCCAGCGACGAAGCAGGGCCCAGGATCTCCGTTACGCATAGGGCGAGAAATGTGTTGTTGTGGGCGGTACTGGCGGCACCAGGCTCCCCTGGGTCGGACCCGCAGGTGTTGAGGTTCTCCGAGTCGAAGGCGGTGCTCGTGCTTTGGTAAGTGCCCACCAGGGGAACTGGCTCCGGGTTTTGTTGGCAGACACCAAGCTTCCGCCCGACGGCAGAGTTGTGGCTAATTTCCGTGTCTCCCGGTGCTAGTGCCGTCCCGACGTTGAGACCGCGGCTTGCGCCAGACGAGACGGGGACTCTTACCGTCATGGGAGTACACTCATTAGCACCGACCTGAGCGTCGAAGCCCGGCACGTTAGTAAACGTGGTGACGATGTAACACGCCCCAGTGCTGGAACGGTGGCCGTTAGGATCCGTGATGTCCGGGACACTGCCACTCGCTAGGAAATTACTAACGCCGGCAAAATTCGGGTTGAGCAGCCGCATTTCGCTGGCGGCGCCGGATTGCGGATTGTAGTTCAAGGGGTGCACCAGCATGGGGGGCAGCGGGACGAGCGGGCTGAGACCGCCGCTGAAGTTGGGACGGCGGATGAACCCGCCAGGGTTATTGACAGCGGTAGGGCTGGTGGTGCAGTAGGTAGGGTAGCCCGCCTCATTTCCCGGAATCGGACCCGCGGGATCGTTGCAAGCCGCGCCCCAAGTATAAAGGTAGGGATTATCCAAAAGTTGTTCGAGTTCGTTCCAAGTCGGCGGCGCGTTCTTCAAGGTTTCTGCCGGGGTTTCCGGCTCGAAAAAGAGCTCCGTGGTTAGAAAGTTAACCGATCCGTTGCAAATCACGTTGCCGCCCGGGCAACTGACTCCGGACGCGCTACCGAAATTGGTGGGCTGCTGAGCCATTGCGGACGACGGTGCAAGCGCTACGACGAGGGCTGCCAGGAACAGCACAGCCAAGCCTGATTTACAGCAGGCACTAAACGCCGAGCGCTTCAGCTGACTTAACATGTTACCTCCTTAAGAGCTGGGGCGAAAAGGCTTGGGTCAAGCGAACTCTCTGACTTGGCGCCACAGGGACCCCATACCAAGCAGGGTATGGCGTTATTAAATTGCGCACAATCGGGAAATTCCCTATTCAGGAGCGCGGGACAACGCAAAATCTTAAGGGTTAAGGAACTTAACGAATTCCTGCCCATGGTGACGTGGCAGACAGCTTCCGATGACTTTCCCGTTCAGGATGTTGCCAGCCGCAAAAAGTGTGGTCGTCCCACACCGCTTGTAGTCGTGGGTCTGCCGCGCCTCGGTTCAGCAACAGTACGCTAAATTCGAGGAAGGCCTTCTGGCTTCGGCGAGAGCACGTGCAGAGGCGGTTATCCTGGCTACATCGGGATGGACAGAGAATCTGCGGCTAGACAAGAAGAGGGCCAACCGTTCTGTGAAAGCGGCTGGCCTTATTCTTTTTCAAGGGGATGGAAGACCTCTTCCACGGCAGCATCTTTTCGGCGGCAAGTCTTGAGAAGCAAGATTACACTAGCCCTAGCCAGGAAAGTCTGTTTCGATTTAGGAACTATCCCCTCAGACTATACCGCGCCAAGATCGGTCAGGGGACCGATATGGGTACCTGGGATAACCTTCGAATCATCCTTGGCGCTGGAATCGCTCTCCGCCTCGAGGACGGCTTTTCCGTTGTTCTTCTGGAGGCCCGCGAGGGTCGCCTTGGAATGCTCATCCACGGCGCCGACCGCCGCCACCAGGCAGGAATAAAGGAAAGCTTTCATTCCTTTATGGAACTGCTCAGTGGAGCTATGGAACTGCTCAGTGGAGCGCTCGGCGGCACGTGCGACCTCAGTCTCCAGGGACTGGCGGCGAGCATCGCAGGCGGCGCGTGTCTCTGCTTCCAGCGAGGAAAGCGCAGCACCGGCGCGCTCTTTCGTCTCGCAAAGCACCAGATTCGCTTGCATCTCCGCCTGGCGTTGAAAGATTCCCAGGGCGGAGATCACCGCGCTTTGCATGAGCGCCTGCACCTCGGCCGAGTGCGCCTCCATTTTCAAGAGCGCATCCTGCATCGCGATATGGGAATTCTCCAGCAGCCACTCGTAACGCCGCTCCACGGCGCGAGCAGCGGCGTGTTCAAATTGCGAAGTTGCCTCGGCAACCGTATCGTTAAGGCGCGCTTGGATTTGCAGCTCGATCTCGCGTGTCGTCTTCTCCACGATTTCCTGGGATTTCGTCAGTTCGCGGCGCAGCTCGGCAGCTTGCTGGTCAAGCCGTTGCGCCGACTCATCCATGCGGCCGAGGGACAGCTCCATCTGTTGCTTCCAGCGCGAGGCCGTCTCTTCCGTGCCGTTCCCGTGCGAGCACAGAGCCCGGAGCTCCTGAGTGCTCGATTGACGAGCATCCTCGATGTGGGCTAAGGCCCGGCGAACTGCTTCGTCCACTTGTTTGCCAACGGCTGCTTGCGCAGCCTTCTCCGCCGCTTGCTGGAGCTTTCCTAGCAACTCAGCGACGAGGCCATCCGCCGTGATTATCAGGCCCCGCCGTTTTGGCTCTTCGGCTTCTTTGGGAACTTGAGGCTTAGCAGCAGCGGGAGGCGGCCCGTGGAATGGGGTGACCTCCGCCAATTCAGGCTCCTGGTGAATTGGCGGCCCCGTAATCTCATCGGCCTTGACCGCAGCGCCTTGGAGTAGCGCAGCGGCTACCACAGACGGTGTTGCAGACAAACGAGCCCTAGCGCTCCGCGGTAGCGGTAAATTCGTCGCACGGCTCCACTGCCCGTCACCATTTGTTATGAATGTCCCCAAGAGCCCGTAGAAAATAATGTGGCCGAATACACCTTCGCCCAAGATTGCACTGAAGAATATGAAGGACACAAAGAGAATCGCGGACTGGAACCGTATCAAGATTCCGGCCATGATCAAGAGGCCGGAAAGGCCCTCGACCAGGGCCATCGATAGAACAAACAGCGGGGCAGCAATCCCGAACGTTGGAACGTGCTGGTCGTGTAGAATTGTGATCATTAGGTTCGGCTGGAAGAACTTGTAGGTGATACCCAGCCACGCGAAATTAAAACCGACCAAGATTTGCAGCAGCCAC
>WNFD01005879.1_pt1 | contig 16093 bp, 14 predicted proteins | sample 5400491 | NCBI WGS metagenome assembly WNFD01 (sample SAMN13153343, study PRJNA577476) | soil metagenome | isolation source: 120 cm saprolite under Douglas fir tree site 2 hole 2 replicate 2 | place: USA:California | collected 2015-04-18 | reverse complement strand
CGCACAGGGCGTTGCGGATCGCGGCGTGGCGGAGCTGCGCGAGGGCGGTGAGGGCGCTGTGGCGGCAGATCGCCTCGAAGCCGCGGGCCTGGCACTGGTCCCATCCGTGGATGTCCTTGCCGGCCTTGAACGTTTCCTCGCAGGGCCACCTGCGCCCGGCTATGGAGACGAACAGCGTCATCGTCGCCGGCGCCTCCTGCGGGGCCCAGCAGATGCAGAAGGTGACGTGGTCCGGGCGGGAGACCGAGCGGCGGATCAGCAGGAAGCGCCGGGGGCTGGCGGTGGCTATCAGCGCCCAGTCGGAGTACCGGGGCCCCTTGGAGCCGTTTCCGCACGAACGGCGCTCGAAGACCGCATCCCGCAGGGCCTCCTCTGCCTTGATCACCGTCCCGGAGGGCAGGGTGATCCGGAAGTCGCGGGGGGCGATCCCGACGTACGGCAGGCCGCGTTCCTCGCATGCCTCGCGGAGCCTGCTGCTGCGGGTATAGACCTCATCGAAGGCGATCCACCGGGCGGGCATCCGCACGTCCAGCAGCCGCTCCGGCTGCTCGCGGGCCAGCTGCGGCTTGGTCTTGTGCCGCAGGCTGCCGGGGATGCCTGCCGCGCGGCGCCGCCGCCGGTCCTTCTCCCAGCGCTCCGGCATGAACACGTCGAAATCGGCCCGGGCCTGCCCCGCCGTGGTCACCCAGACGGCGTACACGGTGGTGACGCAGTTCTCGACGTGGCCTGTGCACCCGGCGTGCTGCGGCGCGACGCACGCGGTCGCGTCACCGTCCTTGAGCTGGGCGGTCTCGTCGAACGCGATTCCCGGCCCGATCAGGTCGTCCGCATCGTGCGGCAGCCAGGCCAGCGCGAGCGCGGGCAGCTCGGACCGCAGGTCCTCCCAGCGCCACCGGCAGGTGCGCAGCAGGGCCTGCATCCGGTAAGGGTTCTCGTGCCCGGCAGCCTCAGGACTCCTGACATAGGAGATCGTTTATGCAGTGCCGGGGTGGTTTTTGATCTCGTAGCGTAGGACGAGCTGGGTGCCGGGGTAGCTGTGGCGGTGGCGGTGAGCTGGTCGCAGAGGGCGGTGAGGGCTCGTGTGCGGCGGGGTGCGGATAGCGGGTCGAGCCGGATTGTGAGGGTGCCGTCGTCGGGGATGATGTCGCCGGTGGCGGTGAGGGCTTCGCGGATGAGGGCGTATGCCTCGTCGTCTGCGCGGGCGTAGGCGCCGGTCAGGGCGCGGGCGAGGGCGGTCTCGGCGTTGTAGGCGGCCATCCGGATGGCGTGGGTGATCAGCTTGGTCTCGGCGTCCAGCCGCACCATGCCAGGGTTGTGATCTTGGAGGGGGATTTTCGCGGGCGCGGCTTTCGCCGCTGCCTGGGCGGCCTGGAGCTTGCGGCGGGCGGCATCGACGGGGGCGTCGAGCCTGGCGAGCATCGCGTTGGTGATCACGGTTGCGGTGCCGGGGACGGGGCGGCGCAGCGCGTCCAGCTTGCGCTGCCGGGCGGCTTCTGTTTCGGCGAGGTGCTTCTTCGCGGTCTTGACGGCGGCGGCGGCGGTCTTCTTCGCCGGGTTGGGGACCATCCGCTCAGGGTTGTCCGGGGTGACCGCGTAGGAGTCCAGGGCGTCGAGGGCGAAGTGCGCGCGGGCGTACCGGAAGTAGTTCTCCTCCCGCCGCCGGCCGGTCATCCGGTAGACCACGGCCGCCGCAGGCAGGCCGGCGGCGTCACGGGTGGTGAGGATGTGCACCTGCCGGTCCTTGTCGCGGCGGGTGACCTGCCGCAGCGTGAGCACTTCTCCCTTGTGCTCCCCGGCGGTGACCGGCAGCTCGATGCTGGATCCGGCCACGTCGTACTCGCGGGCGCGGCCGTCATCGCCGGTGAATGCGGCTATCGTGAACGCGTCACCGGGCAGGTCCGGGATGTCCTTGCCGGCGCCGGCCTTGCGGTAGGTGAGCAGGTCAAAGCCCTCATCGATGATGGCGGCGAACAGGTCCGGGGACCAGCCGCCCCGGTCAGAGCACAGCACCGGCTTGGTCCTGTCTCCGGTGATGGCCCGCAGGTCCGGCGGCAGGTCCTTGATCCGGGCGGCCAGCGACGCGGACGGCTCGGCCATCACGACCAGCAGCGGGTCCCCGGACCCGTCGGTAACCCAGGTCTCCTCTGTTGCCGGGCCGGGGAACTTCAGCCGCGCGACATGCATCTTCTGCACGTCGCGTTCGCCGAAGCAGGCGCGGGTGTGCCCGTCGATGTACATGAACCCGAGCGTGCCCGGGCGCGTCGCGGCGTGGTGGCGGGCGATGGCCAGCTGCAGCCCCGCGGCCTTCCCCGCGGCGGCGACCTCGCCGGGCTTGCGGCGGATCGTCTTGACCTCCGGCGCCCGGTCCAGGCCCAGCACCCGGCCCAGCGCGGCGGGCGGGATACGGGCGGCGCCCTCGGCCCGCGGCTCGCGCAGCAACGCCAGGAACACGCACGCCACCAGCAGCATCTCCAGGCCGTAGAACCCGTTCCTCAGCCGCCCGTACACATCGCGGGCCGCCTCCAGCAGCCCGGGTCCCGGCCAGGGCGGGCAGCGCGAGCAGCAGCCCGGCCAGCGGGTACCGCGCCCCGGGCGTGAACACCGGGACCGCGCCCTCGCCCGGCAGCCCGAACCGGGCCAGCGCCCGCTCACCGTCCCGCGGCACCGGGTCCGGCAGCTGGCAATCCCCTGGAAGTGTGGAGACTTCCTCTTACCGGATTTCTGTAATTTTTCGCTTGTTGATCTTATCGAACACCAGTTCATTCTTCACCGGCGTTCGCGGTTGCGGGGCCCGGGTTCCGAGCCGCGCGCCCGGCGGGGCAGGCCCTGGCCTGCCCGCTCTTCCTGCCTCCAGGGGCCGCCGAGGTCTCCGGGGTCCAGGGCAGCCCGCAGGGCTGTCGCGCGCAGCGCGATGCGCAGCACCCTTGAGGCCGGAGGAGCGGCCCCGTACCCTGCGCGGCGAACCGGGAAGACAGCGGCGGCGAAGCCGCCTCCTTCTGGTCTTTGTGGCCCGCGCAGCGGGCCGGCCGCGGTCACGCGGCCTCCTGGTCCCTGGCCGCGGCGGCCAGCTCCCAGGCGACCGCGGGCATCATGCCGCAGGCCGAGTGCCGCCGGGCGGTGTTGTAGTCCTCGATCCAGGCCGCGATCGCCGCCCGGGCCTGCGCCCTGGTCGCGAACCTGACCCGGGACCGCAGCTCGAACTCCACCGTGGAGTGCCAGGACTCGATCATCGCGTTATCCAGCGCCGACCCGGGCCTGCCCATCGACTGGCGGATGAAAAGCCGCGCGCAGGCCGCCCGGAACAGGCCCGCGGTGTACTCGCTGCCCTGATCGGTGTGCATGATCACCCCGGGCACCTGGCCGCCGCGCACCGCCACCGCCACCGCCATCGCCAGCGCGCCGTAGGCCAGCTCCGCGTCATGGTGCTCCGACAGGCTGAACCCGAGCACCCGGCGGGAGGCTCCGTCCAGCACCGAGGCCAGGTGCAGCTTGCCCTCCCCGGTGACGAACTCGGTGCCGTCGCCGTACCACTTCTGGTTGATCTTCTCCGCCGGGAAGTCCCGCTTGATCAGGTCCGGCGCGCCCTGGCGTCCTGCCGGCCCTTCCCCGGCCGGGCCGCCAGGCCCAGCTCGCGCATCAGGCCCGCGACGGTGTTCTCGCTGACCGCCCAGCCCGCGTCTTGCAGGTCCAAGGTGATCACCGGCGACCCGCGCTTGCCCCCATGCAGCCCGAACAACCGCCCGACCTCGGCTTTCAGCCGGCCCCGGCGCGCCGCCCGCGGCGGCAGCGTGCCGGCGGCCCACTTGTAAAACCAAGCCTGGGACACGCCCAGCGCCCGGCAGCTGACAGCGCACGGGATCTGATACTCAGTCCTCTGGGCAGCGATGAAGGCCGCCATCTTCACCGGGTCCCGCCGGAGTCCGTCACCCAGAGGACCAGACTGCGCCTGAGGACATCACACCGCATCCGCAGCTCGGCGCACTCCTTACGCAGCCGGGCCAGCTCGGCCCGCTCATCCGCGCTCAGCTCACCGCCGCCGGCCTCCCGCCGCCGCCGGTCCGTACCGACCCAGTTCCCCAGCGTGCCCTCGTTGACACCCAGCTCCCGGGCCACCTGCGCGATCGGCTTCCCGGTCTCCCGGACCAGCCGGACCGCGCCCTCCCTGAAGTCCTGATCGAACTTCCTCCGCATCTCTGCCATCGCCACTCACCTTCATAGGCGATGTCTCCACGGTACGAGGGGAAACCCAAGCACCGGCAGCGCATCCTGCGCCCGGGCCTCCCCCGCGCCGGCGGCCTCCCGGCCCCGCGGCGTCATCCCCGGCCCGGGCAGCCGCGGCGGGACGGGCCGGGACGCGGCCCAGCGCGGTCCGCACCGCGAACGCCGAGACCCCGCACCCGGCGGCGATCGCGGCCTGGGACTTCCCGGCCGCGTCCAGCTCGCGGATCTTGCCCGTCAGCTCCGGCGTCAGCTTGCCCGGCCCCTTCGGGCCCCGCCGCGCGGGCAGCAGCCCGGCCAGCCCGTCCCGCCGGTACGCCTCCAGCCACCGCCACATCGTCACCACGCCGATCCCGAACGCGGCAGCGACCTGCTGCTGCGTCGCGGCCTTCAGCTCCGCCAGCTGCACCGCCGCCAGCCGGCGGCCCGCCTCGTCCCCGGCCTCCCAGCAGAACGTGGCCATCCCGTGCACCCATACCACGCCGCCGCCGTCCGGGCACTCCGCCAGCCCGGCCCCGGGCGCGACCTCGGCGGCGCCGGCCGGCAGCGGCGCCTGCGTCAGCCTCGCCGCCATCCCTGCCTCCCGCCGCCGGTCCCGGTACTCCATAAATTATCTCATAAGACCGGCGCGGGCGCAGCCGGAAACAACAGCAAAAGTAAAGGAAATTCCAGGTCAGATGCCCTGTCACGATCCGTCAGCAGGCCGCTATGTCAGGAGTCCTGAGCCTCGGCAAGCTGCCAGCAGTTCGCCTTCACCCCGCCGACAGCCCCCGCACGTAGTCCGCCGCTGTCGCGACGGTGCGGCGCTGCGCCATCACCCGCCCGAGCACCGCGCTGACCTGCGCGTCCACAGCTGACGAGCGGTTCCTCGGAGGTACATGAAAGGTGTACCGGAGGTACATGACTCCCGGACCCGGCCCGCCGCGAGCCGTCTCGACGCTCGCCCCGCCCGCCGGGCCGCAGCCGGCACACCTGCGTCCCAGCCGGCTCAGGCATATCATACGAAGCGGTCCTGCTGGAGCCGCCGTGAGCACCCCTGACACTTGCCCGCATTCACCGCGCACCCGCGCCTGGCTTCGGCATGCTGCCGACGTCTCACCACGGCCATCAGACCGCAAAGCGAGCGGTTTTGCGCACCGCTCGTTCCGCCCGGACGCTGTACACCATATGTACGCAACCACTGCTACGCATCGACCCGCAGTGACACACGCTGATACACATCGTGACAAGAAGGAAACGGCCCGCCGGGCCGCGTTTCCGCAGCCAGCGGGCCGTTTTCGCAGGTGGTGGCAGGTGTTGGGTTCGAACCAACGTAGGCTGAGCCGACGGTTTTACAGACCGCTCCTGCCTGCACCTCCATATGACCCCTGACCTGCGAAAACGACCCCTCATGATGCCCCCGGCGGCGACGCTGTCCGCTATATGTACGTGCGCCGGGCCATCCGCGCCGCCGATCCTGCGGACAGCCACGTACAGGCCCGTACAGCTCCCCAAAACCGCAGGCAGAAGCACCTCCGGCCGCCAGGTTTCCCTCCGCCGGGGAACGACCGCGCGAGCACCACCCAGCCGGACCCTCCCGCACGCCCGGCATGCCCAGGCACACAACCGGGCATAGCAAGCCCCGCACACCTGCCGTATACCCCTGATGCACCCTCCATGTACTTCTCGTAGACCCGCACCACCGGGCAGTGCCGCGAACCACCCGGGACCCGCTCCACCAGACGCAAACGCACCCGATCGCTCCCGGCCAGCAAGAGAACGACACACGACGCAAAGAGCCGTTCAGCGCGCCTCGTCGTCCGGATCTGCCGAATAGCGGGCGTTGCGACTTCGTATACTTATGCGCCAGACTGTATGTCACTAACGGTTGCGACGATCGCCAATTCAGCCTGGTGGCTCGGTATCGGGGCGCGCCCTGCCGATTAGGGTCGCATGGCGGACAGCTGGATGGCGGAAGATCGGCCGCCCAGATCGCCCTGCTCTGTGTTGCCGCCGGGATGCAGGATCTGACCGGGTGTGCGGGGTCGGAGGTGCCGCGCTCAGGCACAGGCGGGTTCGGTACAGACGGGTGCGAAGTGCTGATCACATAGCCCCTGCCGCCGCAGGTTCCGGCCATGTCTTCGTGAAGCATCATGCGCGGTTGAGAATCGGCTGAGCGGTAATTGGTGTCATCAGTCCATTTCCCTCGCAAGATGGAGTCTCCGGGCAACTCAGGGGGACCGCCGCCGCGATCTGCTGAAGGACCAAGCTGCTGAGGCGTCCCGGCGGGTTATGCTCCTCGTGCTTCCCCTCTGCCCCCAGCGTATTTCGGCCTGGCGGTCGCCCCCGTCGAGGCCGCCAGCGCCGAGGGCTGTTCCACATGCCCTGGTAACCCGGAGGGCTGGCAGCCGACTGGCCGGCGGGGCGAGGCCCCGCCCAGTCCGGTGGTCCGCGTGAACCACCGGACGCCCTCGGGCCTTCCCGCGCTGACGGGCGGTAGGCTGTGGCGACCTTTCTGTTGAAGCGCTGGGCGCGAAGGATGTCTGGATGGATCAATTCGCCGTGGAAACCCCCGGTGCTCTGCTCGCGGTACGGCAGAGCCGTGACGACGGCGAACCGCTGCTCCTGCTGCACGGCGGCCCCGGGGTGCCCGACAGCATGCAGACGACGATCGCCCCGATGCTGCCCGAGTTCCGGTGCATCAGCTTCGACCAGCGCGGGGTCGGCGAATCCGTGAGCCGCGACGGACAGTATGACTTGCCTGCCTATCTGGACGACATCGAAGCCATCCGCAATCACATGGGCATCGCACGCTGGCACGTCCTGGGACATTCCTGGGGTGGTCTCCTCGCCCAGGCCTGCACCGCGGCGTACCCGCAACGGGTCAGGAGTCTCGCGCTTTCCAGTTCGTCGCTCGGTGTCGGAGCTGACTGGAAGCGCACCAAGCGTGAGGCCTTCCGCACTAACCGCGCTCGCGCGGGATTGTGGGGCACCCTTCGCTTCTTCGCCTACGGGTCAGGCCTGGCGGCTCCCGGTCCGATCGGCGCGTGGTCAATGCGTCACGTGATGACCCAGACGTGGCACAACTACTTCCTGAACCCCAGATCAGCTCCCGATCCCGACCCGGAGTGGCTCTCTGGTTGTTCCGCAGAAGCCATGATCAAGACAGACCGGGCGGTGTCGAAGGAACAGCCGGACGCGATCGAGGGCGTGTCGGGCTACGAAGGGCTGATGCTGGTCCTGTACGGCGCTTACGACATCTTCGCTGACGCTACCGAGATCGTCCGAAGCCGGCTTCCAAGAGCTGTCCAGATGACTCTTGAGGGCTCCGGCCACCTGCACTGGCTTCAGAACCCCTCCGCCTACGCGAACGCGCTCCACCAGTTCTACGACCACGCACGCGACGCGCAGTAGCAACCGGCTCCGAAAACGGCCGGCTCCCCGCACATATTGGCCGTTCGGGTGCGGCACCGACGGCCATATCGGCCGACCGGGCAGGCGCCATATCGGCGGGTCGGCGCGCGGTTATCAAGGGATGTTCGCGCCGTCGGCCAACCAGCAGTCTCCGGCCATGGCCCGACGCGCCGTCGCCCGACCTGTATGTTTATGCATCGCCGCCATTTGGATGAACATCCTCATTTGCCGCGGACAGGGTCGGTCTGCGGCCCTCATGCTGAGCCTTAACGGATGAACGTTTCCTCCGGGCGCCGCCTGACCTTGGCTCAGGTGTCGGGGCCGGGATCTGCGTCCGCGTCCTCGAGTTCTGGATCCACCCCGCCTTCCCGGTGCTTTTCCGAGGCGCGCATCACGGCCCGCATCTTGGCGAACTCGGCGGTGTCCGACATGTCAGGCTCGCTGCCACGCTGGTCGCCGGCGTCTTCGGGCGCCGGGCTGCGGCCACTCATGGCCAGATCCTCCTCCGCAAGCTGGATCCCATGCCCAGAACGGTACCGGGAACCTGGCTCCGCGGCCCGGCCGCGCGGCCAGCGTGCACGACGCCTGTCAGCAGGCGGTTCGCTGGAAGTGCCAGACGACGGCGGCCGGTGTGGCGGTGTAGGCGGCATCGGCCGCGGCGGCGCACCACTGCCGGGCCAGCGGGCCGCCCGCGAGGGCACTGGCGGGCCAGCGAGGTTCCTCGCAGCGGCGTACCTGCAGCCCGAGCGGCACCGCCGCGGCCAGGTAGTCGCTGGCCAGGAACCGGCTCGCAGGCAGCAGGCCCACCTGGCCGTCAGGCCGGCGGCGGTGGCGACGCCGCCGAGATACAGCGACAGGACATGGATATCGGAGATCACCAGGTGCCCGCCCGGGCGCAGGACGCGGGCGAACTCGGCCATCACCGGTACCAGCGCCGGAACGTGGACCAGCGCCAGGGCACAGACAACAAGGTCCATGCAGCCATCACGCAGCGGCAGCCGGTGCAGGTCACCCCGCAGGAACCGGGCCGGCACCCGGCGCAGCCGGGCACGTGCCAGCATGTCCGGTGAGCTGTCCACGCCGGTAACCCGGTGCCCGCGGGCGGCCAGGTGCTCCGCATGCCGCCCGGTGCCGCCGGCCGCGTCCAGCGCGCTGCCCGCCGGGAGGGAACTGAGGATCTGCCGCACGACAGGTTCCTCGACCGCGATGAGCGGATTGCCCCGATCGTCATAGGCCGCTGCCCAGGCGCGGTAACCATCGACCGTGCTGACCTGGCCGGCCTCTGATCCTCCGCCCACCACAACAGCGGCACTATCGAGCAGGACCCGGGTCCCGGCGATCCGCGCCTCGACGAACTCGCGGCCGAGATCGTCGCCCGCGAACGCCCGCAGCAGCGCCACGCCCTCAAGCCCGAGAAGGAAGGCCAGCGGATGCCGGTAAGCCACGAAGGCAGACGGTAGCCCCCTTACCCCGGCGGCACCAGCGATTTTCCGGTGCGCTGCCCGGCACGATGAGGCAGACCCGTATCCCCGCCCCGCTGGCCGCATGTTTATACATCGCCGCGCTTGAGGCGAATGTCCTCACCTGCCGCATACCGCATGCCAGTTCCGTCACGATGCAGTCGTGCCGCGGCGGGGGGTGCTGTCTCGGCAGATGCGTGACCATTACTCCACGGATGCCTTCAACTGGCCAGTCACACCGGACCGGGAACGCGGACGGGCGCCTCAGGGTGTCGACCGGCAGTGTGACCCTGAGTGACATAGAAGGCAAGAGAGAACGCGCGCCGACCCGCCGTTATCTGCGTGGTTGATGGTCCGATACTGGTCATCGAGCAGACCGTCCAGATGTGGGCGTTCTGCGCGCCCATGTGCCGTGGGCACGGGGATCGCTGTCTACTTCGTGGGTGTCCGCCCGACTCGTGCAGGCGGTTGGAGTAAACCTCACATGAGGAGCGGCGGTGGGAATCCGCTCGTCGGCAGCTTCGCAGGGCGAACACCGTCGGCTGGGCCTCGTGGCGGACCATCCCGGCGAACATGACGGAGGTCACCGGCACCCATACCGTGTACGTCGAATCCTCCTCCGGCGCACCCGGCATCCCCTTAGCCTGCCCGCACGCTTCAACTTCCCGGTCTCCTGCTCAGCCCTGGGTGCCGTGCCGCGATCAGGGCACCGCACCCGGTCGCCGCGACCCCTCGTTCTGCAACCGCCGCCAGTTTCGCGTCGTCATAGGTGTAGGAAGTCGGCTGTCCGGGGTGGGTATCCACCCGGCCGACTCGGCGGGTGCCCGATGAGCAGGAACGGCATGGCGCGGATGCGCGCGACACGATCGCGTCCCCCTTGCGCCGGAATGTGGCTACGCTCCATCCGGAGAAACAGCGCGGCCTGCGCCGTCTTGACGGCGGCTGTCCTCGCGGCAGCGATCGGGGGATGCGGGACGCGGCCGGCGCCGGGCGCTGGGGGCGCACCTCATGGCCCGGCACGTGCCGTGCTCACGGCGATCTTCCGGCTTCCCGGGATTCTCGGTGTAGCCACCGGAGGCGGCGCGGCGTGGGTAACCACCGGCAACGCCGTGCTGCGTATCGACCCGCGCACCGACCGCGCCGGCCAGGTCCTGTCTGACCCCGGTGCGTCGCTCACAAGCATTGCGTTCGGGGCAGGCAGCCTGTGGGTCAAAGACGCCGCTGGCATCCTTCGGGTGGATCCGGTCACCGGAAGCGTAACGGCCAGGATCGGCGTCCATGCCGCTGTGTTGTCCTTCGGCGAGGGGGCGCTGTGGGCACTGGGCTACATCGGGAGCGGGCCGCTGGTCCGGATCGACCCGGCGAGTTATGCCGTGCGAACCTTTCCGCTCCCGCCAGGCAAGATCTGGGACCTAGCAGTCGGCGAGGGCGCGGTCTGGATCTCCGTTGCAGTGCCGCCCTCGGTTGGCCTGTTGCGCGTCGACCCGGCCACCGGGCGGGTGGCCGCGCGCATCTCGGGCAATCACCTGTCCAGGCAGGTCGCCGTCGGTGATGGCGCGGTCTGGGCGTCCGACGGAGCGGCGGTAGCCCAGATCAACCCACGCACAGACCGAGTGACGACAACGACCCCGCTGCTGTCACCTCTTCCCGCGTCCGGCCCCTCGCCGATCCTGAATGGATCGGGACTGCTGGCAGCCGCGCCGGGAGTGGTCTGGGTGACGGCGGCGGGGCACGCCCGCCACGTGAGCGTGCTGCGCATCGACCCGCGCACCGCCCGTCTCGCCGGGGCAGGGCTGCAGGTTGGCCGCCAGCCGCAGGCCGTTGCCGCGTCCGGCACCACCTTGTGGGTGGTGACCGCCCAGGCCCTGGCCAGGGTCGATCTGGTCACCTGCGCCCAAGGCCGGTGCGCCCGGCCGGCCCCAGGGGCCTCGCTCCCCGCGGCTCCGGCTTCGGTCTGGCTGGATTCGCTGCAGATGGTCTCGGCCCAAGACGGCTGGGCGCTGGCCTGGACGAAGAACCCGGCGGCCCCCGTCCCCGCGGCGCTGATGCCCGTCCGCACTGTCGATGGCGGCCACACCTGGACGCCCGTGACACCCACCCCGGCGAAGCCGCTGCTGGCCCCGGCCGGCAGTTACGTTGTCCTGCATGCCGTCTCCCCGAGCCGGGCATGGCTCGCCGTTACACGCACCCGTTCCGGTGCCCGGCCAGCCGTCACCGAGGTGTTCGGCACCGCCGACGGAGGACATTCCTGGACCCAGTCGGCACCCATCCACGCCCCCGGCGTCGCCTACTGGCTCGACTTCAGCGACCCCTCGCACGGCTGGCTGCTGCAGGACCTCGGGGCCGCGATGGGAAACGATCCCGTGCGGCTATACGGCACGAGCGACGGCGGGCGGCACTGGCCGCTCATCGCAGCGAGCCTGCGGCTGACCCAGGCCGAGGCCAGCCCGAGCGGGCTGCCGACTGCCTGTGACAAGACCGGGATCGCGTTCCCAACTCCCACCGACGGCTGGCTGACCGGCGCCTGCTTCTCCCTGGCCGACGCGGTGCTGGCCACCCACGACGGCGGCGCCCACTGGGCCCCGCAGGCACTGCCACTGCCCGCGAACACCTGCATACCGGCCGGTTGCTTCATCTTCCCGCCGCAGTTCTTCGGGCGCACCGGCTTCCTCACGATCACGCGCGGCCAGAGCGCTCCTTACCTGCTTGTCACCTACGACACCGGCACGACCTGGCACGCGGTAGCGGTTCCGCAAACCGCCGGGCCGTTCGGCCCGGCCCAATTCTTCAGCGCGAGGCAAGGGCTGCTCATCCCGGGACTGCACACCCCGGGCCGGGTGCTCTACATGACCTCCGATGGCGGCCAGACCTGGACGCCAATCCGGCAGGGAATGCGCTTCCAGACCGACATGACGGTGAACTTCGTTACCCCAGACGCCGGCTTCGCCTGGAACCCCAACACGCCCGGCGCGCCGCCCATCCACGCCACCACCGACGGCGGCCGGACCTGGGCCTGGTACCTCCCACAGCTTGCGCGAGGCCAACGCTAGAGCTTCGGCGGCACATCGCAGACGTGGACCTTCCGGCATGCCGGATATGAGGCTGGGTCATCCCGGCGGCATCAAGCTGACGTGGATGGCAAGAGCCCGCTCCTACGGGAGTGGGGACTGTGCGACTAAAAGCGGGGGAGGCCACGCTGCGCCTCTTGTGCTTTTCCCGTGGTAGGGCCAGGCTCGAGATGTCGGTGGCAGAGCCCGCGGTGCGGGCCGCCCTCTTGGGGCTGGAGGGGACATGAAGCGACTTCACGCGGCGGCCATGGCAGTGTTGGTTACGGCTCCGCTTTCCCTGACGGCTGGCGCGGCATCTGCCGCCTCCGCATGGGATTCGAGCGTGCCGTTCACAAACGTCGTAGCCAGCTCCCCGACGACAGGCGGCGGCTACCCCGTGCCTCCGGGCTCGCGGGTCCCGGCGGCGGGGACCTGCCGCCAGGGTCCGTTCAACGCGAACCACTCCGAGTCATGGCTCGCCGTCAAGCCGGGTACCGAGGACCTCGTCGGCACGTCGAAGTTCTTCTTCGGCAAGTACTCGACCTTCTACATGTTCTACCTCGGCGCGTACCAGATTCTGGGCGGGACGCCGTCGGGCAACAACCAGGTCCAGGGTTACGACTGTGTCTCGACCGGCACGCAGGACATGCCGCCGAGCTGGACCGACGCGACCGACCCCAACGCGGACTTCGACACCAAGGGCCGCGTCTACCAGACGGTGCTGCCGTTCAACTCGTTCTTCGACGCAACAAGACTCCATCCGGACGGCGAGATTGACGTGTCCTACAGCGATGACATGGGCCGCCACTGGGTGAAGGGCAACGGCGGCGTGCCGCTCGAGCCGCCGAATAATGCCTCGGCGCTGCAGCTCGGGCACGTCGAGGACAAGCAGTGGGTCGCCGTCAACCACATAGTCGGCAACAAGTTCCAGGACCACGTCTACGCGGCCTGGGCGGTATTCAATGGCCAGTCGATCAAGGTGCGGATGGCGGTCTCCCGCGACCGCGGCCAGACCTTCGGCAAGGCGGTCACGATCAGCACGCCGTCCGGCGTCGGCCCTGGCGCCACCTACGTCTACCCGGAGATCGATGCGGCGGGCAACCTGTACGTCTCAGTCGTGTCGTTCCCGCCGAACGGCGGCTCGCATACGATTTACGTCGCGCGCTCGGCCGATGACGGCCGCACGTTCAGCGCGTTCGTCCCGGTCACGACCGTGAGCATCCCGCCTGGCGAGGTGTACCCGAACACGCGCTTCCGCAGCGGCATCGTCGAGAACTTCGCCGCCAGCCCCACCTATCCCAATCACCTCTACCTCACCTATGAGGACTGGGATCCGGTCGCCGGCCAGGCAGACGTGAAGTTCACGCAGTCCACCAACGGAGGCGCCACCTGGACGACGCCAGCCGTGGTCAACGACAACACCGACGCGCCGGGCGCGCCCACCGACCAATTCCAGCCGTCGGTCGCGGCCGGCCCCGGCGGCGCGGTCGCCGTCGCGTTCTACGACCGCCGCCAGGCCTGCCCGAACGACCCGAGCGTCCTGCCTGCCGACGTCGGGCGCACGAACTTCTGCATCGACACCTCGTTGCAGGCGTACAAGGACGGCGGCAGCGGGGCTGTGCCGGTCGGAGCGAACGTGCGGATCTCGAAGTTCACCTGGGATCCAGAGCAGCCGGGACAGCACCTCGGCGGCCTGTCACAGTACCCATGCGCCGGGGGCACGGATCCATGCGAAAAGGGCGGCGGGTTCATCGGCGACTACTTCGGGCTCGCGGTCTCCGCGCAAAACATCTACGCGCTCACCGTCTCGACTCACTACCCCTCAACAGTGGCCGCCGACGAAGGCGGTCCGATCTACTACCAGCAACAGGTGCTGGCCACCGTGCCGCGCACCGGCTTCGGCCCCGGCTACTGAATCGGCAGGGAGGCCGGGCCGTCGAGCCGGCGGCCGAGCGGGCATCCGCGGCATGAGCGGGCAGGAGCCTGCGGGCCAACTTGCGGGCCGGCTGGCTCACAGACCAGTCCAGTGAGTTCATCGTCGGGGTCGAGCACGCCACCTTGGACCCGTTCCGGGGTACGCCAACGCCATCCGCGACGAACTCCCCGACGCGCCCCTTCAGGCCCGATTGTTGCGCTGATGCTGTTGTCCCCGTTTGGCATCGCGGGCGCCACCGAATCATCGTCTGCCTGGCCGAGCCTGCTCGCGGTGGCCGCCTCGGGATGCCTGGGAACCGCGGCCGCGTTCGCCACCCTCGCCGCACGAGTCGGATCGGCTCGTGCGGCGGTGACCGTGTACTTCGTGCCCATCGTGGCCATCGTCCTTGGCGCGGCCGTCCGCGGCGAACCGGTCTCGTGGCCGCCGCGTTCGGGACGGTGCTCGTGATGGCCGGGGCGTACGCCACCAGCCGCAACGAGCCGGGATCACGGCTCAAGAGCGACTCAACAACCGCTATGGGGGCAGGTCATGACATCTGAACCGCTTACCCCATCCACCGCTGCGCTCTTGCTGGTCGACCATCAGACGGGTGTATTCGAGCACGTCGTGAAGGTTCCACCGCGCGAGGAGGTCCAGGCCAACGTGATCAGGCTCGCCCGGGCCGCGGCCATGCTCGGCATGCCCGTGATCTTCACCACTAGCGAGGAGGGGCAGAACGGCACGCTCTGCCTCCACTGGAGCAGGTCGCGGCCGCGGCCTACGCCAACCGCATCCAGCGGCACGGCGTCATCGACTCCCTGGCCGACCCAGCGGCCGCCAAAGCGATCGCCGCCACCGGCTCACGCCAGCTCATAACCGCAGGGATTGGCACCGAGGTCTGCGGCATCGCCCCTGCCCTGCACACCCACCGCGACGGCCACCAGGTGACCTTCGTGGCCGACGCGTGCGGCTCCTTGACCACGATCGGCCACGACATCGCGCTGCGGCGGATGGCACACGAGGGGGTAACACTGACCACCACCGCCTCGCTGATTGCCGAGCTTGCCGGTGACCACGCCAAATACTTCCAGATCATGCGTGGCTGAGTACGCCCTGTAGTCGGCAGGCCACCTGCGACCATAGCTGGCTGTTCTGGGCGCCGGAATCCGCTCGCGGACGCGCCGAGGCATGAGCAAATATTCGGCAGGGAGGATGTGGATAGTGCTTCCGGCCCGGCAGGGGATGTTGATGGTACTTCCGGCCCGGCTTCCCCGGTTTTGACTGGATACGGGCATAGGGTCGGGAGCCTGGGTCCCGGCCTGACCTCCGATTCGGCTGACGCCGTCCGGGCTGTGTTGCGAGACGATCCGTCGGCCGGGCCCCAAGTTTTAGGCACCCACCGGCGGTGCCAGTTTGATCTGCCTGGCCTGTGCAAGAGGCCGGGGTTCACAGGTCCGACGGCCAGCGGGTGCGTGCCATCCCTCAACCTGAGAAAGGGATGACAGTGACCATCGTAGAAGAAGCACGCCCCGTCACCGGCGGCGTGGACACCCACGCCGATACGCATGTCGCCGCCGCGCTCGATCCCGTCGGCGGGCTGCTCGGCGTGGAGGAGTTCCCCGCCAGCTCAGCCGGCTACGCCCGCCTGCTGAGCTGGCTGGGCGGGTTCGGGACCGTGTGCCTGGCCGGCATCGAAGGAACCGGCAGTTACGGCGCCGGATTGGCCCGCCACATCACCGCGGCCGGCGTCCGGGTCGTCGAGGCAGCCCGCTCGGACCGGCAGGACCGTCGCCGGCAGGGCAAGTCCGACCCCCTGGACGCGGTCAGCGCCGCGCGGGCCGCGCAGTCCGGCCGGGCCCGCGGCGCGCCCAAGGGCCGGGACGGCGCCGTCGAGGCGATCCGGACCCTGATGGTCGCCAGGCGCAGCGCCGCCGGAGAACGCACGCGGACCATCAACCAGCCCCGGGCCCTGGTCCTGACCGGCCCTGATGACCTGCGGACCCGGTTCGCCAGGCATACGCCGGCGGTCCTGATCACCGGGCTGGCGTCGCTACGCCCCC
>WNFD01021457.1_pt1 | contig 16095 bp, 12 predicted proteins | sample 5400491 | NCBI WGS metagenome assembly WNFD01 (sample SAMN13153343, study PRJNA577476) | soil metagenome | isolation source: 120 cm saprolite under Douglas fir tree site 2 hole 2 replicate 2 | place: USA:California | collected 2015-04-18 | reverse complement strand
CATCGCGAAGCGGGCAGGTTGGGGCAGGTGGCCAGCGGGTTCTGCACGCCCGCAAGCCCCGATGCGCCGTAGAAGCCGGTAATGTCCAGGGTGGGCAGCAACCCGTTGCGCGCGCCCTTGATGCTGATCTCGCTGTTCTTCAAACTGATCCGCTGCTCGTAGTAATCCGGACGGTTTTCGAGCGCCATCTTGATGAGGTCGTTCACCGCGGGAAGATCGTCTTTTTCCGGGACCTTGATGGTGTCGGTCGGGATCACTTCCGCCTGCATCAGGTCGGAATCGACCGGCAGGTTGCGGGTAATGGCGTTCTTCATAGTCAGCTGCTGCAATTGCAGGTTGGTCTGGGAAACCAGAAGGTCCTGTTCATCCTGGGCCACGGTGCTCTGGGCGCGCACGATTTCAATCTGCGCTAGGGTGCCGATTTCGACCTGTTTTTTGTTGTCGGAAAGCGTCTTCTGGGCCAGCGCCAGGCTGCGTTCCTTCACTTTGACATCTTCATAGGCATTGACCAGGTCCCAGTAGATGAACTGAATCTGGCTGACGGTGAACATCACCTGGTTTTTGAAGCTGGCCTCGGCGATCTTCTTGTTGTTTTTCGCCTGCACGATGAAACGGGTATTGATGGAAGGCGGAAAACCCTGGAGCAGGTGCTGGCGAACCCGAAGGCTGAAAGCGGAGTTCAGTGTGGGATTGGTCAGGCTGTTGGGGCTGTTGGAGGTGAAGCGATTGTTGTTGAACGAGAGGCTCATCAGCGTGCCCGTGAAAAAGCCCTGTTGGTATCCGAAATTCGCCTGGCCCACATTCTGGGCCAATACCGCGGTGCCGGTGTTGATGGTATTGGACTGAGGAGAGGTCTGATGCTCAACAATGAGGTTACCCGTAAGAAAGGGATCGAAGCTGTCGGGCTGAGGTCCGGCGCCGCTGGCCGAGAGCACCTGGCCGCCGCCGCCCGCGCCCGCGCCACCCGCGCCCGCCGTCGTACCACCGGCGCCCGCGCCCTGCGCGCCCGCGCCGACTCCGCCCACACCGCCTCCCGAGGTGCCCTGCACCAGACCGGTGGCCACGCCGCGCGGCGAGCTTCCCGCTTTGGTCAGCAGCAGATCGGTATCGGCAATCGGAAGGGTGTAGCGCGCGATGGCCAGATCGAGGTTATCGACCAGCGCCAGCGAAATCGCGTCCGTCATGGAAAGGTAAAGTTTGCCGTTTTTCACCAGGTCCTGAATCCTGGGGCTGTTGGTCAGGACCGGCGGGGCGACATTGCGCCCGATGTACATGCTCAGCGGATTGGGAAAAATGGGCGCCGGCTTCGAGTAGTCTGCGTTGGTTGGATTCGGCAGCGTCTTGGGTTCAGGCGCCGAGGGCGGTTCCTGGGAGTTTGCGGGCGGGGTTGCGACCGTGGTTCCGCTCGTCTGCTGAGCGCTTGCGGAAAACGCCGCCAGGCAAAATGCAATCAGGAATAACGGTACGAACTGCCGAACTTGAGCGATCACCGACATTCTTTTCTCCAATTCTTTTGAACTCCACATACAGACTCAAAAACTCTTTTTCTGTCATCATCTGCCTATACGCAAAAACGATGCGCGGGGTTCCGATATGAAAAACAAACATAAAGCCGGAAACCCGATAGTATATCGGCTTCGATTGATTTACGTACGTTAAAAAGTGTCAGGTGGGACATTGTCGCGCAACATCAAGCTCACAATCGCCTATGATGGCCACGATTTCGCGGGCTGGCAGATTCAACCCGATCGCAACACCATCCAGGGAACACTGGTGTCCGTTATCGAACACATCACCGGCGAAAAAACTCTTCCGCAGGGCTCAGGCCGGACCGACGCCGGAGTGCACGCGCTGTGCCAGGTGGCCACGGTCGCGATCCGGTCTCCCATTCCGCCGCTGAACTTTCGTAAGGCGCTGAATGACATTCTGCCGGCCGCAATTCGAGTGCTGACCGCCGAGGAAGTGCCCGCGGAATTCCATGCGCGCAAGTCGGCGGTCGCCAAGACCTACGAATACCGCGTCCTTCGCGCTGAAATCTGCCCGCCTTTTCTGGCCCGCTATGTCTGCCATCATCCTTATCCGCTGGACGAGAATAAGATGAAGGATGCAGCCGCTGTGGTTGCCGGGGAACACGATTTCACCTCGTTCGCCGCCGTCGATCCGGAAGCGCGCGGGGAAGGTCCCAGGCCCTCCAATGTTCGCACCATCTTTTCTTCCGAGTGGCGGAGCGCCGGCGATCGGCTGATTTATACAGTGAGAGGCAGCGGATTTCTGCATCATATGGTCCGCAATCTGGTGGGAACGTTCTTCATGGTGGGTAAGGGCAGCCTGACCGCGGAAGATGTGACGCGAATCCTTCAGGCACGCAACCGTTCAGCCGCCGCGGCCACCGCGCCGGCCGGCGGCCTGTTTCTGGTAAGCGTAGAATACTGACCGGGTAACAAAATCATTATGAGCGCAACCGCGACTCCATCCGCCGTCACGTCTATTGCTGTCAACAATCCGGCCACCGGTCTGCCCGTGGGAGAGGTCCCCGTTTGCAGCGAGCCTGAAGTTCAGGAGGCGGTGCGCCGGGCGCGCGCCGCGCAGCCCCGCTGGGCGGCGACCCCGTTGCGCCGCCGCATCGAGATTCTGTCGGAATTTCAGAAACTGCTGTGCGAACAAAGAGACCAGATCGCCGGCGTGATCACGCGCGAGGCGGGCAAACCCCATGCGGAAGCCCTGAGCACCGAAATCCTGGTGGTGCTCGACTATGTGAACTACCTGGCGGAGGCCGTTCCGGCGTTTCTGCGTCCTGAAAGCGTGCGCCATACCAACCCCATCATGAAGCTGAAGAGCGGGAAGCTTTTCCGCGAAGCCTACGGAGTAATCGGCGTCATCAGTCCGTGGAACTATCCGTTCAGCCTTCCCACGACCCAGGCGCTGACCGCGCTGATTACCGGCAACGCCGTGGTGTTGAAGCCGTCGGAACTGACGCCGTGGTCCTCCCTCGAAATGCAGCGCCTGCTGCGCGACGCGGGGCTGGAGAAAGACCTGCTCCAGGTGGTCACCGGCGACGGCGCGGTGGGCGCTTCCCTGTTACAGTCTGACATTCAGAAAATCGTTTTCACGGGCAGCGTGGCCACCGGCAGGCGCGTTGCGCAGGCGGCCGCATCGCGGCTTCTGCCCGTAGTGCTGGAACTGGGCGGGAAGGACCCGATGATCGTGCTGGAAGACGTCAGCGTCGACACCGCTTCCAGCGCGGCTGTGTGGGGGGCCTTCATGAACGCCGGACAAACCTGTCTCTCGGTCGAGCGCTGCTACGTGCATGAGAGCATCTACAACGACTTTCTCAAAGCCTGTGTGGAAAAAACCGGCCGGTTGCGCGTGGGCAACGGCGCCGACGACAGCTCGGATATCGGCCCCATGATCCATCAGCGCCAGATGAAGACTGTGCAGGAGCACGTCGCAGACGCCGCCGCCCGGGGCGCCCGCATCCTTTGCGGTGGGACCGCTCTGCCACGGTTGGGGCCAGGCTTTTACGCTCCCACGGTACTTGCCGACGTCACCCATTCCATGCGCATCATGCGGGAAGAGACTTTCGGCCCGGTGCTGCCGGTGCGCAGCTTCAGTACCGAGGATGAAGCGGTGGCGCTGGCCAACGATTCCGAATTCGGACTGTCAGCCAGCATCTGGACCAGCGACAAGGCCCGGGGCGAAGCGCTGGCCCGCAGGATCGACGCGGGTACGGTCATGGTCAACGACCTGATCGCCTGCTTCGGCATCAGCGAGGCTCCCCATGGCGGCGTAAAAGCCAGCGGCATAGGCCGCACCCACGGCAGGTTCGGACTGGAGGAAATGGTGTGGCCGAAGTATGTCGACTCCGATCGCCTTCCCAAAATGAAAAAACTCTGGTGGTATGGCTATGGGCCGGAGTTCAGAAAACAGATGGACGGATTTATTGAGCTTTTGTTCTCGAAAAAACTTAGAAACCGTCTGCACGGGGGCTCAAAAAGCACAAGGTCGTATCTTCGCCGCAAGCTCCTTTAAGGTTACAATTTTTGCGGAGTCTTGATTTTGGTGGAAACCAGGCATTCCAACCTTATTTACGACTGGAACACGATTGCCGGAACTTCTCTGTGTCCCGGCGGTCGGGCGGTATTGAATGACGAAACCCTTCGCGACGGCCTGCAGTCGCCTTCCGTCAAAGATCCCTCCATCGGCGAGAAAATCAAAATCCTGCACCTGATGGAAGACCTGGGCATCGACAGCGCCGATCTCGGACTTCCCGGGGCCGGTCCCCGGGCGGTGGCGGACGTGGAAGCCCTGGCCCGCGAGATCGTAAGCTCCAAAATGAAGATCAAAGCCAACTGCGCGGCCCGCACCCATGAAAACGACATTCGTCCGGTGGCGGAGATTTCTCAGCGCGTAGGCCTTCCCATCGATGTCGCCTGCTTCATCGGTTCCAGCCCCATACGGCGTTACACGGAAAACTGGACCGACGACTTCCTGCTCCAAACCACGGAAAAGGCCGTCACCTACGCGCGTTCTCTTGGACTTGGCGTGATGTACGTAACCGAAGACACGTCGCGTTGCGATCCGGAAACCGTGAAGCGGCTGTATTCCACGGCGATCCGCTGTGGCGCAGGTTCCATCGCGATCTGCGACACGGTGGGCCACGCGACCCCGGCCGGGGTCAGCGCACTGATCCGTTTTGTAATCGACGAGGTAGTCACGCCCCTGGGCGAGAAAATACGCGTTGACTGGCACGGCCACTCGGACCGCGGCCTCGCGGTGGCCAATTCCCTGGCTGCGCTGGCGGCCGGCGCCGATTGTGTCCATGGAACCGCGCTGGGAATCGGCGAGCGCGTGGGAAACACGCAGATCGACCAGATGCTGGTCAATCTGAAGCTGATGGGCGTTGCGCCGTGGGCGAACCAGGACCTTACCCGCCTGAAGGAATACTGCACAACGGTTTCCCGGGCTACCGGAGTTCCCATACCCCGCAATTATCCCGTGCTGGGCGATGACGCTTTCCGGACCGCGACCGGAGTGCATGCGGCGGCGGTCATCAAGGCCTTCAAAAAAGGCGATACGGAATTGGCCAACGCGGTCTACTCCGGAGTGCCTTCTCAGTACTTCGGTCTGGAACAGATTATCGAGATCGGTCCGATGAGCGGAAAATCGAATGTGATCTTCTGGCTGGAACGCCGAGGCATCGAAGCCGCGGAAGATACCGTCAACCGGATATTCCAGAAGGCCAAAACTTCCGACCGATGTCTGACCGACGAAGAGATTCTCGCCTGCTGCGCGGCTGTCGCCGGCGGCGCTGTCGTATAACCCGGTCTATCGATCGTTTAGTACCAGCCGGGGTATCTCCCCGGACACCGGCTATCGTACTCAGCCGGTCTATTTTTTTGTGGCTGCATACAACTGAACTGCGCTAAGCTTGCATCCGCACCCGCCGGCTTTCGTGCGTTCATCCTGCGAAACTAACGCGTGGGCCGCGTGTTTTAATTTGACATGAAGAGAACACCTCTTCCACACAAGGAGATTCAGATGAAGAAGATCGCAATACTCGTATTCACCATGATGCTGGCGGCCAGCCTGTCGTTTGCTCAGGCCACCGGCGGCAGCACCGACAAAGCTCCCAAAACCGGAACGGAAAAGACCACGAGCGGAAAGAAAGCCACCAAGGCGCCCACCAAAGCGAAGAAGGGCGGCAAGAAAAGCAAGAAGAGTTCGGGCGGAACGACCACCCCGGCTCCCAAATAACCCGGACCAACAGTCCGTTTGAACCTGCAGGACAAAATAACTTTTCCATACTGAGGAGATTCAATCGATGAAGAAGATCGCTACACTCGCATTCACCCTGATGCTGGCGGCAAGCCTGTCGTTTGCTCAGGACACCGGCGGCGACAAAGCCCCGAAAACAGGAACGGCCAAGCCCGCCCCGACCGGGAAGAAAACCACCAAGGCGCCTGCCGCGAAAGGTCACAAGGGCGGCAAGAAAGGCAAGAAGAGCTCGGGCGGAACGTCCACCCCGGCTCCTAAATAACCCGCGCCAGCCGCTTCAACCGGAAGCGGCCTGGTGAATCCCCTGCGTTGTACTGCCGGATAATAACATTCGATGTCTCCGAAAACGTTTCATGTCTGACTGCTGAGTGCTGACTGCAGTGGTAAGGTTTTGCCTGGGACGTCACGTCGCCGGACCCCGCGACACGTTATAGTATTCGTGAAGGGTCCATGCCGAATCGAAGCACATCGGTCAACGCCGCCTCGCCGCAGCAGGAGGTCGCGAGGCTCGCGGAGCTGCGCGGGGTCCACGACGCCTTTCTTTATCTGCACAATCAGGAGATGGAGTTCCGTCGCTGGCAAATGGAGCTGGCCGCCGTTCCCGCCCCGCCTTTCGGGGAAATCGCGCGCAGCGAATGGCTGCAACGCCGCTACCTCAGTCTCGGGATGCACGGCGTGCACACCGATGAGCTCGGCAACGTTTTTAGCCGGCTTTATCCTGAATCGGAGCCGCTTGCGCTGGCGGTGAGCGCGCATATCGATACGGTTTTTCCCGCCGATACGCGGCTGAGCTTTCATGAAGACGGCAACCGGCTTTTCGGGCCGGGCATCAGCGACAACGCCTCCGGCGTGGTGGCCATGCTGGCGGTGGCCTCGGCGCTGAAGCGGCAAAGCGTCAGGCCCGCCGGGAATGTACTGTTCATCGGAAACGTGGGCGAAGAGGGCGAGGGAAATCTGCGCGGGATGCGTCATATTTTCAGCGACGCGCGCTGGAACGCGGCCATCCCCAGGCTGCTGGTGATCGACTCCCAACCCCATCGTATTTCTCACCCGCGCTCTGGCGCGCTTCAGCGAGGCGCGCGTGCCCGAAACCCCGCGCACGACGTTTAACATCGGCGTAATCCGCGGCGGCACATCGGTGAACTCCATTCCCGAATCGGCGAGCGCGCGCGTGGACCTGCGTTCGGCCTCCCGGGATGAAATCCTCCGGCTGGAAAACAAGCTGCGCTCGTCCGTGGCCGCCGCCCACGAAGAAAGCCTGCCACAGTATGCTTCCGACAACCATCGCATACGGTTTGAAATTGAATGCATCGGCGACCGCCCGGCGGCGGAGCTGGCCCCCCAGGCGCGCATCGTGCAGGTGATTCGCGCCGTGGATTCCCATCTTGGAATCCTGGCCATGCCCCGCATGGCCTCCACCGACGCCAATATTCCTCTCTCGCTGGGCCGGGAAGCCATTACCATCGGCGCCGGCGGGGATGGCGGCGGCGCTCACACCCTGCGAGAATGGTTCGATTGCAGCAACCGCGACCTCGGCTTGAAGCGGATACTACTGGCCATCCTGGCCCTTACCGGAGTGACTGAATGAAAATCGTGCCGGCCACGCTGATGGTGGCCCTCGCTTGTTTTTCCCTTTCCCGTTTCTCCGCGGCCCAGGCAAAACCCGCCGCGCCTGAAATTATTTTCGTGCACGGCGACATCTATCCCGGCGCCGTCACCTCGGTCTTCAAACTGCGCGGCAGCGACACCCAGGCCATGAACCGCGCCCAGGCGATGGCGGTCACCGGCGGAAAAATTGTCGATCTGGGGTCCAACGAGATCATGCTTTCGCTGAAAGGCCCAAACACCAGAATCGTGGATCTGGGCGGCCATTTCGTGATGCCCGGCTTCAACGACGCGCATGTGCACCTGGCCTCCGGCGGATTCGAAAAGCTGAACGTGGACCTGGTGGGAGCCCAATCTCTGGCCGAGATGAAAGAACGCATCGCCGCACGGGCACGCACCGCCGCCGAAGGCGAATGGCTGGTCGGGCGGGGCTGGGACCACACCTTATGGACGGGACGGACTCTGCCCGGCCGCAAAGATCTCGATGCGGTAACCGGAAATCATCCCGCGATTTTCGTGCGCGTGGACGGACACATTGCCGTCGCCAATACGGTGGCGCTCAAGACCATGAACATTACCGCGCAATCCGCCGACCCGCAGGGCGGCAAGATCGACAAGGACGCAAGCGGCGAGCCCACGGGGATTTTGCGCGAGACCGCCAAGGACAACGTGCTGGCGAAACTTCCGAAACCCACGGCGACCCAGCGGCGAAAGGCCGCTGAACTCGCGCTGCAGGACGCCGCACGCCACGGCATCACCTCGGCCCAGGACAATTCCGACTGGGACGACTTCCTCGTCTATGAAGACCTGGAAAAAGAAGGAAAACTGACGCTGCGTATTTCCGAATGGCTGCCTTTCGACGCTCCGCTCGATCAGCTGGAAAAGATGCGCGCTCATCACTCCGCGAAGGACAACCTGCTGCACACCGGAATGCTCAAGGGCTTTATGGATGGCTCGCTCGGCTCGCGGACCGCCGCCCTGCTCGCCCCGTATTCCGACGATCCAAAGAACTCAGGCCTGGCGCGCTACGAGCAGGAAACTCTCAACAAGATGGCGGCCGAACGGGCCAACGCCGGGTTCCAGATCGGCTTTCACGCCATCGGCGACCGCGGCGCGAGAATGGCCCTGGACGCTTTCGCATTCGCCGAGAAACAAAGCGGGCGCACCGATCTCCGCTTCCGCATGGAACACGCGCAGGTCATTGCTGAAGAGGACTTCAAAAAATTCAAGGAGCTGGGTGTAACCGCCTCCATGCAGGCCAACCATCTGCTCACCGATATGAACTGGGCTGAAGAGCGCATCGGCGCGAAACGGGCCGAACATTCCTATCCCTGGAAGGAGTTCCTTTTCTACGGAATTCCCGTGGCCTTCGGCACCGATTACCCGGTCGAACCGATCACGCCGTTCCGCGGGCTCTACGCGGCAATTACACGCAGGAATGAGGCGGGGACGAAGGAATATGTTCCCCTCCAGCAGCTCAATATCAACGAAGCCATCGCCGCCTATACCACGACGCCCGCCACCCTGGAGTTTCGCGAGGAAGTGAAAGGAACGCTCGCGCCGGGCATGCTCGCCGATTTCATCGTGCTCGACCGCGACATCGTCAAAATCAAGCCGGAAGAGATCTTAAAGACGCGCGTGCTCAAGACCGTGCTGGAGGGAAAGACGGTGTACGAAGCTGAAGAAAAGCAAAAACCTTAGCCGCGAATCAGATCAGGAGATTTTAAATTTCAAATTTAAAATTTAAAATCTTGTTTTTTAATTCGCGGCCAAAGCCTTCTTCTCGCGGTGAATGGATACCCTTAACCACACCAGATAGAGAACGATCACCACGTTGACGCCGAAGATGCCCCATTTCAATCCGTTGGCGTGGCGCAGAAGTTCATAGATTTCCCAGGGCATATACATGGCGCTCGACAGCAGCGCGAACCACTCGGCCCACTCGCGCTCCAGCCACAGGCCTGTGGCCTCGATGAAACGGATGGCCACGTATACCAGGACGCCGCTGAAAACCAGCCACAGGGTGCGGGTGGTCACATGTCCGGCGCCGTGCATGAAGGCCCGGTAAAAATGACGATCGGGATTGATGTGCAGGGATTCGAGGATGTGCTCGGCAACCAGTTGCAAATCCTTGTGGCGAAGCGACAGCAGCCAGAACCCGCCCAACAGGGCCAGAAGCCCTTTGCCTGCCTCAAAGATGGCGATGCCGCGCAGACCGAGATGTTTAACGAGAAAGTTGCTTCGCTCGCTCATGGGTTCAAACGTGCCGTCCTGTGCCCTGGATCGATCAGCCGGATGTGCAGTTAGAATGCCACAGCCTCGCCAATAAAGCGAATTACCGGGGCGCAAAAGGGTCCTGCCGGAATATCTTCCCGGACCGCTCACTTCATAGTTGCTCAGCCGGCGGGCGGCACACCATAATGCGAAAGCAGGATTTTAAATTTTAAATTTGAAATCTTGTCTATGATTCGCGTTCATTCGCGGCCGATTTCCCAGGAGCCCATCGTGAAAACCCACACCGAATATCTCACCTTCAACACCAAAAAGCACCGTGAATATATTCACATCACGCCGCAGGTGGAATCCGCGGTCAAAAAGAGCGGTATCAGCGACGGCATGGTGCTGGTGTCGGCCATGCACATCACCGCCGGGGTCTACGTCAACGACAACGAAGAAGGCCTGATCGAAGACATCGATGAGTGGCTGGAAAAGCTGGCGCCCTTCCGGAAGGAATATCGGCACCACAATACCGGCGAAGACAATGGCGATTCCCACCTCAAGGCACTCCTGGTGCATCATCAGGTCATTGTGCCGGTCAGCGCGGGACGCCTGGTGCTGGGCACCTGGCAGCGGGTCTTCTTTCTGGTCTATGTGATGGGTGAATAGAAACAGATGGGATCAGGGAAAAGATGGTCGCCCCACCCTTCGCGCCTTTTGCGAAGGGTGGGACGCGATGCTCTCCGACCAGCCTACTGCATAAACTCCTGCTGGACCACCCCGGCGGCCACGAGATGCGGCGCGGCCGGAAGCTCCAGTGACAGGCAATGCTCACCGGCAAACGAAAGCTCTCCGCCAATGGAGTTCACCAGTTCCTGCACGTAGACCAGTTCCTTGCCAAGGACGCTCTTCGAATCCTGAATCACGCCCGGCTCGTTGCCTTTCCAGTACAGTTCCAGCAGGCAGCGGCTGCCCTTCATGCTGGTCTTCGCCGACAGGGTCAGAGGACGCGTATTCTTGCCCACAATCTTGCCCGCCAGAAGCACCAGAAGCTGGCGCAGCACCGGACTGCTGGTGATCTGAATCGACGGGTCCCACAGACGGTCGAGGGTCAGCATGCCGGAGTGCAGCAGCACGATGAAGTCGTTGAAGACTTCCTGAAGCACCAGATCGAGCGACACCCACGGACCGCTGGGGGCCTGCACCTCGCGCACCAGCGAAGAAATGGTTTTGGTCAGAGCAATGGCCCGGTCCGCCTGTTGTTCGATGTTCCTGATGTCGCCGATCTGCGTGGCCACTCCGCCGCGCATGGCTACGACTTCAAGAAAGCAGCGGACGCTGGTGAGCGGCTGGGCCAGATCGTGGGCGATGGAACTGACCAGAGCGCGCAGAGGCGTCTGCTGAATAAACGAGGCGTCGGGAGAATAGCCGCCCATCGGCGCGGCGTGCCCCTGCGTTCGGCCGGTTTGCGGCTGCTCGACCACCGTCCGGCCGCTGTCGCCGTTGGCCGATGTCGGGGCCGCGGGACCCAGCCGATAGCCGGAACCGCGCACCGTGCAGATCAGTTTTTCCTCGCTGGAAGAATCGATTTTCTTGCGCAGATAGTTGACGTAGACATCCACGAGATTGCTGTCGGTTTCCGGCTGCAGCCCCCATGCGAGTTGCAGCAGTTCCTGACGGCTCACGGTGTTTCCGGCGCGCCGCATCAGCAGATGCAACAGATCGAATTCCTTGGGACTCAGCCGAATCTCACGCTCGCCTCTCGATACCTTGCGCAGAGCAGGATCGATTTCGAGATCTTCAACCCGCAGCACGTTCAACGACGGATCGGCCTTCCGCCGCAGCAGCGCATTGGCGCGCGCCGCCAGCTCCTGAAACGAAAAAGGCTTGGTGACGTAATCGTCGGCGCCCAGATTCAGAGACTGAATTCGGTCCGACACTTGGTTTCTCGCGCTCAAAACCATCACCGGGGTCGCGAGCCCCTCGCCTCTCAGCCTTTCCAGCAATTTCAGGCCGTCAGTCGTGCCGAAATTCAGATCCAGAATGATCAATTGGTAGCTCTGGCGCTTCAATTCCGCCAAAACACTGTCTTCATCGAGCGCCGTGTGTACGGAGTACCCTTCTGATTCCAATGATTTAGAAAGAAAAGTGGCCAGATGAACATCGTCGTCCGCAAGCAAAATAGACATATAGAAAAACCTCTTCCCGGAAGTTACAAACTAAACATTAGAATAAACATTAGAACCCAGAATGCCCCAAAATTGGTAAGGAAAAATATTAAAATCCTCGGTTTTTACTCAGGGATCGAAACCCCTTCAAGTCCGGGAAAAACGACATCCCAACGGCACCAGATAATCCATAAGTTAATGATAAAAAGCAGCTTAAGTCGAACCAGATGGTCCCCGCAATGATCCCGAAAGGCCGTCTTTTTCCCTCAGGCGAGAGGGCCGGTCAACATTAAAGCGTTAAAAGGAAGTGATACGATCACTCGCCATCGGAGAAATATCATGCTTTTCAGATGTCTTGGGCCGGTCGCGCAACGCGCTGACGATTTTCTGCGCTTCCGCGACTTTCATTCCCATCGTACGGTGGGGGGAATTCTCGACAGAAATCTCGAGATCGATCGATATACCCTCGGCGCGCTGGCCCTGCCCGCTCTGCTCAGCGGAGCTCTGGTGATGGGCACGCCGGTTTTGTGCGCCGCACGCACGGCCTGGGCCGCGGGGACGATCCTCGCTGTATTTCTGGCGTTATGGCTGTTCATGAAGTGGTCGTGCCGCCGCCGCACTCGGGTGTGGGTCGATGTCATCGCGCAGGCCATCGCTGTCTCCGTCACTGGCGGCGCGATCTGGCTGACCGGTGCGAACGAATATCGTGACCTGCCCTTCAGGCACGTTCTCATTCCGGTGGCATGGGCGGTGGCTCTGATTCTGATCATTACCTGCGGACTCGCGCACGCGCTTCTCCGGCCGCGCGCTTCCAACTATGGCCAGATGCTGAACCATACCGAACTTTTTCAGGGGCGTCCGGCAAAAGCGGTCACGTGGCCTTCGGTCTTCGGCTCCGTTTTCGGCCTGCTCGTCAATGGTTCCCTGTACCTGTTGTGGCCCCCGGCGATTGTCGCCCTGCTGGCGCCGCACGACTGGGTCCGCTGGGGAGCGGGCTCGGCTTTGTTGGTTTCGGCCTTCGCGCTTTTTCTCGGAGGCCTGGACCCGCGTTTTGAGACGATGTGGCGGCTGCTGCAAACCGGCTTTTATCGCGGCGGCTCTCTGGTGGTAAGCCTGGCCATTACTGGGTCAACCGGCTTCTCGGCGAAAAAGTGCTGGCGCTGATCGACGCGAATCTGCGGGGAAGGGCCGACATCGATTATCCATTCACTCTGCCGCCTCCGCCTGAGAAACCTAAAACACGAGTGCCGTCCGACAAACGCCATTTGCAGGTCCACGGCGCTTCGCGCTTCATGGTTCTCCGCGAATATCCCGGTGGTGTTTTCCCGTGGTATTTCCACGGATACAAAATCACCGAACTGGTCGACCGTCTGGCTTCGGACGAGGCCGCCCAGCCGACCGCGCCGGAATTGAAGGCGCGCATCTATGGATATCACGCGCTCTCGGGGCTGCTCGCGGTTGCCCTCATCGCCGGGCTCGTCTATTCGCAGCACGGCCTGAGCCAGGACCCACAGGCGACGGTCCACAGCGCCGCGGAACCCGGCATACGACTTTCCGAAGTCCTGGCAAGGGATGGCCGGTGCATGAATGACGACCGACCCGTCATCCTCGTGGCCGCCTCCGGCGGCGGCACGCGCGCCGCGCTTTACACCGCCGCCATGCTCGAAGCCATTGCGGCCCAGGGCCATGGAGAAGACGTGCTGGCGGGCAGCGGCGTTTCCGGCGGAGGCGCCGCGCTCGCGTACTACTCCGCCCGGCGAAACACTCTGCTCAAAGACGGCGAGTCCTGGACCCCCTTCATCGAAACGATGAAGCACCCCTACATCGTGGACGTTCTTCGCCGTATTCCCGAATGGCGCATGGCCGGCAGCGGCCGCATGGGAACGCTTCTGGCGGAAAGCTTCAGGACGAACTGGCAGATCGCCGAACCGCAACAGGGCTTCCCTTTCCGCAACGTAAAAAACTTTGGGCTCATGCTCAATACCACCCTGACCGGCTCCTTCCACAGAGGCGACGCACTCAGCAAAGATCCGCGGAAGGAGTCGTCGCTGAAGAAGATGGCGCTGAAAGATATATCCCAGGAGTACTTCGATCTGACCCGCGGCGATCCTGCCGGCGGACGTCTGGTGCTGACCAACCTCGATCTCAAACCGGTGAATCCCGGCGACCCCGCCGCGATCTCCACGCTGGAAAGCGGGGCCGACGCACCGCCGGTGATTCTGACCGCGCCCGACATGCCGATTGAAAACGCGGCGGCCCTCAACGCCAACTTCCCCCCGGTATTTTCCAATTCGGCGATCGATGTCGGCGACCAAACGCGCTACTGGGTCACCGATGGCGGCGCAGCCGACAACCGCGGCGTGGAGATGCTGCTCGGCTCGCTGCGGCAGGCCCTGCCCGACCTCAAACGGCGGTGCGGACGCTTACCGCGAGTCGTGGTTGTGGTACTCGATGCCGGCGCGTTTTCCGACAAGTTCACTCAGGACCGCGGCGTGGGCGCGGCTCTGGCCGCGGGCGCCCGGTTTGCCGGCCTGCTCGACGGTGAACTGTATCGGGCAATCCAGGACCAGTACAAACTTCTGGACACGACCAGCACCTTTAAAGTCGTCTATCTTCCCATGCCGCTCTCGCTCCGCACCGACAGTTGGGGCACCCACTGGATGCTGCAACCCAACATCACCGCCGAGAAACTGCATTTCACCGGCAATGAAGCGGTCGAAGCCCTGCGCGCCATGGATATCGAAGGCCGAACCGCGAGAGAGGACCTGTTAAAACTGGTCCACCAGGACGAAATGCACTGCAAAGGCTGGACGCTGTTCACGGATTTCCTGAACACCGCCCGCTCGTTTCAAATCGAGCAAAAACCAAAAGCAAAACCATAAACCTGAAACGCAGAGGAAGCGGAGGAAACGGAGGCTTTTTTGGGTTGTAACGATGAATCCAACATTTTTGTTGACCTTGAGAGTAACCGCCGACTCAACGACAGCTATCCCCAAAAGCCTCCGTTTCCGCCGCTTCGTCTGTAGTGCTAACCATGAAAATCTTTGTGGCTTGCGACGATTTCTGGTCGAAAACCCATTCCCTGCCTTTGCTTTTCCTGCGTATCTCTGCGCCCCCTGCGGTCTCTGCGGTGAGGGGTTTTGGTTGCGGCTTCGTCGCGCTGTGTTTCAGGTTTTGGTTTTGTCTTTTTGCCTGCGCAGCCTGAATGGTGAAGCCTTGATTTATCCTGTAAAATAGAGGGTTTCGCATCTACGAAAGGTACCCCATACATCCATGGCAGCGCAGATTTACAAGAACCTCATCGGCGGAGAGTGGGTCGCTTCCCGCAGCGGCCAGACCTTTGAAAACCTGAATCCCGCGGACACCCGCGACGTGGTCGGCGTCTTCCAGCGTTCCGACTCCCGCGATATCGACGACGCGGTGGCCGCCGCGAAGCAGGCGTGGGAACAATGGCGGCTGGTGCCCGCGCCCAAACGCGCCGAGATCATCTTCCGCTGCGGAGAAATCCTGCAGCAGCGCAAGGAAGAATACTCGCAGCTCATGACCCGCGAAATGGGCAAGGTGCTCAGGGAAACGCGCGGCGACGTTCAGGAAGCCATCGACACCGCCTACTACATGGCCGGTGAAGGCCGTCGCCTGTTCGGCGCAACCGTTCCCTCGGAGCTGCCCAACAAATTCGCCATGGCCGTGCGGACGCCCATCGGGGTCTGCGGCATGATCGCGCCCTGGAACTTTCCCATGGCCATCCCGAGTTGGAAGATATTCCCGGCTCTGGTCTGCGGCAACACCTGCGTGATCAAGCCCGCGGAAGACACGCCGCTTTCCACCATCAACCTGGTCACCGCCCTCATGGAAGCCGGTCTGCCCAAAGGCGTGGTCAACATCGTCACCGGCTTCGGCCCGGACGCGGGCGCTCCCATCGTCGAACATGCGGACGTCCGCGCCATCTCCTTCACCGGCTCCAGCGAAGTGGGGCGCATCGTCGGCGAAAAAGCGGCCCATACCTTCAAGCCCTGCTCTCTGGAAATGGGCGGAAAGAACGCCATCATCGTGCTCGACGACGCCAATCTCGATCTGGCCCTCGACGGCATCCTGTGGGGCGCATTCGGCACCACCGGACAGCGCTGCACCGCCACCAGCCGCGTGATCCTGCAGAAAGGCATCTACAAACAGTTCGCGGACAAACTGGTCGCCCGCGCCAAACAGCTCAAGGTCGGCAGCGGTCTCGACGAGAGCGTCGACATGGGCCCCCAAATCAACCAGCAGCAGGTCGAAACCAGCGGAAAATACGTGGAGATCGGCAAACAGCAGGGCGCGAAAGTAGCGCTGG
>WNFD01003345.1_pt1 | contig 16097 bp, 12 predicted proteins | sample 5400491 | NCBI WGS metagenome assembly WNFD01 (sample SAMN13153343, study PRJNA577476) | soil metagenome | isolation source: 120 cm saprolite under Douglas fir tree site 2 hole 2 replicate 2 | place: USA:California | collected 2015-04-18 | reverse complement strand
TACGGCATCAACGCGGTCACCCGGTCCACCGTCTGGATAATGTTGGCTCCAGGCTGCCGAAAAACAATGATAAGGACACTGGGCTTGCCGTTCGCCAGGCCGATGTTCCGCGTATCGGAGACGGAATCCTGCACGTCGGCCACGTCTCCCAGCCTTACAGGGGCGCCGTTGTGGTAGGCGATGATCAGCGGCCGGTATTGATCCGCCGTAAAAAGCTGATCGGTGTCGTTGAGAGACCAGGATGTCGTCTCGTTCGATACTTGTCCTTTGGCCCGGTTCGCGTTGGCCGCGTTCAGCGCGTTGCGCACCGTGTCCAGCCCCACGCCCAGCTTATTCAGCAACATGGGATTTACTTCCGCGCGCACCGCCGGTTGCGCCGCGCCGCCCACAAACACCGTGCCCACGCCTGAGACCTGGGCGAGCTTCTGCGCCAGAATTGAATCCGCCGCGTCGTACATCTGCGGTACGGTTTCGGTATCTGAGGTCAGCGCCAGAATCAGAATGGGCGCGTCGGCTGGATTCGACTTACGATAACTCGGATTGCTCGGAAGGTTAGCGGGAAGCTGGCTGCGCGCGGCGTTGATCGCGGCTTGCACGTCGCGGCCGGCGGCGTTGATGTCGCGGTTCAAATCAAATTGCAGGACAATGCTCGTCGAGCCAAGTTGGCTCGTTGAAGTCATCTGGTTGACCGCTGCGATGCGGCCAAACTGCCGCTCCAGCGGCGTCGCCACCGCCGACGCCATCGTTTGCGGATCCGCTCCCGGCAAGCCCGCGCCCACGCTGATCACGGGGAAATCAACTCTGGGCAGGGAAGCCACCGGCAGGAAATTGAACGCAAGAATCCCGGAAAGCAGCAACGCCGCCGCCAGCAGCGACGTGCCAATCGGGCGCCGGATAAACGGAGCAGAAATACTCATGCTTTAAATGGCAAAGTCTAATCCGCCGAGGCATCTCCCGGAACAGCCTCGTGCGGAATCGGATTGCCGATCTTGTACTTCTCAAATCGATGAGCCAGCCGGTCAAACCACAGATAGACCACCGGCGTCGTATAAAGCGTAAGCAATTGGCTCAGAATCAGGCCGCCCACGATCGTGATGCCCAGTGGACGCCGTAACTCCGCGCCCGTTCCGGGTAACAGGGCGAGAGGCAGGCCGCCGAGCAACGCTGCCATGGTCGTCATCATAATGGGGCGGAAGCGCAGGAGGCAGGCTTGAAAAATTGCTTCCTCGGGCGGCTTGTGTTCTTCGCGCTCGGCCTCGAGGGCGAAGTCGATCATCATAATGGCGTTCTTTTTGACGATGCCGATTAGCAGAATGATCCCGATGAGTGCCACCACAGTGAGGTCGTTTCCCGTGAGCTGTAACGCCAGAATCGCGCCAACGCCAGCGGACGGCAGAGTTGAAAGAATCGTAATCGGGTGGATGTAGCTTTCATACAAGACGCCCAGCACGATGTAGACGGTAATCACGGCTGCCAAAATCAGCCACGGTTCGCTGGAAAGAGAATTCTGGAACGCAGCCGCCGTCCCCTGAAACGAGGCGTGGATGCTGGCGGGCAACTGAATGTCTTTTTCCGCCTGCTGAATGGCTTTCGTCGCTTCGCCCAGGGAAGCGCCCGGCGCCAGATTGAACGACAACGTCACTACGGGGAATTGTCCCTGGTGATTCACCGAGAGCGGACTATTCGTCGACTGCATGCGCGTGAAAGCTGAAATCGGAACCGGAGTCCCGCTGGTTGCGGCCGTGGCTGCGTTGGCGGTTGGAGCGCCGGAATTCGGCGTCGTGCTGCTCGGGCGAATATAGATATCATTCATCGCCTCAGGAGTCTGGGCGAAGCTGGGGAGAACTTCCAATACCACATGGTACTGATTCAATTGCGTGAAGATAGTTGAAACCAGCCGCTGCCCGAATGCGTCGTACAACGTGTTGTCGATTGCCTGAGGGAGAATTCCCAGCCGCGATGCTGTATCGCGATCAATCGTGATGTTTGTCCTGAGGCCGCCATTGAGCTGGTCGGTGGCGACATCGCGCAATTCCGGTGCCGCGCGCAATTTATCCACGAGCTTGGGAGTCCATTGCGATAACTCCTGCGCGTCCGCGTCTTCAATGGAGTACTGGAACTGGGTGCGGCTCACTCGGTCTTCCACCGTCAGATCCTGCACCGGCTGCATGTAGAGCGTGATGCCATCCACTTTGGCGAGTTCAGGCTGCAAGCGCCGGATAATAGCGGAAGCGTCATCGCTGCGTTGATCGCGCGGCTTCAAGTTGACCTGAATGCGCCCGCTGTTCGGAGTCGTATTTGTGCCATCGACGCCAATGAACGACGACAGACTCTCCACATCTTTATCTTGCAGAATCACCTTCGCCAATTCCTGTTGGTGCTGGGCCATCGCGTCAAACGAAATGCTGTCTGGGGCTTCCGAAATCCCCAGGATCACGCCGGTATCCTGCACAGGGAAAAACCCCTTGGGCACAATCACGTAGAGAAGTAGCGTGAGAACCAAAGTTCCGAAGGTCACAAGTAGAGTTGCTGTCTGGTGCTTCAACACGAATTTCACGGTGCGGCCGTAAAACGCAATCACCCGGTTGTAATAACCTTCCGTGACCTCGTAGAAGCGCCCCTTCTCGCCTTCCTTGCGATGCTTGAGGAGTTTCGCGCACATCATCGGAGTCAACGTCAAAGAGACGCCTGCGGATACAAGAATCGTTACCGCCAACGTGACCGCGAATTCGCGGAACAGCCTTCCGACAATATCGCCCATGAACAGCAGTGGAATGAGCACAGCAATCAGTGAAACGGTGAGCGAGACGATGGTGAACCCAATCTGCTCCGAGCCTTTCAACGCCGCATCCAGCGGAGAATCCCCGGCTTCGAGGTAGCGATCGATGTTTTCGATCATCACAATGGCGTCATCCACTACAAACCCGGTAGAAATGGTTAGCGCCATCAGCGTCAGATTGTTCAGGCTGTAGCCGAGCAGGTACATCACGCCAAATGTTCCCACGATCGAAAGTGGAACCGCGATGCTGGGGATAAAGGTGGCCCGCAGGTTACGCAGGAAAAGAAAAATAACGATGACCACCAAAACAATAGTCAACGCCAGTTCCAGCTCAACATCTTTCACCGATGCGCGGATGGTAGTGGTCCGGTCGGTGAGAATCTGCACCTTCACCGCCGACGGCAGCGACGCCTGAAGCTGCGGCAGCAGTTTCTTGATCCGGTCGACCACGCTGATGATGTTCGCCCCAGGCTGGCGCTGCACGTTCACAATTACAGCCGGAGTCAGATTCATCCACGCGGCAAGATGCGTGTTCTCGGTTCCATCGATAACGTTGGCTACGTCGCTCAGACGCACCGGTGCGCCGTTGCGGAAAGCAACGACGATTGGCTTGTACTGGTCGCTGGAAAAAAGCTGGTCGTTCGCCCCGATCGTATAGGACTGGCGGGCCCCATCGATCACACCCTTCGCCTGATCCACATTGGCCTGGGCCATGGCTGTGCGAATATCTTCGAGGCTCAATCCATACGAAGCCAGTGCGGTTGGATTTACCTGAATTCTCACCGCAGGCTTCTGTCCTCCGCTAATGGAGACCAATCCCACTCCCGGCAATTGAGAAACCTTCTGCGCCAGTGCTGTGTCGGCGAGATCCTCCACTTTCGACAAAGGGAGCGAGTCTGACGTCATGGCCAGCGTGAGAATCGGAGCATCCGCAGGATTTACCTTGTTGTAAATCGGAGGATTCGGTAAATCCGTGGGCAGGTAGGTAGACCCGGAATTGATGGCCGCCTGCACCTGCTGCTCTTCGACGTCGATATTCTGGTCGAGCGCAAATTGCAGGGTAATCACCGAGCTACCAAACGAACTCGTGGAAGTCATCTGGCTCAGTCCTGGAACCTGGCCGAACTGCCGCTCCAGCGGCGAAGTAACCGACGACGCCATTACGTCGGGATCAGCTCCGGGATAAAACGTCGCGACCTGAATAGTCGGATAATCGACCTCGGGCAAGGCGGAGACGGGAAGTTGCAGGTACGCCACCCAGCCGATCAGCAGCACGCCCACCATCAACAGCGTGGTCGCCACGGGCCGGAGAATAAACAGCCTTGAAGGACTCATGAAGCCGGGCTTCCTGAACTACCTGATGCTGGAGAGCTACTGCCGTTTCGTCCGCTCGGTGTGTTGCTGGGGACGTTCGTCCGCGGTTCTACCTTGCTGCCGGTTTGCAGCTTATCCTGGCCATCGGTGACCACCATGTCCCCAGGATTCAATCCACTTGTGATAGTCGTGATGTTTCCCTGAGTAAGTGAAATGGCCACGGTGCGAGCTTCGACGGTCTTGTCGGGCTTTAGCGCGTAGACGAATGTCCCTTGCGGACCGCGAAGAATCGCGGCCGTGGGCAGAACCGTACTGTTCTTCCGCGTCTCGAGCAGCAGGCTCGCGTTCACGAACTGGTTCGGCCACAGCTGGTTATCGATGTTGTCGAAGACTGCTTTCAGCTTGGCAGTGCCCGTCGTCTGGTCGATCTGGTTATCAATCGTCTGCAGTTTGCCGGTCGCCAGCTTGGTTTGATTGTCCCGGCCGTAAACGTCCACCTGCAACGTGGAATTCTTCATGTGCCTGGAGACCGTCTGCAACTGATCTTCGGGCAGGGTGAAGATCACCGCGATCGGTTGCAATTGCGTCAGGATCAGCATGGGATTGGTATCGGATGCGTGCACGATATTCCCCGGATCCACCTGCCGCAAACCAATACGTCCGGCGAAGGGAGCGGTGATGTGGCAATAAACAATCTGAAGCTTGGCGTTATCAACCTGCGCCTGGTCGGTGCGCACCTGTCCCTCGAGTTGATCGACCGTGGCCTTTTGCGTATCGACTTGTTGCTGCGCGATGCTGCCAGACGGAATCAACGCGGTGTATCGATCGAGGTTCAGCTTTGCATCGCGTAACGTGGCCTGATCCTTGAACAGTTGCGCCTGCATCTGTTCCATTTGTACCTGGAAGGGTCGCGGATCGATCACGACCAGCAACTCCCCCTGCTTCACATTTTGGCCTTCTTTTACGTTTACCTGCATGATCTGCCCGTCAACGCGGCTCTTGATGTTTGCCGTATTGAAGGCGGTCACCGATCCCAGTCCGGTGAGGTAAACCGGCACATCCTGCTGTTCCACTTTGGCTACCGCGACCGAAACCGAACGCGGGGCAGCGGCTTGGGCTTTTTGCTGTTTGGAGTCGCCGCTGCTGCAGCCGATAAGGGAAACGCACAGCAAAGCTATGGTGAAAGTCAAAACGGCCCGAAGCCAGCGGCGGGTGAGAAGAGCGAATTGTTGGGTCGAAAAATTCAAGTTGATGGTCTTCAAGATTTCAGTCCATTGCAACCGTCCACAGAATCGGCGGAAACTGCCGTTGGTTAGACGTATTCATTGTCGACTCGGTTGCGGCATTCCGCCTGGGAAAAAGGCAGTAGATCTTCTCGCGCCAAGATCCTCCCGCTGGAGAGGCTCAGGTAGGAACCGGAACGCGGATGCAATAGTAAAACCGTACTTAGAAAGCATCAACTGTGACGTTACGGCAGGTCAAGGGTGGGGCGAACATTTTACAAATCTTTACTCGCCTTGACTGTGCCTTTACGGTTTGGCAGGCTGCAGGCTTGATGGCAGCGGATGCACAGCTTCATAGGCCGCAATCTCCGCTTCGTGTTGCAGTGTGAGACCGATGTCGTCCAGACCATTGAGCAGGCAATGACGTACAAAATCGTCGATGGGGAACTTCGCGCGAAGGCCCTGATCGTCATGTACCTCGCATTGCTCCAGGTCGATGGTGAGTTGGTAATCTTTCACCTCGCGGGAGCGCCGCATCACTTCAGCAGCTTCATCCTCGCTCAGGAGCACGGTGAGGAAACCATTCTTCGTGCTGTTGTTGGCAAAGATGTCGGCAAAGGAAGAGGAAATAACGGCGCGGAATCCGAAATCCGCCAGCGCCCAGACCGCATGCTCACGCGAGGAACCGCAGCCAAAGTTCTTTCCAGCGACTAGAATGCTCGCTCCTGCGTAGCGCGGCTCGTCCAGTACAAAACTCGCGTTCTTCTTTCCATCGGCGGAGAAACGCCAGTCATAAAACAGGAACTGGCCAAAGCCCGTGCGCTCAATCCGCTTCAGAAACTGCTTGGGAATGATCTGGTCGGTGTCGACATTTACGCGGTCGAGCGGAGCCACGCGACCGCGGTGGGTATGAAATGGTTTCATTAGGTGCGCCTCAGTGTCATTGGAATTTCCAATTCCGAATATCCGTGAAGTGCCCCGCGATGGCCGCCGCAGCCGCCATCATTGGACTCACTAGATGCGTCCGTCCGCCGCGACCCTGCCGCCCTTCAAAATTGCGATTGCTGGTGGAAGCGCAGCGCTCGCCCGGTTGCAAAATATCGGGATTCATGCCCAGACACATCGAGCATCCCGACTCGCGCCACTCGAATCCCGCGTCCAGAAAAATCTGGTGCAGGCCTTCCTGCTCCGCCGCCCGCTTCACCGTCTGCGATCCCGGCACCACCATGGCGCGCACCTTCGCGCTCACATGATGACCTCGCGCCACGCGCGCCGCCGCCCTCAAATCTTCAATCCGCGAGTTGGTGCACGAGCCAATAAAGACCCGGTCGATTCCAATATCCTCGATACATTTCCCCGGCTCCAGCCCCATATACTGCAAAGCAAGCTCGGTTGACCGGCGATCGGATTCTTTCAAGCCGCCTACATCGGGTACGCGTCCGGTCACCGGCGCTACCATCCCAGGATTCGTCCCCCAGGTTACAAACGGAGAAAGCTGCGCCGCATCCATCTCAACGACTTTGTCGAATACCGCCTCTCGGTCGGTAGGCAAGCTGCGCCAGAATTCAACTGCCGTTTGCCATTCGCTCCCGCAAGGAGCAAATCGCTTACCCTTCACGTAGGCAACTGTTGTTTCATCCGGCGCAACCATCCCCGCTCGCGCCCCGGCCTCGATGCTCATATTGCACAGCGTCATGCGGCCTTCCATCGACAACGCGCGCACCGCCTCGCCGGCGTACTCAATCACATGCCCGGTCGCACCGTCGGTGCCGATTTGCCCGATAATTCCCAGCGCCAGATCTTTTGCAGTTACACCTTCCGACAAACGCCCACGCACCTCGATCTTCATCGTCTTCGGCGTCTGCTGGGCAAGGCACTGGGTTGCCAGAACATGCTCCACTTCCGAGGTTCCAATGCCGAAAGCCAGTGATCCAAAAGCTCCGTGAGTGCTGGTGTGGCTATCGCCGCAAACTATGGTCATCCCCGGCTGGGTCAGCCCTAACTCTGGCCCAATCACGTGCACGATTCCCTGATCGGGAGAATCCATGTCGAACAGCCGCACGCCGAATTCCTTGCAATTGTCCTGCAGAGCCGCAATCTGTTTTGCGGCGATAACATCGGTGATCGGAATTCCGCGCGGCTCGGTCGGAATATTGTGGTCAACGGTAGCGACGGTACGTGCCGCTTGACGGACTTTTCTTCCGGCAGCTCGCAATCCATCGAAGGCCTGTGGCGATGTCACCTCATGCACCAGATGCAGATCGATATAAATGATCGGAGACCGGCCGCTCGGTTGCGCGACCAGGTGCGCATTCCAGATCTTCTCGAAAAGTGTTCGCTTGGATGACATTACTTTAAATAGGGCTCTCAGGCCATGCCGAGGATAAAAGTATCGATTCGTGAGTCTCTAGTTTTTCACAGTGCGCGGATGCGAGCAAGCCGCCTATGTGGTGCTTCCGACCTCGGTTCTCAGGTATCATAAAAACATCGTCAAATGATTAACGGCAAACGCATAGCGGTCGTAATGCCCGCTTACAACGCGGAGAAAACTCTCGAGGCCACCGTCGGCGAGCTACCAGACCTGGTCGACATCCGCATTCTGGTGGACGACCACAGCTCTGACAGCACCGTCGAACTGGCGCGGCGTCTCGGCCTGCTTGTCTTTCAGCACGATCGCAATTACGGTTACGGCCGCAATCAGCAAACGTGTTATCGCGAAGCTCTGGCGGCGGGTGCCGATGTCGTCATCATGCTTCATCCGGATTACCAGTACACTCCGCTGCTGGTCACCGCTATGGCCAGCATGGTGGCTTACGACGTTTATGACGTTGTGCTGGGCTCACGCATTATCGGTGGCACGGCGCTGCGTGGCGGCATGCCTGTTTATAAATACATCTCGAACCGGCTGCTCACGGCGTTCGAGAATATCTTTCTGCGCGTCAAGCTTTCCGAATACCACACCGGATACCGCGCCTTCAGCCGTCGAGTGCTGACTGAACTGCCGCTGCTGGAAAATTCCGACGACTTCGTCTTCGATAACCAGATGCTCGCCCAGTGCGTACACTTCGGCTTCCACATTGGGGAGGTCTCATGTCCCACGAAGTATTTTGAAGAGGCCTCGTCCATTAACTTCCGCCGCAGCGTAAAGTACGGTTTCGGCGTCCTGGCCACTACCCTGCAATTCGCATTACAAAAATGGGGCCTGATGCACTTCCCCCGCTTCAGCGACAAGGGCCGGAAGCTCGATCCCGGCTATACCACTTATTACGCCAGCCGCACCGGGACTGCCCGGCCCGCGTAGGTCCTGACGCATCTAAGGAATTCGGCAAACGCGAACAGCATCATTCTGGTAAGTACAATCGAGTCCAGCAACCCCCGGCTTTTGCAGCACCACCCAAGTCACGCCATAGGCGCTCTTCAATCGCAAGAAATCTTCTGTTCGAAAACGCTTCCACGGAGTTTGGGCTTGCACTTGCGCCCACCATTCCTCGGCCAGAGGAGGGAACATACTGACAACGCCATCGTCTTTGACTCTGTCGGCCAGGCGGCTTCTCTCCGCGAGGCACCGAAACCCGATCTCATCCTCGCCGGCGATATGCATGTAGTCCGGATCTAGAGCGAACACCGCATCTGCGGGAGTGTTCTGCCGAATCCAGACAAACGCCTGCCCCCACAAATTCCTTGGTGAAGCGCCGGGCCACTCCACCTGAGCGCTCGCCGGAAAAATCGACCGCTGCGCCAGAAACATTCCTGCACTCAACGGGATAAAAAGCAACAACCATCGCCACACGCGTTTCTCCAGCACGTATTCGCCGAGAAATCCGCCTATCACCACGAACATTACGATATAAAGCAGGTGCAGGCAGCGGAGGGGCTGAAGTCTCGCCAGGGTTTCAAAGCGTGCGGGCAGATCAACCGCCACAGCAGCCACCAGATAGATTAAGCCATACAGCACGAAAGCCCGACTTACGCGCACGACATTGAGCCACTGTCGATGATGGGCCATCCTTGCAAACCACCACAGCAACAGCAGCGGGGCAACGATTCCCAGCCATTCATACCATTGCCACTTCTGAATGTAGAAATAGCCATGATGTCCGGCAACTTCGTGATAGGCCGCGGAGGATGGAGGCGCAAACGGAATCGCCAACCACACCAGGCCAGCGAGTGCTGTCGTGACGGTCGTCTTCCAAAGGCCTTCGAATCTCTCCATCACTAAAAGCAATGCACAAAAGGAAAACGGAAACACCCACATTAGCGGATGCATGCAAGCTGCGAACACCAGCCACAACAACCCGCGCACATATTTCTTTTCCAGGGTTCGCGCCACAACAAAAATTCCCGCGAATGCCGCCAGATTCCGCGGGTTCAGATACTGATCCAGAATGTAGAGCGCGGTACCCGCCACCGGAATTGTTAGAAGCGCGGCGACCAGACAAACTCCGCCCCACCGCGCTGTAGCGCCCTCAAAGAGCAATCCGCCTAACTCCCAACAGGCAAGAAGCAGAAGAAAAATGGACGCCACATGCCACAGAAACAGTCCAATCTCCAGGGGCAAGTGCGTTAAGCGCAGAGAAAGCGCGACTAGATCAGGAAAGAACGTCAGGCTGGCATGCGATGAGAAAAATTCCCGCCCCACCGGAAATAGCTCCGGATGCAGAATTCTTTCCACCCCCGGCAGATAAATTTCCGCGTCCTCGGCGAATGGATGGTACCCATGCACTAGAATCGCTCCCGCAGTCAGGAGCCATATTCCGATGGCGGCCTTCGATCTCGATAGGGAGGAATTACTCAAGAATTTTGACGGTTGCGAACGCGAACTTTACCCTAATGACACTGCGCGCGTCTGTCAAATTAACACGACGTACTCCGTGACCGTTGGCAACAAACGCTTGCGCGCCCCACAACTCCTACGTAGCATCTAACATACATGGCTGCTGCTCTTATGCCCGAGCGCCTTCGGCCCAACATGGCCATCGGCGAAATACTGAGCTTCGCCTACGATACTTTCTGCAGCAATAAAGTTCGGTTCATCCTGACCGCGCTGGGCATGGTGATCGGGACGGCATCTTTGATTCTCGTGGTCACCATCGGGATGACGGGCCGCCAATACGTGCTCAACCAGATCCAGGCCATTGGCACCAACGAGGTATGGGCGCAGTACCTAGGTGGCGCGCCGCACATCAGCAATTCCAATCCCGACCCTTTGACCATTGAGGATCTCCAGGCCATTCGGCAGGAAGTCCCTGGAATTGTCGCGTCGTCGCCCGTCACCCAACTCTCCGACCGTGTTCCCGTGGGTAACGGCAAAGAAAAAGATGTCTCCATTCTCGGCGTCGATCCGGATTACCTGCATGTGCGCAACCTGGTTATACCTTCGGGGAGGTTTTTCGATCAGGAAGACTCTCAGGCCCACAATAAAGTTGGAGTGATTACCGAGAAAATGGCAACGGAAGTTTACGGTTCGGCGCAAGCTGCCGTGGGGAGAGTGATCAAGCTCACCGGGCTGCCCTTTACCATCATCGGCACTTTCAAGGAGCGCGTGGAAACTTTCGGTCAATCGGAAATCGTCGACAACACCATGCTCATCCCGTACTCGGTTAGCCGCTACTTCATGGAAATTCCCAGCGTTAAGCTCTTATATTTCTCCATGGAAGATCCGTCGATGGTTATTTCAGCCACGGCGCAGATTAAACGAGTCTTGCAGTTGAGGCATCGCGCAGAGTCGGTTTACGATGTGGCCAATCTCACCGCGATACTTTCCATGGCGGACCGCATCGCCACCGGCCTGACCTGGGTGCTTCTTCTGGTTGCGATGGTCACTCTTTTGGTGAGTGGTATCGGCATAATGAACATCATGCTGGCCACTGTGACCTCGCGCATCCGCGAGATCGGAATCCGCAAAGCTATCGGCGCCACCAACCGCGAAATCCGTTTTCAGTTTCTTGCCGAGGCTATTCTGATCTCTCTGATTGGGGGATTCGCTGGCATCGTCATCGGCCTCGCTATCCCTTACTCGGTTCGTTTCCTTACCGAGTATCGAATTCCCATTTCAGGCTTATCCGCAGTCATCGCCATCATCGTGTCTTCAGTAGTCGGCGTGATTTTTGGAACAGTCCCGGCCGCCCGAGCCGCCCAGCTCGACCCTGTGGAAAGTCTGCGTTACGAGTAGGATCAACCTAACCTTCTGACAACTAACACGTTAGACCCTAAACAGATCAAGAAGATGCTTGCCACAGATCCCGCCGATGCGTCATGCCACGAAAAAGTTGCATTTTCCACCGACTCCGAAGTAATATGGATTACGGAGCTTAGTGGTAGGTTCCCAAAGTTCCAGACCCTGTACCGCTAATAACTAACTTCCAAACTTGCAGCTCAGGTTGTGCAAAACAAAATAAGAGGCCGCCTGTCAGCCTCCGTCCCGGTTCGGAGAGTTCAATATGGCGTGGTACGCATACTGCCTTACCGAGCACCAGACCCTTCCTAACGGCACCCGTTCCCGACGCCCTTTCGTAATTGAGAATGTTCAAGGCGTGAACGGAGCCCCTGTCCTCAGCTATCCCAGCGGCGAGTTTGCTGTGATTGTGAGCGAATACGACCAAAACGCTGGACAACTTGACCAGAAATCGGCAATCGAGCACGCCCGCGTGGTGAGCGGCTGCTTCCGCAATTCCACTGTCCTCCCGTTCCGTTTCGGAACCATCTTCGAGAGCGATGATGCACTCCGCCAGGCTGTCCGGGTGAACCGGCGCGCTTTCGGATTGAGCGTCGCCCGGCTCCGCGGAAAGAGCGAAATGCACATCAAGCTGACCGTCACCGACGGTTCGCTGCGCGAAGCTATGATCGACGTTGTTCTACCGGACACTGTAGGTGGCGACTATCTTTCCAAGCTGCGCGTCAAAGCTTCCCGCGATCGGGAACGCCAGACCAAGGCCCGCGCCCTCTCGGTGCAGGTTCACAAGCTGTTTAACCCTCTGGAGGAAGAGGTGAGCTGCAAGAAGGTAGCTCCTCAAGGCATGCTCATCGACATCGCCCATCTCATCGATTCCAAGTCAGTCGAGAAATATCAGAACCGCTACAGCACCGCCGCCAAGCAGTTGAAGAACTGCGAAGTGGCGATCAGTGGCCCCTGGCCTCCCTACCACTTCCTTCCCGGGAAACTGCGTACGGTGGCGGGAAACAGTTAAGCATCTAGACATTTCGGGCCGCTGTTGCCGAATGGCACTGGCGGCTCGATCTACGCTACCGAAGCACATGCGCCTGCAGTCAATGTGCAGTCTTGTGCACTTCGTCGCTAAATCGATCTCCCGATGCGCAGGTCCCTCAAGCGGCGACCGCTTGCCCTAAGGTTAGCTCCGTCAATCACTTACGAAATTGCGGGGGGCTTCCCCCCCGATGAAGGCATTTGGCTCGGCAAGTGCATCTTCTCAATGCACTAAGAGGCCGCAAACCCAAAGCAATGACCTTCACTCTCGTCTCTCGTCACCATTTCCCGAAGTGCCGCTTCGCTTGGCGGAACGGCAACTTGCATCGCCTTTCCTGACATCGCCTACCAAATCTGACCTCTTGAAATGTGGCCCCAGAAATGGGGCCGCTTTTTTGTCGTTGATCTCATATGAGGACAGCCACCCCTTCGACAAGATAAGGACAGGCCCTTGGCTGCCGTCAATGAGGCCCAGTTCAGCAATGCAGGACTGGCCCATCCGCTTTCCGGCAGCCATCTATCTCAGATACACTGCCAATCTATGACTCAGCTTCTCCGCTGTTATGTCGTCCTCCTGATTGTCGTGCTCCTGATCTCGCCCGCTCTGGGGGGTGCCCAAAATCCGCCCCAGAAACCGCAGTCCGCTCCTTCATTTATGGCTCCACCCCAAACCACGCAGGCCGAACAGCAAAATTTTCCTCCGCTACTGCTGCAGCAGCTTTCGGCAATCAAAGCCGCTGCCCTCAATGACGACTACGCCTACCGCCAGGTTGCTCACCTCACCGAAAACATCGGACCGCGACCCAGCGGCTCCCCCCAGGCCCGCGCCGCCGCCGAATACGTCGCCGCCGAATTTCGCAAGCTCGGACTGGAAGTCCGCCTCCAGCAAGTCACGGTGCCACACTGGGTCCGCGGCGCGGAAACCGCAGCCCTTGTCGAATATCCCGCAATGGTTCCTGGCACAACGCAAAAAATCGTCCTCACCGCCCTCGGGGGGAGTTCCTCGACTCCCCCAGACGGCATCACTGCCGAGGTCGTCACTGTCAATACCTTCGACGAACTCACCGCACTCGGCCGCGACAAAGTTGCCGGCAAGATCGTCCTCTTCAACGAAATTTTCGACAAGCAAAAGGCCGCAGCCGGCCTCGCCTTCGCCGCCTATGGCGAGGCCGTCCGTTATCGCGGAGCCGGAGCCAAAGCCGCCGCAGATCTCGGCGCCATCGCCTCTTTAGTCCGCTCCGTGGGCAACGCCGACTACCGACTCCCTCATACCGGGTTCAGCTTTTCCGCTGGCATCCCTGCTGGTGCCGTTGCCTCGGAAGACGCCGACCTCATCGTCCACCTGGCAGCCCAGGGCAAAGTTCGCATGCACCTCACCCTCACTCCGCAAAAGCTTCCTGACGAAACCGGCTTCAATGTCATCGCCGATCTCAAAGGCTCCGAGCATCCCGAGCAGATCGTTATCGTCTCCGGACATCTAGATTCATGGGACCTTGGCACCGGAGCCATTGACGACGCCGCCGGCGTCGCCCTCGCCATGCAGGCCGCCGAAGTACTCCAACGCCTTCATCTACGACCTGCCCGCACTCTCCGAGTCATCGCCTGGATGGATGAAGAAACCGGAGGCGCCGGCAGCAAGGCCTATTCCGCAGAATATGCCAGCGAATTCTCCCGCCACATCGCGGCTATCGAGAGCGACTCAGGCGCCGCGCATCCTCTCGGCTTCGACGTCAAGGCCATTCCCGCAGTCATCGACGCCCTCCGTCCCGTGCAAACGGTTCTTCTAAGCATCGGCGCGACCGTCCTCCAGCCCACCACGTATCCTCCCGGAGCCGACATTGCTGCCATGTCCGAAGCCGGAATCCCCGCCTTCGGCATCATGCAAGACGGCCGCAACTATTTCAACTACCACCACACCGCCGCCGACACCTTGGACAAAATCTCTTCCACCGACCTCCGCGAAAACGCCGCCGCCATGGCCGTCCTGGCCTATGCCTTGAGCAACATGAAGGAGCCGCTGCCCAGGTAAAGAATGTCAGTCAGTGGTTCCTCATTGCTCCTCCCTGGTTGCGTTCTTCGCGACCAGGTAGAAGTCCAGCATCTTGGCAGCGCGAGTTTTCGTGGGATAGAACGGTCTATCCAAGGCTTGTAGTGGAAGCCGAAAGTGCCGATGCGAATTTCGCACGTCGTGGTCAATGGATGGCTCGTGGGAGAAGAGTGTTGGCGGGAGGAGAAATTATTGTTGGGCCGACAGAATACCCCGCTGCGCTCAGACTGGACAGCCGAGACGGCGGTCCCTACGCGGGCATCTACGTAGATTGAATTACGCCTGGAATTCGGAGGCTTCGGGGAAGCGCAGGTTGCATTTGGCGAGCGCCAGCGTGAGCAGTTCCTCGACCTTGGTTTCTTCGCATCCGCGGGACATGGCAAGCTCGCTTACCAGAAGATAGCGGGCGCGTTCCAGCATCTTTTTTTCGCGGAAGGAAAGAGGCTTGGCTTGGTGAAGCGCGATCAGGCTCTTGAGCACTCCAGCAACCTCGAACAATGATCCTGTGCGCATGCGGTCGGAGTTTTCCTTAAAGCGGTCCTTCCAGTCGGAAGTGCTGAGGTCGTCGGTGACCGCCAGAAAATCGAGTATCTTCTGCACTTCGCCGTTGCGAACCACGCGGCGTATGCCCACGCTGCCCACATTGTTGCAGGGCACCATCACCTTTAGGCTGCTGGCTTTGATGTTGAGCAGATAGAACTTTTCGACCGTCGCACCAATGGAACGGCTGCTGATCTGTTCGATGATGCCTACACCGTGATTAGGGTAGACGACCTTATCGCCGATGTGGAAATTCAGATCAGCACCACTCATAAAAGGCACCCGGGCAGGTGTAAGGGTCTAGTGGGGAGAAGCGTTTAACTACTACAAACAGACTATCCCGAATTGGGCCTAAAAGCAAGGATTGGTGCAGGGTTTGGCGTGGTAGAAATTAAATAACAGGTGTAAGTTGCTCTGCTAGGACGGGTTACCGCAGGAGCAGAGCGGCAGAAAGGAATTCCTAGGGTCCGGTCGAGGATCGAAGCAGTGGCGCATATAATCGCGGCGTGCACCTTCCAAAAGGGAAATCCGGCAGCCCCAAAGGGCGAGTCCTGGGCTTGGACGTAGGATCGAGAAGAATTGGGATCGCGGTGTCGGATCCGCTGGGGATTACCGCGCAGGGATTGGAAACATTACAGCGGCGCAACAAGCGGCAGGACTTGGCATCTCTGGAGCGGGTGATCCTGGAATATGCGGTAACAGAGATCGTGGTCGGCCTTCCTCTCCGCATGAGCGGCGCCGAAGGGACGCAATCGGAAAAGATGCAGGTGTTCGCGGAGGAACTGCGCAAGCGATTTCGGCTGCCAGTGCATTTGTGGGATGAGCGGCTGACTTCGGCGGAGGCGAATCGGCTGTTGCGAGCTACGGAGCTGTCAATTGAAAAGCGCGCCAAGGCCGTGGACCGGATGGCCGCGGTTTTGACTCTCCAGGGATGGATGGAGGGGAATCGGCGTCCGGCGTCCGGCAGTCCGGAATAATTCCATCTATCGG
>WNFD01004510.1_pt1 | contig 16098 bp, 15 predicted proteins | sample 5400491 | NCBI WGS metagenome assembly WNFD01 (sample SAMN13153343, study PRJNA577476) | soil metagenome | isolation source: 120 cm saprolite under Douglas fir tree site 2 hole 2 replicate 2 | place: USA:California | collected 2015-04-18 | reverse complement strand
GAGCGTATGAATACGGATAGGCTCGAGTCACTGGCTGAAACGGCGTTTTCAGCGGGACACACCGGTATTGTGGATATCGTAGCAGCCTTCAAGAAGTTCCAGCAAGATAAGGCAGGATGAGATCGGCTTAGAGCTAATGAGAGAAGCGGAGGGAAAGCTATGTCCGAGGTTGTATTGAACCGCGTTGACGATAGGCTCATTCATGGACAGGTGATGACGGGCTGGCTTGGATTGCGCAGGGCTAGCGCTATCTGGATAGCAGACGATGCCGTGGCAACGAATCCCATGATGCTGGATATTTTCCGCTTTGCCGCGCCTTCGGGGATCAAGATCGAAGCATTCACTATCGATAAAATTGCCGAGAAACTGCGCGATTTGAGTAGTGGCCATGACCGCATCATCCTGCTCGCGAAGGTTCCCAAAACATTCCTGCGCCTGCTGGAGAAAGGCTACAGGGCCTCAGATATCAATTATGGGGCGATGGCCCACAAGGCAAACTCGCGCAATGTAGCCTCAAACTGCGACCTTTCATCTGAGGAGATCGAGGATACGGAAAAATTGCACCAGCAGGGCATTCGCATCTGGATTCAACTGGTGCCATTTGGTGGCCAGAAACCGATGGACTGGGAGGCTGCACGTAAGAAAGCTGGGCTGAAGTAATAGGAGAGATAGGAGGAAATCTTCATGGCTTACTGGCGTAGCTATATGGAGGCGATGATCGCGGCGCAACAAGCCATTATGGAACGTGAAGCCTCTCATATCGAAGAAGCCACGCGTGTCATCACGCAATCGTTACGCCGAGATGGTGTACTCCATATGTTCGGCTCAGGGCACTCCCATTTGCCAGCGGAGGAAGCATTTTATCGCTCCGGCGGGCTGGCAGCCGTCAGTCCCTTGCTTGATCCTAGTTTGATGTTTCATGAAGGCACGGAGAAATGTATTGCCCTCGAAAAATGGGATGGTTATGCTACTCGCTTTGTACTGCCGAAATATGAGCTGAGGCCAGAGGATGTAATGATGGTTTTCTCCGCGTCTGGTCGCAACAATGCTCCTATTGAGATGGCATTGGCGACTCGAGAGAAGGGCCTCTATACCATCGGGGTTACATCTCGCCGCTATGCATCCTCTGTTCCATCGCTGCATCCGAGTGGCAAACACCTCGCTGATGTTGTAGACCTGGTACTCGATCATGACGTTCCACCAGGAGATACCCTGGTGTCTATCGAGACGATGCCGGAGCTTGGGACAACTGGAGGCGCCTCTACTGCGCTAGCTATTATTCTGGTTCACGCTATCGTAGCATCGGTCATCGAAAATTTCGTCAAAGCGGGCGAGGTGCCACCCATGATTCGCTGCCCCAATATCGGCGAAGTGCAGGAATCGCTGCAAGCGAACGCCAGAACCCTGGCGCGGTATCGCCAGCGCCTGCCGCATATTTAGCTCCAGCAGTAACGGGCATGATAAGTCGTGCCCTATGGAAGGTGAGAATGCATGTGCTTCGGGAATGAACAACCCATTGACACAAGTGAAAGAGCACTTGCGAGCGAGAGTGCATTCGACCTGGTAGCTATTGACATTGATGGCACGTTGGTAACTTCCGAAAACAAACTATCGATCAGTATTGCGCCGTTGATTGGCGAAACGCAGGCCAGGGGGACCGAGGTGACACTGGTATCAGGACGACCGAAGCTGAAGATGACGCCGCTATTGAAAGAACTAGATCTGACCCTACCATATATTGGTTCTGGAGGAGCGTATATCGCCGATCCATCCAACAACCTGGTAATTCTCCATCGTCCGTTAGCGCGAGAAGAAGCCGTGGAGATCGTCGAACTGGCGCGAACAGAAAAGGCACCCATTATCTCCCAGGAACCAGACCACCTGTATTATGAGGGAGGCATTGAGGAGCTAGAGCAACTGATAGCCGCTTCTAAAATTGATATCACCGGCGTTGAAGACTCTCAGGTTGAGATTCACAAGGTGGATGATGTCTTGCAGGCATGCGCCAAACCTACCAAGATTACTATTTGCGGCGAACCACGTCATTTATTGGACATCGAAAGGAAGCTGCGGCTGCTTGATCTGCCCATCTACCTGACCTACTCAGCCCCGACCTACCTGGAGATCACCCGGTCAGGAATCAATAAGGGCGAGGCGCTCAAGGTATTAGCCACATACCTGGCTATTCCTCTAGAGCGTATTCTCGTCATCGGTGATAGCCACAACGATATCAGTATGTTTGGGATTGCGGGAATGGCAGTGGCGATGGGCAATGCCCCTGAGGAGGTAAAAGCTGCAGCCGACCTGGTCGCACCATCGAACGATGAGGATGGCGTAGCCTGGGTACTGCGCGAACTGGTACTTAAGGAGCATGGAAGGAGTCCTAATCGCAGCTCAAACATAGTAAAAACAGACCGTACTGTACATCATCGCAACCTGGAAGGAGATCAGGATGGGAGCCGACCAATTCTTTAGCGCATTGCGTAATGTATTCAACCAGATTGAAGTAACACAGCTAGAGACCATCAGCAAGGTTGCAAAATGGGGCGCCGACGCCATTGCAGCCGATCGCCTGATCGTGCTGTTTGGATCAGGGCATTCATTTATTCCAACGATGGATGCCTATCCACGCATTGGAAGCTACCCCGGTTGGTTACCTATTCATGAGCTTTCGACCTCATACATGCCTACCGTACTCGGCAACCAGGCATTGCGACAAGCGCTCTACCTGGAAAAAGTGGAAGGATTCGGACGGGTTGTCCTGGAGAATTACCGGCTTGACCCGAAGGATGTGATGATCGTGATCTCCAACTCAGGTGTAAACGCAATGGGCATTGATGTCGCATTGAGTGCCAAAGAACAGGGGCTAAAGACGGTCGCGATCACCTCGCTGGCTCATAGCAGCGAGAGCGAGTCTCGCCATAGCACCGGCAAACGATTGTTCGAAGTATGTGATGAGGTTATTGACACCTGCGTACCACAAGGAGATGCCCTGGTTAGTATTCCGGGTTTTCCGCATAAAGTCGCATCGGCCTCCACTATCGCCGCGTGCATCATAATGCAATCGTTGGTGGCTGAGGTCGCGCAGAACCTGGATGAGCGCGGTATCCGGTTGCCCGTATTCCCCAGCCATAACGCGGGGATGACACCTGAACAACGCGCGGCAATCGATGCCCTGGCCGATGCATGGTATGTCGAACATGCACGCCGCACAGCAGGTATCTATAAATGAGGAGACATACATTATGTTGCGACGGCAAGGAAAGAAAGAAGTGCCTCGAGATGTCATGAGCCGTCAGGAAACCGCCATATGGCTGGGGCGGGCCCTGTCTACCAATGAAGTGACCTTGCGCGTTGTGCTGGAGCTGCTCGACGTGGTTGCCTTTCAGCAGGCTATTATCAAGCAGTTGTATGAACAAGGTCATACTGTAGCTGCACATGATAATGGTCAGGCTTCCGAGCCATCCTTGAATATCGAGCCAGGCACTTCGCAAAAAATAGTAGAGAAGCTCACCCAATTGCGCGAGGAACTTGACCCGGTTTTGAAAACGGTTGAAGATACTTGCCAGCGATTAGAGAAGATGATCCAGCCGACCTGAGTGGGAGTTATGCGGGGGGAGCATCAGGCTGCGAGAGGAGACGCCATTGAGCGTAGCAAGAGAGATTGTGGTTCGTCACTATGATGCATTCCCAGATTATCCACTGGCCGAAGGCTGCTTACTTGCAGGTTATGCAGCATTTGGTCAACGACTGGTAAACAGTAGTGTTCGCCTCTGGACAATCGACGGGATGAGCGGGGTAGCCTGGGATATACTACAGGCTGGCTTGCAGGAGGCACTCGCTGCGTATCGGGTTGTATTCATTGATGTAGCTCAAGCGCGTCTAGAAGGTGAAGCCCTGAGGCAGTTGCTGGCCGATGCGCTGGATAATGATGATGTGGTATTTGGTAAGCTCTACCAGGGAAGTTTGCTTGATTTCTTTGATCCTGACAGGTTGAGGATTGTGCGAAACCGAATACTTGAGGAAGTACGCCAGGCTGAGTTAGTCGTGTGTTTCGGACAGGGTAGTGCACTGCTGAACCTGGAGGGTGGAAAAGCATGGGCTGATCTGCCTAAAGAAAACATCACCAGCATGGCATCAGCGGGACGCGATATCTTGCTTGGTACACCCATCTATCCAGCAGTAAAGAGCATGTATTGGGTAGATTGGCCTGTGATGGAGCACCATAAGACAGCGCTACTGCCTGAACTTGACCTCTACCTTGATATGGCTAATCCGCAGTACCCGCTATTCGTAGAAGGTTCTGCTCTGCGAGCGTCCTTGTTTGCGCTGTCATGCCAGCCATTTCGGGTCAAACCTGTTTTTTATCCAGGTGCGTGGGGTGGTCAGTGGATGAAACACTATATGCAGCTTGACCCCAGCAAACCAAATTATGCCTGGTCGTATGAACTCATCACTCCAGAAAATGGCATCATTTTTCGAGACAATGAACTCAAACTCGAAGTCCCTTTTGAAATGCTCATTGCCCAGGAAACCATCAATGTGCAAGGGCCAAATGTCGCTGAACGCTTCGGCACCAGCTTCCCTATACGATTCAACTACGACGACACGCTTGTTGGCGGCAACCTCTCCTGCCAGGTACACCCTCGGACAGAGTATATGCGACGTGAATTTGGCCTCAGCTATACACAGGATGAAACCTACTATGTCTTAAAAGCAGGTGAAAACGGGCTATGCTACCTGGGTTTAAAAGAAGGTATTGATGCGGATGCCTTTCGTCTCGCAGCAGAAAGGGCGCGCGATGCAGGGATTGCCTTCGATACGGAAGAATTCGTGAACGCCTGGCCAACACGTATGCACGATCTCTTTCTCATTCCAGCAGGGACAGTACACAATAGCGGAGCAAACAATGTTGTCCTGGAGATTAGCTCGACACCATACCTGTACACGTTCAAGATTTACGATTATCTGCGGCGTGATCTCACGGGCGAACTACGCCCCATACATATTGAACGAGCCTGGGACAATATAGACTTCAGCCGTCAGACGAGCTGGGTGCGGCAGAACCTGATACCGTCGCCGCGCATTCTCCAGCAAGGGGAGGGCTGGACAGAATACCTCATCAGCGAGCATCCCCTGATGCTCTTCGCCATTCATCGCGCGGAATTCGGCGATCATTTCGAGAGTGATACAGGCAAAGAGCGCTTTCACGTACTCAATCTGGTGGAGGGAGAACAGGTGCTGGTTGAAACGGAGCATGGCACTCATCCATTGCACTATGCCGAAACGATTGTCATACCAGCTGCAACCGGTCGCTACCGCCTGCGCAATCAAGCCAGGGGCGTATGTAAGGTGGTCAAAGCATTTGTCAGGTGACGAGTAAGAAAGAAGCAGGGGTTATTATGAAGCAAGATTGCTTTATCGTCCAACAGAATGCACCTACTATGTACTTTATCGGTGTAACCACAGGTCAATCATCGATTATGCGCCTCTTTCCGCTCTGGGCCGAGGTATTAGGCCTCAATCATGCACAGCTTATCGGAGTAGACCTGCCACTGCACGCTGCTCCTGAGCAGTACAGACGGGCCGTAGTGCAAATCAAGAACGACCCACTCTCGTTGGGAGCCCTTGTCACCACACATAAAATTGACCTGTTTCAATCCGCCTCTGACATGTTGGATTCCCTAGATCGCTATGCCCAACTCTGTCAAGAAGTATCCTGCATTGTGAAGCGCGATGGACCGGATAAATCTGGCCTCTACGGCTATGCCAAAGACCCGATCAATTCTGGCCTGGCCTTGCAGCAAATCATTGAGCCAGGCCACTGGCACCATAGTGGAGGTCATATCCTGTGCCTGGGAGCGGGCGGATCTGGCACCGCTATTACGGTCAACTTGTTAATGCAACCTGACGCCAGTAACAGGCCGCAGCGGTTGGTCATAGTCAGCCGCAATCAACTTGCTTTGGACAAGCTGCGCGCGATAGTGGAGCAATTGCCCGCAACGATGGAAATAAACTACGTACTGAACGAGGATCCACGCAAGAATGACCAGCTTATGTCCGAGTTGCCGCCTGGTTCACTGGTCATCAATGCTACTGGCATGGGCAAGGATCGTCCGGGGTCACCTATCACCGGTGCAGGGGTGTTTCCCACCCAGGGCATTGCCTGGGAACTCAACTACCGGGGAAAATTGGATTTTCTGCATCAAGCCCTTGCTCAACGGGAACCGCGGCATCTCCACGTTCACGACGGGTGGCGCTATTTCATCATTTCCTGGGTAGATCATATTGCCGAGGTCTTCCAAGTCAAGGCAACAACAGAGCAGTTCGATCAGTTAGCTGGAAAGGCCGAGATGATACGAGGATGACAGGCAAGATGCAAGAAGAAGGTATGTTCAATGGCACATTTTAGCAGGCTTGATGTTTTGAATACCATGATCGATACTGGCCTGGTACCTCTTTATTATAAGCCACAACTGGAAGTCGCAAAGAAGATTGTTAACGCCTGCGCTGAGGGAGGCGCGAGGGTTATAGAATATACGAATCGAGGCGATATGGCTCCCTTTGTGTTTGCCGAGTTATTGCAGTACGCCACCAGGGAGTTGCCCAATATCATACTTGGAGCAGGCACGATCATTGATCCACATACGGCAGCACTCTACATGGCTTATGGAGCTAACTTTATCGTAGGCCCAAACCTGAACCGCGAGGTCGCGCTATTGTGCAACCGGCGCAAGATACCCTATTTCCCTGGTTGTGCTACGCCTACCGAGATCTGCGAAGCAGAAACATTGGGCGTCGAGATTGTCAAACTTTTCCCATCCTCATCGATTGACGGACAGAAGTTCGTCAAATCTATTTTGGAACCCTGCCCCTGGACACGCATTATGCCAACGGGAGGCATCCAGGCGACCGAGGATAATATCACCTCCTGGTTCAGAGCAGGCATCAGTTGTATAGGCATGGGGTCGCAGTTATTGCAAGAACGCTTCATAGTTGCAAATGACTTTGCCGGGATCACGAGCCTGGTGCAGGATATTCTCGGCTGGATTCGCAAGGCACGAAGTGAGATGTAATACAAGGAGAAACACATGGCAAACGAGCAAAATAACCTATTGTTAACCACGACGGTGGGTAGTTACGCTATGCCAGGCTGGCTATTCACAGCAGCTGAGGCCATGAAGCGCGGAGAGTACGGTTCTGATGATATTCTCGAAACCTTGACCGATGCTACGGATATCGCCATCAACGATCAGTTGAAGGCTGGCGTAGATATCCTGGTGGACGGTGAAATGCGCCGCCTCGACTTTGTCATGGGCTTTTACGATCACCTGCAAGGCGTACGCCTTTTACCAGCCAGGCGCACGCTGGGTCCCGAAGGCCATGATATGCGGCCAAAATGGCAAGTGCTGGAGCCGATACAGGCGCCTGAAGGCTTGCGCACAGTGCCTGATTTTCGTTATTTACTGCGAGTCACAGCAGATTCAGGCAAATCTCTCAAGGCTACAGTGCCTGGCCCATTTACGCTTTCCGGCAGGCTCGATCCGGGTACTATCTACCGGGATCGGATGGAGGTAGCCTGGGCGCTGGTCCCCATCGTGAACCAGGAATTACGCGAACTGGTGAAAGCCGGGGCAGAGTTCCTACAAATCGATGAACCTTCCTTCGCGGTATATCCGGAGCGAGTCAACGATTATGTGGCTCTTTGGAATGCAACCGTTGCAGGTGTGAACGTCAGGCTGGCTATGCACACCTGCTTTGGCAATTATCGCTGCAAACCTGTAGGGAAACGGCTCTATCGTCCATTGTTCCCGCGTTTGCTGGATGCGAAAGCTGACCAGCTCATCCTGGAATTTGCTAATCGCGAGATGGCCGAATTAGAACTGCTGCGCGAGGTCGCTGGAGCGCGCGAGATAGGAGCAGGCGTGGTAGATGTCAAATCCTACTATATCGAAAAGCCGACAGATGTGGCCGAGAGGATACGCCTGCTGCTCAAGTACATAGAACCCACACGTTTACAAATCCTGCCTGATTGCGGATTCAGTCAGACAGCACGTTGGGCGGCCTTCGCAAAAATGCAAGCTATGGTCGCAGGTACAAAAATCGTACGACGCGAAATCGGTGGGGAGATCGATTAAATGGCTACAGTGATGACAGTGACAGGCCCAATAGTACCGTCGCAATTAGGAGTGACCCCACCTGGGTACAGCTATCGGATAAGGTGGATAATTCGATAAGCATCCGCGTACCCGTTTTCAACTGATTTTTTTGTCATACTGCTGAAGGGGCAGGTTGCTGCATCCTCACAGCTTGCTCACCATTGCCTTGTGTGTCCCATCACAGAGCCGTCTCAAGGCCATAGCGTGGGACCATAGCTGGCTTCATCGGTTCTCAAGCAGGGATCGGCGGCAGCGGGTAACAGAGCACCTCCCTTGCGGTCCATCTGCGACTGGTTCTCCCAACTGCCAGAGCTTCCGTCCGCTGCCGATAGCGCGGCCTCACCTGCCTATCATCTCCCTCTCGTGCCTGAGCCAGGGCCATGCGCAGCGAGGCATGAGGACGCACAAAGTGATAATAAGCCTGCCACCACTGTAGATGGGCTTGTAAATGGGGAGTCTGCAACGCAGTGGCCCAGGTGCGTCGTGCCAAGGCTGCCACACCACGACGCAGCGTGAGATTGACCCGCTCGATAAAGGCCGTGTTCACTCGTCCAGAAAAGCCTAAAGCTTGCAAGGACTCTGTGAAGGCGGGGTCTGTTCCCAGGCGGATCACCTGTCTGACTCGCACCAACTTGCGCCGCTGATAGCGTTTCTTGACTTGGCCATAGAGCAAGCCTGTCGCCACCTGCCTGTGCTGGCTACCCAGCACATCCGTTCTCAAAAGAGACCGTTTTCACCCTCGCATTTCGCCGATGCGATCCGTCTTTTCCCGCTTTCTTACCAGGGTCTGGCAGCCTGCAGGAAGGGCACGGTTGTCTAGATCACGACGGCTTTTCCGTCTGTTCCCCAGGTGCAATCCGCCTTTTGTCCAGGTGTGTCCGGCCTTCACCTGCTATGCTGCTGTGTATCAGTGAGGCGGTGTTCTGCTGTGCTGGTTACTCAACTTTCAACATCCGTTCATGAACCAGGAAGCAAACACGACCGACATCCTTCTCACGAACGCTGGGACCGTTCGTGCGTCGTGAGGCACACCTGCTTCCCACCTGGTTTCCGTTCCCAAGCCAGGTGCTTCCTGTGAGGCGTCTGCCCTCCTGTGATACAATCGTGGTGTGAAGATGAACTTGGAGCATCTGACTGACCTGCTTCGTCTGTTGCCTGCCGCGGCTCGGTGCTGCACGAGGTGTCCTGGCTACGTTGGTGATCCGGCTCACACGTCCCACTTAGCGGCGACGAGCGGCACGCAGCACTCGCCGAACTGCCTCATATGACACGCCGTAATCATGGGCAACCTGCCGTAGTGGTTCCCCTTGTTCAACACACTGGAACACGGTTGCCCAGGCTGTGGGCGGGATCTTCCAGCGAGGATCAGGAACAGCTTGGAGGTGGCCAGGCAAGGAAACATGTAGAGGATGATCAAGGGCAAGTCTGAACGGATCAGCTTTTGGTGAGGAGGTAGAAGCATTCTCTTTGTCTAGAAGGAGATCACCTCTGCCACCGAATAGCTTTTCAAGCGGGATACGTGCCAGGTGCGACCGATGGTTCGATGCCAGCAAACATACCGGCGAAGAAGAGATTCACGAAGTCGAGGACGGTGACGGGATTCGTGTTGCTTTTTTCCTTTCAGCATGACTTCCCTCTTGCGAGGGGTTGAAAACGTAGTCCATCGTGTCGTGCGTAGCTACACCACATCCTTTTGTCCCATGGTTACTATCTCCTTTTTCCTTTTCGCTTCTTACTTCGCTGGATGCGAGGCATATCGCGTCGGAGCAACAAGAGGATGACGACCGTGGCACTCTCAGCCAGCGTCGCTCCTACCCCCCAGGCATCGATTGGTAAAGGAAGGAACGCTAATCCGATCAACACCCCAATGGTATGGGTAAAAATGTAGAGTACGACGATGAGCGCATTCACCCATCATACGCATATCTTCGTGCTCAGTATTGTGACAGTGGAACATATAGAGTCCTCGGTAGCCCTCAAAACGCGTAATCACGCGAGCTGTTTCGAAGGCTCTCAGAAGTATCGTATCCTTGTATCCTGCATCTTCGGGATCGGGGGCTCGTCCGCCACGGCTCAACACCTGAAAATTGACCAGATGCATATGGATGGTGTGATTGTTATCGCTGAAGAACTCCCAGATCTCGGTTGCTCCAAGGCGAGGAGTCGCGTCAACTCGATTCGGATCGAAGTAATTGGCATTAATCAACCACATTCCCGGCCCTTGCGTGAATCTAAAGCTGCGCGTGATGGAGGCTTTGATTGGATCGAGTGGCTCAAAGGATGCTAAGATTGCAGGGACTCTACTCTCATCTTTGGTTTGACGAACCACATCGAAGCGCATGATATCCGCTGTACTTCCCGTCCCCAACACGTTTTTGAGGATGATCTGTGAGCCAACTGGTGACTTCGCAAAATCAATCACGACATCAAAGCGCTCGGCAGGCCCAATGCGCAGCGTTTGACGCTTAGCTGGAGCAGGGAGTAATCCTCCATCGCTGCCAATTTGCAGGAAAGGCTGCTGAGAACTGAGCTCTAATTGATAGATACGAGCATTCGAGGCATTGAGCAGGCGGAAACGATAGTTCGCGGTAGACACTTCCAGAAATGGCTGGACTGCACCATTCACCAGAATGGTGTCACCTAACATGCCATAGCCGTATTTTCCCTGGACACCGGGAGTTGTCGTCAACGTAGGATCAATCGATGGGTAAAAGAACGAGCCATCGGCGTTGAAGGTACGATCGGTAATCATGAGAGGAATGTCGTGGTCGCCTTTGGGTAGGGGAAGCGCATCCTCAATCTCATCGCGGATCAGGTAAAATCCAGCTAATCCTCTGTAGATCTGTGGTCCAGTATAATCCATGCGATGATCGTGAGACCAATGAATGCTAGCACGCTGGATGTTGGGATACACGTACTCTTTCGTCTGCTGCATCCGCATATGGAGTGAGCGACCCAGGCCTGATGACGACATAAATTGGCGCATCTGGCCATTGGTGAGACTGGCCTGAAAGGGGGTAGGGTCTTTGGGCAAAATGAAATCCATCGCATGGCCGTCGCTTTCCGGTGGGGTAATGCCTCCATGGAGATGCGTCGAGACCGGAACTGGCAGCTCGTTGATCTGGCGTACAATAACCTTGCGCCCACTTCTTGCCTCAATGGTTGGTCCAGGAAAGATTCCGTTGTAGCCCCAGATGGGAGTAGAAATGCCAGGAAGAATATGAGCAATTCCCGGTTTCTGCGTGATCTCATAGTAGTCGGCTTCTGTGTCACTGCGCACAGGCTTAAGCACAGAAGGAATAGGAAGCGGAACGTAAAACGCTCTGACGGCTGGACTGGTCACTGACTCGGCTGCACGGATCTGTAAGAGAGGAAGTAGTAAAACGCTGCCAGGTATGACCAGGCCAGTCGCGCTTATTACTCCTCCTTTGAGAACTTGTCGTCTTGTAATTTTTTTCATTCTTCTTTGTCTTTCTCTGAAAAGCGATGGGCTTTCATGTTTACTGCTCGTGAGCGTGTTGTAAATCCCATCTACTACGTGAGAGTCTACAGTGTTGGGCAGGCTTCCACGTCGGCAAGCAACGTAGAGGTGTTACCTATCTGGAAGTGACGAGCAACGCCTCACGGCTCGTGCCTACCTGGCTCACTGTCAACACAGGATGGCCGTCTGCCTAGGTAACGCTTCATCATGAAGCGATTTCCTCTCCGAGGAGAGGCGAAAGAAATACGTTGCTCTACTGATGCGTCGAGAGGTCCAGGGCGCTAGACTGTGAGCAGAGGAAAGCAAACCACAAGGAGGTCTTTGATGCAGGAAGAAAGTCGCTGGCGCTACGGCCTGGCGCAGCAGATCGCCCCACACGCTCATGCCAACCCCAACGTGGCAGCCGTGCTCGTCGAAGGCTCTGTCGCGCGTGACGACGCCGATCGCTCCTCCGACCTCGACCTGGCCGTCTTCTGGACTGAACCACCCACGGCACAGGAACGCCGGGACATCGTCCCACGTGCTGGGGGAAACTACAGACACCCCTGGCCCTCTCACCGAGAAGCAGCTGGGTGGGAGACGCGAAACGAGCGAGGAGGGATTGCCATCGACGTGCGGCACACGACAGTCCAGGCCATCGAAGGCATCCTGGCTGCTGTCCTGGAGCGCACTGATCCCCGACTCGCCAAACAGAGGCACCTTGCAGCCTTGCTCTGGGCGCTGCCCCTGGTCAACCCCACGCTCATCAAAGCGTGGCAGCAGCAAGCAGCCGCCTATCCGCACGACCTGGCGGTGGCGATGGTACGGACACACCTGCGCTTTCGCCCTGCCTGGGAGCAGGAACAGCTGGCCGAGCGCCACGAGGTGCTGGTGCTCTACGACTCCTTCTGTACGGCCCACAAGCAGCTCCTGCTCGTCCTGCTGGGACTCAACCGCCTCTACTATCCTGGCTGGCGGTGGCTGGATCGCCTGATGGACCAGATGCAGGTGACCCCGCCCAATCTTTCCCCGCGCTTCAAACAGCTCTTTGCCATCGTCAGTATCGATCCGTTGGCCGCGGTCTACCAACTGCATGAGCTCATCGAGGAGACCTTCGTCCTGGTCGAAACACACCTGGGTGAGGTTGACACACGCGCCGCCCGCGAGCGGTTTCAAGGGCGCCGGGCAGGGGAACACGCACCAGATGGCCTGGGGTAGTCGGCTCGGAACACAGCAACAGCTCTTCTGCTCACCGGAGACTGGATGCCCGAGGACAATGTACAGAAGAGGCTTGCCAAGCAAAGATAAGCAGGCGTCCGCACCATCCTTCCAGGTCTCATCTCGGATCTCGCGAGCTATCCTGACGAGAAAGGTTCCGAAACATGTGCTATACTGTTTTGGAACCCGTGTGTCGGAACCTTTTGGGATAGCATGAGCAACGAAGACCAGAACACCGCGATCGTCGCAGGCGAGACGCTGATCTACCAGCGAGACGGAGAGCGCACTCAGCTGCATGTCGGAACCTCCACCTGGTATGCCTGGCTACAGACCGCCACCCTCTTCCGGGTGCGCAGTCCGTTTGGAACCTTTACTATGCGCCGCGAGCAGGCGGGCCATAGACACGGCACCTGGTACTGGCGCGCCTACCGCAAGCGCGATGGGAAGCTCCATCGCGTCTATGTGGGCAAGGTGGAGGAGGTGACCTTGGAGCGACTGAACGCCGTAGCCAGGCAGCTGTTCGGACAGGGGGAGCAGAAGGTGAACTCCGAGGCAGAGTGGACGCACAGGGGTGCTCCACTCCCTAACCGAGAGACGATCCCTCCCTCTGATCAGCCAACCGTCCCTCATCGATCCTCGGCGGACGAGAACAGGCGTCTCTCCATCCTGCCCTTGCCGCTCACCTCGCTCATCGGGCGGCAGCGGGAGGTTTCGGCAGTCTGTACCCTGCTCGCACGTCCAGAGGTGCGTTTGCTCACCTTGACTGGCACGGGAGGGGTGGGCAAGACGCGTCTGGCTATTGCAATCGCGACCGAGGTACAGAGGAGCTTCCCCGATGGCGTCTGCTTCGTCTCGTTTGCTCCCATTCAGGATGCCGACTTGGTCTTGCCCACCCTGGTACAGGCGCTCGGATTGCAGGAAACGGGCACACTCCCACCACTCGAGCACCTGCAAGCGGTGCTTCGTGAGCAGCACAGGCTGCTCGTGCTGGACAACTTCGTGTGCGAGGTGAACGCGAGTTTGTCGTCCAGCCGCTGGCTCTACCTGATCCAACACACCTTCCCGACGAGGAGACGCTCGCACGCTATGGAGCCGTGGCGCTCTTTCTCGAGCGTGCACAGGAGGTCCAGCCCACGCTTCAGCTTGACTCCAGCACTGCCCTGCTGATTACGGAGATCTGCCGACAGCTGGATGGCTTGCCCCTGGCGCTTGAACTGGCCGCCGCCCGGCTCAAGCTCCTGCCGCTCGAGGCACTGCTGGAGCGTTTGGAGCATCGCCTGGCCATCTTAACCGACGGGCCGCGGGATCTGCCTGCTCGCCAGCAGACGCTGCGCAACACCCTTGCCTGGTCGTATTCCCTCCTGCCGGTCGAGGAACAGCGGCTGTTCCGTGTGCTCGCAGTCTTTGTGGGGGGCGCTACTCTGGAAGCAGTGGAGCACGTGTCGCATGCCCTTGGCGGCGAGCTGGCACAGGTCCTTGACGGCGTGACCTCCCTGCTGGACAAGCACCTCCTTTATCGGGCCGAACAGGATACGAAGGGTGCGCGCTTTCACATGCTGGAGACGATCCGGGAGTATGGGCTGGAGGTGATCACAGCCAGTGGCGAGTTGGAAGCAGCGCGCCTGGCGCATGCCCAGTACTATCTGGCACAGGCAGAGGAGGCAGACGCCCACCTGTTCACCCGGGAGCGGCAGTGCTGGTTCGAGCGGTTGAAGCAGGAGCAGGACAACCTGCGCGCTGCCTTGGGCTGGTCAGTGGAGCAGGGGGAGGACAGGCAGCGCAGGGACATCGCCTGGCGCCTGGCAGGAGCACTCCCGTCGTTCTGGATCGATTACGGCTATGTGCATGAGGGGCAGCAGTTTGTCGAGCGAGCACTGGGAAGACGCGAGGGGATCACCGCGCCGGTGCGGGCGAAAGCACTCCACGCTGCCGGGTGGTTAGCCGTCGTGCAAGGCGAGTTTAGACGAGCAGAAGCGCTGTGCCAGGAAAGCCTGGCGCTGTATAGCGAGCTCCACGATACGCGCGAGCTGGCATCAGTCCTCGAACGACTGGGGTGGATCGCCTTGTGGCTGGGCGACGCTCCCCTGGCCACCACTTTGCTCGAAGAGAGCCAGGCACTGTCCAGGGCAGCAGGGACAAGCTCCGCCTCGCGTACGCGCTCTTACCGCTCGCGCTGACGATCCACACCCCTGCCGGCCACAGCGACGCTCCACGAGTCAGTTCGCTGCTCGAGGAAAGTCTGCTGCTCTTCAGGCAGGAGCACGACCAGGCCGGGATGACCCACGCACTCTATCACTTGGGATTGTGGCACTTCCAGCAGGGAGATGCTGCCACGGCCCGCTCCTTGTTCGAGGAGAGCTTCGCGCTCGTCAGTGCCTTGGGGCAGCGGCTGTGGGCGGTGCAACCGCTCTATCGCTTGGGGAAGGTCGCGGCTCACGTGGGTGATCTCCCGGCAGCCTATGCCTTCTATAAGCAGAGCCTGGCCTTGTTCCAGGAGTTGGATGACCAGCAGAGCAGCGCCACCTGTTTGGAGGGATGGGGAGCCGTGGTGGCGCGGCAAGGACACGTCGCCTGGGCCGCACAGGTGTGGGGGGCAGCGGAGGTACTCCGCGCGGCTGGCGGTCCATCCTATCTCCCCCAGATGTTGACGCTGCCTGGCGAGCGTGCGGACGAGGAGCGGGTGCGAGCCATGGTACGCGCCGAGCTGGGGGAGCAGGCCTTTGCCCAGGCGCTGACCGAGGGGCGGGCAATGACACCAGAGCAAGCGATGGCCGCACAGGAGCAGACCGTGCTCCTCAGTCATCTGGACACGCGTGCCAGGAAGGATGATCACCAGGTTCTTTCCCCAGACTCTCCGAACGACCTGACCAAACGTGAAGTGGAGGTGCTGCGCCTGGTGGCACGCGGGCACTCCGATGCCCAGGTCGCTGAACTGCTCGTCATCAGCCCGCGCACCGTCAATGCGCACCTGCGCTCGATCTATAGTAAACTGGGCATCACTTCGCGCCATGCTGCGACCCTCTTTGCCCTCGAACAGCAGCTCATCTAGCTTCAGCATGTTGCGTCCGCTCCCCGCCTGCTCCATGCGCTTCACCTCAACAGGGGCGATACAAACACCCTTGCCTAGTGCAGGTTCAAGAGATCTTCTGTGCAAGATGGTCGACTAATGCAGAGCCAAAGTAGTCACAGACGCGACTCTCTACTTCGTGAGCGGTGAGCAGACGGGCAGGTTCAACGATGGCCCGTTTGCCATGCACCCAA
>WNFD01003341.1_pt1 | contig 16106 bp, 11 predicted proteins | sample 5400491 | NCBI WGS metagenome assembly WNFD01 (sample SAMN13153343, study PRJNA577476) | soil metagenome | isolation source: 120 cm saprolite under Douglas fir tree site 2 hole 2 replicate 2 | place: USA:California | collected 2015-04-18 | reverse complement strand
CGCATCCGCGCGGTGCGGATCCAGGCCGGGACATAGTCCGGCGCGTCCTTCTGGAAGAACGACTTGCCCGCGATGCCGTCAGGAAAGCGCGTCAGCACGACGGGACGGTCGCGCAGGTACGGCAGTAGCCAGGGCGCGATGGCGCGGTAGTACGTGAGCAGATCGCCCTTGGTGTGCCCCTCCTCGGGCCAGAACACCTTTTCGAGGTTGGAGGGGACGACCTCGCGCGGACCGGCCCGCTCGGCGGGCGCCGGCGCCGCGCCAGGACGCTCGCAGTCCGCGGGTAACTTGTCGTCGCGAAAGCGAAGGAACACGGGCGCGCGCAGCAGGCCGTCCTCGGTGATCTCCCGGTAGCGCACCTCCACCACGCGCCGCGGCGCTACCCAGGAGTGCCCGCGCCCGGTGGGGAGCGGGCCCGTGCAGGGCGGTTTCGCCACGCGGTCCCGCTCCAGCTCCTCGCGCAGCGCTCGCAGCTCGGATTCGCGGAACCCGCTCCCCGCGCGGCCGACGTAGACGAACCCTCCGCCGGCCGCGTACGCGAGGTGGAGCGAGCCGAATCCGGTGCGCGAACCTTCCGGCGGCGAGAAGCCGACCACCACGAAGTCTGCGGTCCGGTCGGCGCGGATCTTGATCCAGTCGCGCGACCGCCCGGAGCGGTACGGCGAGTCCGCGCGCTTGGCCATGACGCCCTCGAGCCCCAGCTCGCGCACGCCGCGGAACATCTCCTCGCCGCGCGCCTCGACATGATCGACGTACCGCAGCGGTCCGAGATCGGGAAGCAGCAGACGCAGGAGACGCTTGCGCTCAGCCAGCGGAAGCGGCCGCAAGTCGAAATCGTCGAACCCGAGCAGGTCGAAGCAGAACAGCGTGGCAGGAAGCTCCTGCATGGCGCGCTCGAGATCGCGCGGGGCGGTGAGCAGCGCGCGCTTCTGCAGCCGCTGGAAGCTGGGCCGTCCGGATTCGTCGAGCACGACGATCTCGCCGTCCAGCACCACCTGCTCGGCGGGCAGCGCGCGCAGCGCGGAGGCGAGATCGGGATGCACGCGCGTCGCCTCGGAGCCGCGGCGGTAATGGATCACCGCGCGTCCATCCTCGCGCCCCGCGACGGCGCGGAACCCGTCGTACTTCAGCTCGAACAGCCACGCCGGATCGCTGAACGGGCGCGGCTGAACCTCGGCCAGCATCGGCTGCACCTCGGAAGCGCGCACGCGGCGCCGCGGCGGCCGGAGCGCGCGCAGTTCTTCCCGGAGCGCGGCTGCGCCCGCGGCAGTGGGCAGCACCGGCGCATCGGAGAATCCGCCGCCCCTGCGCACGTGCGCGTCGCTCGTCTCCTTGATCAGCAGCCACTCCTTGCCGCGGGTGCGGACCAGCGTCCAGGCGCCCCGCAGCTTGTACCCGCGCAGCTCGAAGAGGAGCTTCCCCTCGCGGATGCCGCTGGGGAAATCCTGCACGGGCGTGCAGCCGCCGCAGTCCCACGGCTCTCCTTCGAACGCGGCGCCGGCGTCGATCTCGACGGCGAAGCGCCGGTCCGCCGGGTCGGGCGACGGACCCTTGGGAACCGCCCAGGACCGCAGAACCCCGTCCGTTTCCAGGTGGAGCGCGTATCCGGGACGCGTGCCCGTCTGCCGCACGACCGCGAACCGCCTGCCCGGCCGCTCGTCCAGGAAGTTGGGCATGAGCACGAGGAGGTTATCATCGCGCGCATGGGCGCTCGCTCCATCGGTTCGGGGACGATCTCGTTCGGCCTGGTCTCGATCCCGGTCAAGCTGTTCTCGGCGACGCAGAGCCAGGCGGCGATTTCCTTCAACCTGCTGCACGCGAAGTGCAAGGGCCGCTTGAAGCAGCAGTACATCTGCCCGCGCGACGAGAACCAGATCGTCGAGCGCAACGACATGGTGAAAGGGTACGAGGTCTCGAAGGATCAGTACGTCACCTTCACCCCCGAGGAGCTGAAGGCGCTGGAGGAGAAGGCCTCGCAGCAGATCGAGATCAGCGAGTTCGTGCCGACCGAGAAGATCGATCCGGTGTTCTTCGACAAGGCGTACTACCTGGCACCCGAGAAGGGCGCCGACCGCGCTTACCGATTGCTGTCGGAGGCGATGCGCGCCACCGGGCGCACGGCGCTCGCCCGCTACGCCGCCCGCGGCAAGCAGTACCTGGTGCAGCTCCGCCCCATCGAAGGCGGCGGCCTGGTCATGCAGCAGCTCATGTACTCCGACGAGGTGCGGCCCTTCTCCGAAGTCGAGGTGCCGCAGGGCGAGGTGAAACCCGCCGAGCTGGAGCTGGCCAAGCAGATCATCGGGCAGATCGCCGAGGACGAGTTCAAGCCCGAGAAGTACGAAGACGACGTCAAGAAGCGCATCCAGGAGCAGATCCAGCGGAAGGTCGAGGGGCAAGAGATCGACCTGACGCCGGCGGAGCAGCCGAAGACCCAGGTCATCGACCTGATGGAAGCGCTCAAGGCGTCGCTGGCCGCGCGCGGCGAGAAGGGCGCAGAGCCGGTGGCGGAGGACCGCAGGCCTGCCAAGCGCGCTCCGCGGGCGGAGAGGGCGGCGAAGGCTTCCCGGAAGTAGCCCCGCCGTGCGAACCTCCCCGCGATGACCGGGTACGGCTCGCGCGAGGTGTCGCGGATGCTCGGCCTGTCGGTGGGCCAGCTGCGATCGTACGTGCGCGCCGGATTCCTGAAGCCCGCGCGCGGGCCGCGCGGCGAGCTGCGATTCACCTTCCAGGACCTGGTGCTGCTCCGCACCGCGCAGGGCCTGGTCGGCGCGCGCATCGCCCCCCGCCGCGTCCGCGCGGCGCTGCGCAAGCTGCGCTCGGAGCTGCCCGAGGGACGGACGCTGCGCGACGTGCACATCCGGGCCGAGGGAGACCGCATCGTGGTCGGCGACGGCGCGCGCAAGTGGAGCGCCGAGGATGGGCAGGTCCTCTTCGATTTCGGCACCGCGGAGATCGCTCGCCGCATTGCGCCGCTGGCGCGCAAGACGTCCCCTTCCCTCGACGCGGACGGATTGTACGAGCGCGGCTGCGATCTGGAGGAGGCCGATCCGGCGGCGGCGCGGGCGGCGTACCAGCGTGCGCTGGAGCTGGATCCCGGCCACGGCGACGCGCACGTCAACCTGGGCCGGCTGCTGCACGAGGCGGGCGAGGCAGCCAGCGCGGCGGAGCACTACCGGCGCGCCCTCGAGGTCCGGCCCGAGGACAGCACCGCCGCGTTCAACCTCGGCGTCGCCCTGGAGGACCTGGGGCGGCGCGCGGAGGCCATCGACGCGTACCGGCTGGCGATCGCCACCGACCCGCACTGCGCCGACGCGCACTACAACCTCTCGCGCCTCTACGAGCACCTGGGGCAAGGAGCGCCGGCGCTGCGCCACCTGCGCACGTACCGCGCGCTCACCGGCCACGCCTGATGCGCGTCCTGTGCGGGACGAGCGGCTACAACTACGAGCCGTGGCGCGGCCCGTTCTACCCGGAGGACCTGCCGAAGACGAAGATGCTCCCGTACTATGCGTCTCGCTTCGACACGGTGGAGATCAACTACAGCTTCTACCGCAAGCCGACCGCGAAGCTGCTCGGAGGCTGGGCGGCGCAGGTGCCGGAGCGCTTCCGCTTCGCGCTCAAGGCGTGGCAGCGCATCACGCACCACACGCGGCTGCGCGAGCCGGAGCTGGCCTCGGCGTTCGCGGACGCGGCCCGGGCGCTGGGCCCGCGTCTCGCGCCGATCCTGTACCAGCTGCCGCCGAACCTGAAAGCCGACGTGCCGCTCCTGCGGGACTTCCTCCACCACCTGCCGCGCGACCTGCGGGCGGCGTTCGAGTTCCGCCACGAGAGCTGGTTCGGCGACGACACCTTCCGCGCCCTGCAGGACTCCGGCGCCGCCCTCTGCCTCGCGGAGAGCGACGAGCTGGCCACCCCGCGCGTGCGCACCGCTCCCTTCGGTTACCTGCGGCTGCGCCGCACCGAGTACGACGAGGCGCCGCTCCGCGAGTGGGCAACCTGGGTGCGCGGCGCGGGATTCGAGCAGGACGTCTATTGCTACTTCAAGCACGAGGACGAGGCGCGGGGCCCGCTCTTCGCACAGCAGTTCCAGACTCTGCTCACTGCGTGAAGCGGTTACTTCTCCGCGCCCGCGCCGATCTTGGCGCGCGCGTTCAGCTCGGCGATCGCCTTGCGGATGTCGCGCGCGTCGGGGGCCGCCGGGGCGAGCTGGAGGTACTTCTCGTACGCCCTGCGGGCGGATTCCTCGTCGTGGCGCATCAGGTGCGCGATGCCGAGCCCGCGCCAGGCCACGGCGAGCGCGGCGTCGTTCGTGAGCGCCTGCTGGAACTCCTCGGCGGCGGCCTCGTAGCGCCCCCGCTCCAGCTCGAGATCGCCCCGCTTGACCTGGGCCTCGGCGACGGCGCGGGCGAGCTCGGCGGGCGAGGGGCGCGGGGAAGGCGCGGTCGGGGTCGTGTTCGTGGCGCGGGTCGGGTTCGAGGTGGCGGTCGAGGTCGTGTTCGAGGTCGTGGTCGTGTCCGAGGTCGTGGTCGGTGCCGGCGCCGGCACGACGCTCGCCACCGCCGGCGCCGGCCGCGGTTCGACCGCCGCGGGCGTGCGCCCCGCCGTCCGGTGCGCCGCGAGCGCACGGATGGCCGATGGGTTCAAGAGCCCGGCCCCGAACAGCGCGGCGGCCGCGACCGCGGCGCCGAGGATGCCCCCCAGCAGGCCCACGGCGAATCCCGAGCCCGACCTCACCACCACGGATTGCCCGGCCCCCCGCGATTCCAGGGTGCCGACTCGCGTATTCACGTCCTGCTGATCTCGCTGCACGTCCGCCATGCCGCTGCGCACAGCGTCGATCTGCCGGCCGAGGTGCGAGACGTGCTCGATCAGCTTGGCCAGGGCGGCGCGATCCATCTCGGGCATGCCGGCCCACTTCTCGCCCCGCGCCACCAGGGCTGCGAAGGCCTGGCGCTCGCTGTCCGCCCCGGCGGGCCGCTGCAACCCGTCCACGGCCTCGCGAAGCTGCTGCAGGTCGCCGAACCGCTCCCGCCGATCGCGCGCCATCGCGATGCGCACCAGGTCGGCGACCGGACCCGTGAGCTCCGGACCGGGTCCCTTCCGCGGGTTCGGAGCAGGCTGCCCCGTGAGCAGCTCGTATCCGAGGGCGCCGGCGGCGTAGACCTGCACGCGCGGCTCCGTCTTGGCGGGAGCGCCGCGCTCCAGCAGCTCCGGCGCCAGGTAGCCCGGCTCGTCGTCGGCGCGCTTCTCGTCGAAGCGGGCGAGCTGGATCGATCCCGAAGGGTCCAGGTGCACGAGCCGCGAGCGCACGGTGGACTTCTGCGCCGCCGCCAGCCGGGTGACCGCGGCGAACAACCAGAGCGCCTCGCCCGCCGCCAGCTTCTGTCCGGCCGCGCGCGCGCGCTCGAGGATGTCGTGCAGCGTGATCAACGGGGAGCGCAGCCTCCGGAAAATCAGTATCGCAGCCATCTGTCGTTATCGAAATTTCCGCGGGTGGCGCGGCCCTGCGCGGAATTGCTCCGAAGTGGTCCGCGGTGGGGGCGTGACGCACCTTGACGTTGACGTCACGGGCAGCCGCGTTAGGTTCCGTCCTGCGTGCGGCATGGTGCCCACGCGCTTGCAACACCCGCCGGGAGCGCACTGCCTCGGCGAGAGAGGGAAGACCATGTACCCAGGAATGCTGCACTGGTTGCGGAATGCGCGCCGTCAGGGCGCGTGCGGTCCTCGCGTCGGCCAGGGCCCGGCCGGTGAAGGCTTCAGCTTCCACCGGGGCGACGGTGACGATCTCGGCGGCGGCGGCGCCTTCGGCGTCCGGCGCCCGCTGCGGTTCCTCGCCTACCGGCTGAACCTGAACGAGACGCAGGTCGAGGAGCTGGCGAAGATCCTCGACGAGCTGAAGACCGAGCGCGCCCAGGCGGCCGTCGATGACCGCCGCGTCACCTCGGGCTTCGCGGACGCTCTCGGGCTCGAGCAGTTCGACGCCCTGAAGGCGGCGGACGCGGGCTCCCTGCGCGTCAAGAGCGCCGAGCGCTTGCGCGACGCGGTGCTCAAGGCGCTGGCCCGCATGCACGCGGTGCTGGACTCGCAACAGCGCGCCCAGCTCGCCTACCTGATCCGGACAGGCACGCTCAGCATTTGACCCGGGCCAGCTCGTCCGCGAGGGCGGTGCAGCTGGGGAAGCGGCGCGCCGGATCCTTCGCCAGGAGGCGGAGGATCACGCGTTCCAGGTCCTCGGGCACCGCGGGGTTCTTCTTCCGCGGCGGCTCCGGGGACTGGTTCACGTGCATCATCAGCAGGGGCACCAGCTCGGCATGCGTGAACGGCGGCGCCCCGGTGAACATCTCGTAAGCGCACACGCCGAGCGCGTACAGGTCCGTCGCGTGGGTGACGGCGCTGAAGTTGCCGATCTGCTCGGGCGACATGTACTGCGGCGTCCCCGCGATCGACCCGGCCACCGTCACGCCGGGCGTCGCGTGGTGCTTCGCGATGCCGAAGTCCATCACCTTGAGCACGCCGCCGCCGGTGACGAAGAAGTTGTCGGGCTTCACGTCGCGGTGGATGACGCCGGCGTCGTGCGCCGCCTGCAACCCGCGGCAGGCCTGCACCAGGTAGTCGACGGCTTCCGGGAACGGCATCGGCCGGCGCATCCGTTCCTTCAGGCTCTCCCCGCGGAGCAGCTCCATGCTGATGTAGCGGTGCGCCGCGTGCAGGCCGATGTCGTAGAGCCGGATGATGTTCGGGTGCACGAGCTGGCGGGACAGCTTCAGCTCCTGCTTGAACCGCGAGATGGCCGTTTCCGAGGTGGTGCGGAAGGTGAAGACCTTCAGGGCCACGTCTTCGTCCAGCTCGAGGTCGTGCGCCCGGAAGACCACCGCCATGCCGCCCTGCCCGATCTTCTCCTCCAACCGGTAGCGGCCCGCGATGGTCGCGCCGGGCGTGAACGCCTCACCGGGCGCGGGCCCGTCCTCGGCGCCCGCCTCGGCCGGCTCCAGCGTGGCCGAGCGCATGACCGTCGCAGGGGCCAGTGTCCCCGGCGCGTCCACGCCCGGCAGATCGCCCAGGTCGGGCAACCGGGGAAGCGACTTGCGATGGTGGTGGGCGGCGTCCTGCAGCACCGCCGCCGCGACCATCGGGGTGGCGCGCGACTGCGCAGCGAGGCCCGCGAGCAGCTCCCGGACGTCCCGGTACCCCGGCGACCTCGCCTCGATCTTCTGCAGCGCCTCCTTCGCGTTCTCGCCGAAGTCGTGCCGCAGGTAGAGCCGCGCGAGCAGGTAGAACGCCTCCGTCTCGGCGTCGTCCTGCGGACCCTTGGCCACGAACGCTCCGACGAAGTGCTCGAGCTGGATCCCCAGCGCGTTGAGGCCGCTCGCCAGCTTCACGGCGCGCACGGCGGCGGCGCGGTAGCGGGCATCCCCGCGGGGCACGCGGACCAGGTTGTCCAGCGCCTTCCCCGTATCGCCCGCCTCGAGGTAGCACTCCGCCGCCTCGAGCGGGAGCCCGGCGTCGGCATAGAGCTGTGCGGCGTCCGCGCCGCGCCCGAGACGCCTGGCGACCCGCGCGGCGTCGGCGTTCCTGCGGAGCTGGACGTACGCCTCGAAGGCGAGGTCGAGCTTCCCTCCGGACTCGAGCTTCTGCGCGGCGAGCAGGTTGGTCGCGGCTCCGCCCACCGCGACGTGCCGGGGCTGCGAAAGCAGCGAGGGCGCGGCCTCGAGCCGCTCGCCCGCCATCAGGCGAGCGGCTCCGATCTGATCCCCGGCGCGCTGCAGCGTCTCGACGGCGCGCTGCCGTTCGCCGAGCGCGACGAACAGCTCCACCGAGACCTGCGCCTCGCCTCCCTTGGCCAGGCAGATGGCGGCGCTCAGCGCGCGCTTCTTGAGGGACGGCTCCAGCTGGCCGGCTTGCGCGGGCCGCACCCCGAGCGAGCCGAACAGCACCTCGCCCGCATCGCGGTACCGCCGGGCGGCCGCGAGCAGCCGCCCCACGTCGTCCACCGCTCCGGCTTCGCGGAACGCGCGCAGCGCCTCCTCGCCCTTTCCCGCCTTCTCCAGCGCGCGGGCCTTCTCGTACGCGGCGCGGTCCACGCTAGCCGTCGTCCACCATCTGCGCCGCGAGCCCCTTGATGGACTCGGGCTGGTTGGCCACCTTGAGGCCCTCCTCCAGCGTGATCAGGCCCTCCCGGAGGTAGCGCACGATGCACGAGTCGAGGCTCTGCGTCCCGGAGCCGTCGTTGGAGGCGGTGTCCAGGTAGCCGTCGATCTGGAACACCTTGTTCTCCCGGATGAGGTGCGCGATCGCGTAGTTCTGCAGGAGGATCTCGAGGACCGCGACGCGCCCTTCGCCGCTCGCGTGCTTGACCAGGTGCTGCGAGATGACCCCGCGCACCAGCACGCTGAGGGTCGACCGCATCTGCTCGCGGCTCTCCTCGGGGATGACGTCGATGATGCGGTCGATCGCCTTCGACGCCGAGTTGGCGTGCAGCGTGCCGATCACCAGGACGCCCGTCTCCGCCGCCTGGATGGCGAGGCCGATGGTCTCCAGGTCGCGCATCTCGCCGACGATCAGTACGTCGGGCGATTCGCGCAGGGCGCTGCGCAGCGCGCCCGCGAACGACTCGGCGTGCTTGCCCACCTGGCGCTGCGTGATGACCGCCTTGTGGTTGGTGTGCAGGTACTCGATGGGGTCCTCGATGCTGATCACGTGCCGCTGCGAGGTCTTGTTGATCTCGTCCACCATCGCCGCCAGGGTGGTCGACTTGCCCGACCCGGTCGGCCCGGTCACCAGGACCAGGCCGTTGTTGAGATCGGTGAGCCGTTTCACCGCCGCGGGCATCCCCAGCTCGTCCAGGGTGGGGACCTCGTTCTTGATCACCCGGAACACCGAGCCGAAGCCCTGGCTCTGGACGAACACGTTGGCGCGGAAGCGCGCCACGCCGGGCAGCTCGTAGACGAAGTCGATCTCGCGCTTCTTCTCGAACTCGGCGCGCTGCTCCTCGGTCATGATCTCCAGCAGGAAGCGGCTCGTCTCCAGCTCGGAGAGCGTGCGGAACGGGAGCGGCAGCAGATCCCCTTCGTGCCGGATGATGGGCACGTTGCCGGCGTGGAAATGGAGGTCCGAGGCGCCCTGCTCGGCAACCAGCCGCAGGAAGGAGTCGAAGCGCGCCATCTCAGCTCCCCGTCGGCTTGGCGGCGGGCCGGGGGGCCGGCGCCGCCGGCTTCACCGCGGGTCGGGACGGGTGCGGCGCGGCGTCGGGATGCGCGGTGCGGATGGGCGGCGCCTTCGCCGCGGCCTGCTCCTCGAGGAAAGCCTCGAAGTCCTTCTTGCTCACCGCCTTCATGTACGCGTCCTCGGCGGTGATCCGTCCCTCCCGGTAGAGGCGCATCAGGTCCTGGTCCATCAACTGCATGCCCTGCTCGCGCGAGGTGGCGATCACCGAGGGGATCTGGAAGGACTTCCCTTTGCGGATCAGGTTCGAGACCGCCTCGTTGTTGAGCAGCACCTCCACGGCCAGCACGCGCCCCTTCCCGTCCCGGGTCTTCAGCAGGTACTGGCAGACCACCGCGCGCAGGCTGTCCGCCAGCGTGGAGCGGACCTGCTCCTGCTGCCCCGGCGGGAAGGCGCTGATCAGCCGGTCGACGGTGGTGGCCGCGCTGACGGTGTGGACCGTGCCGAACACGAGGTGCCCGGTCTCCGCCGCGATCACCGTGAACTCGATAGTCGCGAGGTCGCGGATCTCGCCCACCAGGATCACGTTCGGGTCCTCGCGGAGGGTCGACCGGAGCGCTGCAGCGAACGACTCGCTGTGGGTGCCGATCTCGCGCTGGTTGACGAGGCTCATCTTGCGCCGGTGCAACACCTCGATGGGGTCCTCGAGCGAGATGATGTGCCGCGAGGCGGTGCGGTTGATGGAGTCGATCAGCGCGGCCAGCGTGGTCGACTTCCCCGAGCCCGTCGGGCCTCCGACCAGCACCAGGCCGTTCTTCAGATCGGGCAGCGTGCGCACCACCGGAGGCAGGCCCAGCGTGGCGATGTCCGGCAGCTGGCCCTTGATGCGCCGGAACACGCCGGCGAGGCCGCCCATCTGGTGGAAGACGTTGGCGCGGAAGCGCAGGCCCTCGCTCTTGACCTCGTGCGAGTAGTCGACGTCCTGCAGCGCCTGCAGGGCGACAATCTGGTCCGTGGTGAGGTGGGGCAGGAGCAGCGACCGGACCTGCTCCGCGGTGAGCGGCTGCTCGGTGACGGGCGTCGCGCGCCCCACCTTCTTCATGTAGACGGGCCGGTCGGGCGCGACGATCAGGTCGTCGCCCTCGGAGCGCGCCAGCTGCACCAGCAGGCGGTCGAGGAGCGGCACTGGGGTCGAGCCGCCCGAGGCGGCGACGCGCCAGCGCGTCAATAGATCCCGGGCCGCGGCGCGCACGCGCGGATGCGGATCGTCGGCCAGCTTCCCGACCGGCGCGGCATGCTCCGACGCGTCGAACTTCTCCAGGAACTTCACCGCCAGCAGGCGCACGTCCGGGTTCTCGGACGCGGTCAGCGGCGCCACCTGCGGCGCGACGGACTTCGCCTCCATGTCGATGAGCGCCTGCAGGCAGACCGGCTGCAGCTCGGGATCCTGCCCAAGGATGTGCAGGACGTAGGGCACCGCGCGCGCGTCCTTGATGGAGGCGACGGCCTCGATCGCGGTCTCGCGCACCCACCAATCGGGATCGCTGCTGGCCGTCTGCACCAGCGAGCGCAGGGACTTGGGGTCCTTGACACGCCCCAGCACGCTGGCCGCGAAGCGGCGGATCACCTCGGACTTGTCGGAGAGGTACCCGACCATGTGCGCCGTGAGGTGAAACCCGCCCAGCTCGACCAGCGCGTCCATCACGCGCTCGCGCACCCACCAGTCCTCGTCGCGCAGGTGGGCCATCAGCTTGGGCCACAGCGACGAGTCCGGGTCCGGCACGCTGCGGATCACCTCGGTCGCCATGCGGCGCACGTTCACGTCGCGCGAGCGCAGGAGCCAGATGACGGTGCGGCTCAGGTCGAGCTTGCCCTGCATGCTGAGCGCCTTGAGCACCTCGGCGGCCCGGTTGCGCACCGCCATGTGGGCATGCCCGAGCGCGTCGACGAGCGGCGGCAGCACCGCGTCGGTTCCGATTGCCTCGAGCGTGTTCAGCACGGCCAGGCGGATGCCTCGCGGACCGACGCGCAGCTTGCGCTCGAGAGCGGCGATCGTGCGCAGGGAGACGAACCTGCGCAGTCCCTCGACGGCCATCTTCGCCAGGCCCACCGACTCGCTGTCGAGGAACCGCGAGACAAACTCCCAGTAGTCCTCCTCCGAGCAAAGCTGCGCGAACGAGGCGACCGCCTGCAGCGTGACCGGCTCGGCCTGGCCGTCCAGCGCCCCGGCGATCACCTTGAGCGCGGGTGCGGGGTCCTTGCCCATCCAGCGCGGGTCGCCCAGGTGCTTGAGCGCGAGGGCCTTCTCCTGCTGTGTCCCCACACCGAGCGCCGCCTGCAACGCCGGCACCGCCTGCGTCCGCGCGAACGAGACGAGCACGTCGAGCGCCTCGACGCGGCCGGGAAACTCGCGCTCGCCCACCGCGCGCGTGAGGAGCTCGAAGGTGGTCTTGCTCGCGCCCACCTGGGCGAGCGCCCGCGCGGCGACCTGCCGGAGCGAAGCATCGGTCGACCGCAGGTGCGCGACCAGCTCGCCGTGCTCGGTGGGCGAGTTGACCCGCGCGAGCAGCGCGACGACCGTCGTCCGCAGCGCGGCGTCGCCCGCCTTGAGCGCCCGGGCGAAGGGGACGAACAGCGATTTGTCCGGGTTCTTCTCCACCAGCCGCGCGAACACGCCCAGGCGCGCGCGGTGCGCCTGGGCGTCGGGCGCTTTTCCCGCGAGGACCTCGAGCAGCTTGAGCAGGTCCTGCGGCGCGGGCGACTCCGCCGCGCCGAGGAAAGCCTCGACCTCCTCCGGCCCGTTCCAGGCCGCTGCCTTGAATTGGCCGAGAAGGTCTTTGCCGGAGAGCATCGCTTCGAGCTTAGCATCGGGCCCTCGTCCGTCCTGAAAACGCCCGAGAGGCGCGCCGCGCACACTTCCGCGCTTCCTGCGCGGCGCGCCCACACCGGCATGCGCGCGCCGTGCCTCGCCCTCGCTGATCACGCTCGGCATCGGCATCAACGACGTGACCTGGCAAGTGCCCGACGAGGCATTTGCGGTGAACCTGGAGGAGATCGGCGTGGCGCTCGCGTCGCTGCGCGCCCCGGTGGTGCTGATGAACATTCCCCATCTCGCGCTGCCCCCCATGGCTTCCATCCGAGCGCGGAGGGGTACCAGGAATGGACGGCGCAGCTGTGGCCCGCCGTGCGCGCGGCACTCTAGGCCGCAGGCGCAATCCGCGCGACCGCCGCATTCTCCTCGACGTGGGCCACCGACCTGGTGCCCACCAGCGCGCAGGTGATCCCCGGCGTGGCGCGCACGAACTGCAGCGCGCGCTGCGCGTCGGTGTCGAGGCCGGCCAGGCGCGCGCGCTCCGCCGGCGAGAGGTGGGCGAGCCGACCTTGCAGCACCGGGGCCGAGGCGAGCACCGCGATGCCCGCCTCGGCGGCGGCCTGCAGCAGCGTGCGGCCGCGCTGGTTCGGCAGCGAGGCCGCCTCGTCCATCTCCAGGTTGTAGGGCAGCTGCACGGCGCGGAAGCGGTGCCGCGCGCCGCCTGCCTCGCGCGCGCACGCGAGCACGTCGTCGAGGGAGAGGTGCTCCGGGTCGTCCTCGGGGAGGCGGTAGCCGTTCCAGGTGGCGGTGCCGTATGCGGCGATGCGCTGCTCGTCGCAGGCGCGCTCCAGCCCGGCGAAGGCCGCGCGCAGCCGGCGGAGGAACTCCTCGCGCGGCACCTCGCCGAGCTGCGTCTCGGGGTTGTGCAGGTAATAGAGGTCGATGGTGGCGACCCCCAGGTTGCGCCGGCTGCGATCGATCTGGTCCGAGAGGAAGCGCGGCGACAGGCAGTGCACGCCGTCGACCACCTCGTCCCAGCGGAGGAGGCCGGGCCGCACGTAGGTCTCCTCCACGAACGAGCGCGGATCGCGCGGCCGCGACCCGTCGAAGGGGAGGAAGCCGCCCTTGGTGCAGACGAGCACGCGCTCGCGGGGCACGACGCCCTCGCGGAGCGCGCGCCCGACCGCGCGCTCGCTGCGCTGGTTCCGGTAGTTGATGGCGCTGTCCACCACGTTGATGCCGAGCTCGAGGGCGCGGCGGACGGCGTCCGCGTACGCCGCGTCGGTCCAGTCGTCGTCGCGGCCGAGGTACGTCCCGATCCCCAGCGAGGACACGGTGACGCCCAACGCCTCGCGGAAGTGGCCCTTCGCCGCCGGAACGTCACGGGCGTAGGCCGCCGTCGCGGACGGCGTGGCGCGTCCGTCGAGCGGAGAGACCGGCGTGGGCATGCGGCACCTCCGTGCACAGATTACCTCCGTCCCGCCCCGGGCGGGCAGGAGGCCCCCCAGCGTCGGGCGCGCACCCTCCGAGGATGGCCGCAGCACCGCGCGTTCGCATAGACTGCTCTTCGTGGACAACGCGCCGCGAGGAGCGCTGGAGAAGGTGCGGGCCATCTGCCTCGCCTTGTCCGAGGTGGTGGAGACCACCTCCTACGGACACCCGACCTGGAAGGCGCGGAAGAAGACGTTCGCGGTGTTCGAGCGGTATCGCGGCGACTGGAGCATCGCGCTCAAGGCCGACCCCGAGGAGCAACGCGCGCTGATCGCCACCGACGCGCGCTTCTACCGCACGCCGTACATCGGTCAGCAGGGATGGGTGTCCTTCAAGCTCCAGGGACGGATTCCCTGGGCGCGCCTCCGCGGGCTCTTGCGCGAGGCGCACGACCTGGTGGCCTGAAACGGCGCGTGATCACCGGCGCTTCGTCGCCGGAGGATGAAACCGGCGGCCGCGGGCAGGTGCTGGCCCGCGGCCGCTCGGACGGCTACGCGTGGATCAGTCGTCGTCCACGGTGGTGGAGAAGACGTCGGGCTGCGAATGGGTTCCCGCCGCGGGCGAGGTGGGCGGGGAGGTCCAGGTACGCCGGTTGTCGCCCCAGGCCGCGAAGACGCCGTCGTCGTCGTCCTTCGACCGCGCGAGCGTCTGATACTCGCCGATGTCGTAGCAGGAGACGATGAGCCGGTCGTAGTTGGTGGTGGCGGTCGGAGTCCGGACCACGTTGCTCGGGGTGAGGTCGAAGGCGGTGGTGCTGAGCGGCGCAGTGCTCTTCAGGCGCACGCGCGCGCCGTTGACCTGCAGGGTCGCCACGTCCGTGCGCAGCCGCGCGTCCGCTTGTTGCACGTAATAGCTCACCGTCAGTTTTTTCGCGTCCGGGGCCATCGAGATGGCCGGGTGGACGTGCTGACGGTCGGCGGCGGTCGAACCGGCGACCCGGAAGGTCGGGGCCCAGCTGCGCCCGCCGTCCCGGGAGAGCACGAGGTTGATTTCCGAGCCTGCGCCCGGATCGCCGAAGAACGGGCTGGTCGAAGTGTTGAGCACGAAAGCGAACGCTCCGCGCGCAGCCACGGCGTGGGGCTGGCTGATGAGGCGCGTCGCCTGCCGGAAGCGCGGGAGTCCGAACCTGCCACCGCCCTGATCGGTACCAGCCACTAGCGCGTTGCGGATGCCACCGCCTGCGCAGTCGTTGAGCAGGCCGGGTGTGACGTTGGGGAAGGCGAAGGCGTCGAAGGCGCCGGGAACGTTGAACGCGAGGAAGCGGAAGGTCGTCCCGCCGTCGTCGGAGACGAGAACGCGCACGTTGTCCGCGTCGAAGTTGCTGAAATGGAGGAACGGGAGGTAGAGGCGTCCGGTGGAGAGGTCGACCACCGGGTTGGAGAACTGGATGAAGGATGAGTTGTTGCCGTCGTCGACGGGCGCGAAGAGCTTGCGCGAGGAGAAGGTGAGTCCCCCGTCGGTGCTGCGCGCCAGCCACAGCTGGCTGGCCCCCTTAACGAAGCTCGTCCACGTCACGTAGATGTTGTCGCGGGAGGGCGCCGTCGGATCGGGGCCGATGGCCAGCCACTCCTTGTCCGACCCGTCGTCCAGCGCCACCACCGTCGCCGTGCCAAACGTCGATCCGTGGTCCGTGCTCTTGTTGATGATCAGCGCGCCCCTGCCGACCGCGTCGGTTCCGAGGCTCGCGTAGAAGACGTTCCCGCGCCTGTCGATGGCCAGGGCCGGATCGCCGAAGGTAAACGGCGCGTCCTCGGACACCGGCGGGACGAAGCCGCTCGACCAGGTCCGTCCGCCGTCGTGCGAGGTCGAGAAGCCGCTGAGCAGGACCCGCGTGAAGGCCAGCCCGAACCCGGGGAAGAACTGGACGGTCGTGCCTGCGGACGAGTTGTATCCCACCACCACGTGCTTTCCGTCCCGCACCGCCGAGGTCTCGCTCTGGGTCGAGAACTCGAACGGTCGGGTGGCGACGACGGCCGGGTCGAAGGTGACGATGTGGTCCAGCGCCGGATCGTTGACCTGGACGTTCACTGCGTCGTCGTCGCCGCCGCCGGTCCCACGGCTCTCCTTGCCTGCTGCCGGCGCGCCTCGCACCGGGACGAGCCCGGAGCGCACGGCCCTGACCAGCCTCTGCGCCATCTCCCCGCCGCTCGAGCGAGGCGCGATGGCGCCCTTGACGGTGACGTCCCCTTCCCCGTCGCCGTCGAACGCCGCCACGTCCTCGTCCACGGGGATCACCAACCTCCCGCTGACGATCACCGTGTCCGTCTCTGCCGTTGCCGGGCGATCCGGCACCGCGAGCGTGACCGCAAACGAGCACACCACCAACGTCGTGAGCTTCGTCCTTTGCATGAGCCCCCCCAAATCGGCCACACCGATCGGCCGAGCGGACGGACGCTAGCCGCGCGTGCCGTCCGTTGTCGATACGCTACATCAGACCAACGTCTGATCCGCTGCTCGCCCACGGATGCCTGAGAAAGGTTCGAGCTCGATCTCCATCCCCGCGGGTGCACGGTCGCGCAGGAGCCGCAGGCCAGGCACGTCGGTGCGCACCACCGGCTCCTCGAACCAGGTGACGCCCAGCTCGGCGAACCGCTCCGCGAACGCCAGGGCCTGCTTGCGCTGGTAGGCACCGTTGGCGTCC
>WNFD01004452.1_pt2 | contig 16108 bp, 15 predicted proteins | sample 5400491 | NCBI WGS metagenome assembly WNFD01 (sample SAMN13153343, study PRJNA577476) | soil metagenome | isolation source: 120 cm saprolite under Douglas fir tree site 2 hole 2 replicate 2 | place: USA:California | collected 2015-04-18 | reverse complement strand
TTTATCGTCATGAGGGCGTTATCGGAACGCAATGATAATCCTGCCGCCGCGAGCCGTCCATTTGATCGCGAACGCGACGGCTTTGTGATGTCCGAGGGGGCTGGCGCATTGATCCCGGAAGAGCGCGATGCGGCGCTCGCGCGCGGCGCTCAAATTCTCGCCGAAATAGCCGGTTATGCCTCGAACTCGGATGCTTACCACATCACCTCACCGTCCCCGGAAGGGCAGGGAGCCGCGAAGTGCATGCGGCTGTGCCTGGAAGATGGGGGCATCGACCCGGCGGACGTCGAGTACATCAACGCCCATGGCACTTCCACCCCGCAGGGCGACGTGGCTGAAACCCAGGCAATCAGGCACGTGTTCGGCGAGCATGCGGCAAGGGTCCCGATAAGCTCGACCAAGTCAATGACCGGCCATACCCTAGGCGCAGCCGGTGCAATCGAATCGGTATACATCATCCTGGCGATGCAGCGTGGAATGCTGCCGCCGACCACCAATTACGATTATCCCGATCCCGATTGCGATCTTGATTACGTTCCCAACCATCCGCGGCCGGCCAGAATCAGGCTGGCACTGAATAATTCGTTCGGATTCGGCGGCACCAACACCACTATCGCCTTCCGCCAAGCGGGCGACAACTGAACGGGTGCCACAGATGGGTTCCAGAATCGTCTCTACCGGGCGCGCGACGCCACGGACTTGCCTGAGCAACCATGACCTCGCGCGGCACATGGACACGTCCGACGAATGGGTGCGGACGCGGACCGGGATCGTTCAGCGTTATGTGATGGCCAGCGGCGAATCGCTGGTGGACCTCGCCGCCGATGCCAGCCGCACCGCGCTCACGCGCGCCGGGATCAAGCCGGGCGAGATTGAAGCAATTGTGGTGGGCACAGTTTCATCGGATTACGGCTTCCCTTCATTCGGCTGCCAACTCCAGCATCGGCTCGGGATTGATACGATTCCAGCCTTCGATGTCGCCGCCGCATGCTCCGGCTTTATTTACGCTCTCAGCGTCGCCGATTCATCGATGCGGGCCGGCGATTGGAACCGGGTACTGGTGATTGGAGCGGACGCGCTCTCGACTATGGTCGACTGGAATGATCGGGCGACGGCCGTGCTCTTCGGCGACGGTGCCGGAGCGGCGGTGCTGGTCCGCGAGAACGGTCCGCGCGGCGTGCTCGGCAGCTTGCTGCGTTCCTCGGGCCAATATTGGGACTTGTTGGCGGTCCGTAATCGCGGGGTGCAGACCACGATTGACGCCGAGGCGCGCCGCCAGAGTGACGACGCCATCAAGATGAAAGGGCCCGAGTTGTTCAAACTCGCGGTCAAAAGCATGGCCGATATCACGCAGCAGGTCGCACAACGAGCCGCCGTGCGTCTCGACGATATCGAGCTGATCGTCCCGCATCAGGCAAACCTGCGCATCATCAATGCAGTGGTTCAGCGGCTTGGCCTGTCGCCGGAAAAGGTCTTCACCAACGTCGACCGCTACGGCAATACGTCGGCGGCGTCGGTCCCGATTGCCCTGGACGAAGCACTGGAGAGCAACCGGATTCGCGACAATGATCTAGTCATGCTCAATGCCTGCGGCGGCGGACTAACCTGGGGCGCCAACTTGGTGCGCTGGTAACAGAAGAGCGGAGCCGGATCGGATGGCAAGTCGGCAAGACGCAAGCATTGGCGCGCGCTTGCTTAGACCGGCAATCGCCATGTTCTGCAGAGTTCACGAATGTTCAAGCTTCGATTGAAGGTGTTGTCGCTTTGCAAAGAGCATCATCGCGAATTCGCATCACGTCGTGTCTGACGCCCGAAAGAGAAGCGCCCCAACCCTGAAATCTACGACTCTTTCCCTTCAACTCGGGTGTCCGAGGATCCTTCTCGTAGAAATTCCGTTAGTTTGATGATTCAGCAGTTCTTTTTCATAATTTCGTACATGAGAAGTATGAAAGCACGTGTTGCCGAACGCGGCCAAGTGACCATTCCAAAGCGGCTCAGGGAGAGGCTCGGCTTGAAGCCGGGGACGATCTTGGAGTTTAAAAGCGCGGTCTATGGATGCCTCAGCAAGAAGATCGATACTGACGTCCTCATCGCAGAACTCCGTGGCCGCGGGTGATCACCGCGGTTGACACTAATGTCCTGCTTGACGTGTTCGGTGCCGACCCACTGTTTGCCCGGGCATCCTCAGAGGCGTTGCGGCGCTACCTAGGAGAGGGGGGCGCCGGCCGTTTCAGAGGTAGTATGGGCCGAAACGGCGACCGTGTTTGGCGACGTGGGAGTTTTGCTCTTCGGTCTTGGCTGAAATTCCAGCGGGAAGGAGGCGTCCTTTGGCGAGTTTGCTACGTGTGCTTACGTCTTGAATTGTAGCCATGCAGACATGCGAGGGCGGTGGAGGCGTGAGAGACCGGTGAATTACGGAGCAAGCGTGCGGTCGAACCCCTCTGGTCCGGATCTGACAGAAGCGCCAGGAAACAAGAATCAGCCGCGCGCTTTTGCGAGCAGGCGGTCCAGTTCCTCGTTCACGCCTTTCATGGCGCCCAAAATCCGATCCAACGCAGAATCGACCGTTGCCTTGTCGAGCTTACCGTTTTTAGCGGTCGCCTCGTTCAAAGCGTCGATTTTCTGCGAGCTCTCCTCAACCGCCTTCACGAGTTCCCTGACCTTTTGCCTCGATTCCGAATCAAGCGCAAACCTATTTAATTCTCGCGCTTTTGATAGCGCTGCCACAAGAAGATGGCCGATTTGCTCAAGCTTGTCCATACTCGACAAAAGCGCTCAAATCACGTCCCCCAGCGTCCGATCCAAATCATTCGGTACAAGGGACGAGTAAGCGAGAAAGCCTGGCATCCACGAAAGCAACATGATGAAGCTCCGAGTCGATTGATTTCTCTGATGGACGAAAGGGACGGGCGTCTCTGATCACCTCCGCCGCATCGACCATACCGAACCCCTGTTTGACTGCGTCGGACTGACATCGTCATGGTGCATCTCGGTGGCCGGCAGTGATTATTGCTCGTCAACCCTAATCTCTTGCCTAATGTCTTGCTCGCAGACGCGACAAGACCATGATCGATCTGGGGAGAAGCAATATGGCATTCACGAATCTCACACTGGAAAAACACGAACTGATTGGAACGCTGACCCTTAATCGTCCGGAAAAACTCAACGCGATGACACCTCAGCTAATCGCCGAGTTCAGCGAGGCGATCAGCCAAATTGAAGAGGACCCCGAGATCAAAGTCGTGATAATCCGTGGCGCGGGCCGCGCTTTTTCGACCGGCTATGACCTCACCGGGGGTTTCGGTGGTGGGGGGTCCGAACGCTTTACGATCGACGACGATCAGCGGTTTCTACAGCGCTATGTCGAACACTGGCTGCGGCTGCGAGATTTGCCCAAGCCGGTCATCTCGATGGTACACGGGTACTGCCTGGCAGGCGCGACTCAACTCTGCGTCAGCAGCGATATCATCTTTGTGGCTGAAGATGCCCAGATCGGCTTTCCTTCCATCCCCGCCGGTGCCGGCTATGTCAGCGCCTTTTGGAACTGGATGGTCGGTCCGCATCGCACCAAGTATTTAGCCTTTCTGCCTGGCAGCCGGATCAGCGGAAAGGAGGCGGAAACGATGGGCTTTGCAACGCGCGCCTTCCCCGCTTCGAGCCTGGAAAAAGAAACCTACGATTATGCAAAGCGCGTCGCCAAGGTGCCGGCGCAAAAACTTCGGCTGGAAAAACTCGCAATCAACCGTGCGATGGATCTGCGCGGCTTCCGGGTTTCAGTTCAAGCGGGAAGCGAGTTCGACGCTATCTTTCATTTCGGGCCGGGCAATGAAGAGATTCGCAAAGTTCAGAAGGAACGCGGATTACGCGGAGCGATACAGTGGTACGAGGAAAAATAGGCCCTTTCTGAGTGGCAAGCCCGAACACTGCTGCGTCTCAGCCTTGCGACTATATGCCATTTATAGCATAATCTTTGAATGCCGGGACAGGCGTCCCTCACGCCGCTGATCTGGATGGGCTCCACGAGAGAGGACCTCCGAGCCTTTCCAGAACCGGTGAAGGATCTGGTCGGCTACGCTCTCTACATCGCCCAGCGGGGAAGCAAGCGCCCTGATGCCAAACCGATGCGTGGCTTCGGCGGGGCTGGCGTGCTCGAAATTGCGACGGATCATCGAGGCGAAACATATCGCCTCGTTTACACGGTTAACCTGAAGGATCGGGTCTACGCTCTGCACGCCTTCCAGAAAAAAGCCAAATCCGGCATCAAGACACCCATGGCGGAAATGAGATTGATACGAGAACGTCCCAAACGAGCCGAGCAACTTGATCAGCAGAAATACGCAGGGAGCCAGACACTATGATTGAAAAAATCCAAGGCGAGGAGAGCAGCGGGAACGTTTTCGCCGATATCGGTCTGCCCCTTCCTGAGGAGCGTCTCGCCAAGGCGGACCTTGCTTTTCGCATTTCGGAGCTAATCCGCGCGCGCGGACTCACTCAGCCGGCTGCAGCCAAGCTGCTCGGAATAGATCAGCCCAAAATCTCACGACTCATGCGCGGGCAACTCACGGGCTTTTCGACCGAGCGGCTCATGCAGTTTCTCACCTTGCTCGGGCAAGATGTAGAAATCGTGGTGAAGCCTGCGTTTACAAAAAAGCAGATGGCGGATGCAAGCGAAATGCTCGTCGCGGCGGAGTTAACTCTTGCCGGAGTGCCTTCTCTCAAAGTGCCAGACAACTGGCCAGGCTACGATGTAATTGCACAACCCCGAGATCGGGGGCCGCAACGAATCTCGGTTAAATGCAGAACCTTCAAGCGGGGGGGCGACCGCTTCGTAGAGTATTCGCAAAGCGACAGCTTCGACTGGCTTGCTATCGTTCTCTTGCCTGGCGACACGGAGACTCGGCGACGATACTTTCTGATACCGCGCCCTGCAGCTGATGAATGGGCTCGGCGAGACAAACCTACCGCTAAAACAGCGAAGCTGAGATATTGGCCGATCGATGAAGTACCGAGAGTATTCGCAGCTTTCGAAAACAATTTCTCTTTGGACCCTTCAGGAGCGGTGGACAAAGCGCGATCTCGCGCCAGCGCAACTGGCTACGTCAGCGCAAGGGTCGCTTCCGGCACTTGATTCAGCTTTCGCAGCGACTCGCCCAGACTTAGCCGAAAAGAGGACGTGCGCGGCTTCCGGGTTTCAGTCCTGGCGGGAAGCGAGTTCGACGCTATCTTTCATTTCGGGCCAGGCAATGAAGAGATTCGCAAAGTTCAGAAGGAACGCGGATTACGCGGAGCGATACAGTGGTACGAGGAAAAATAGGTGCTGCCGGCGTACGAATAGCCTCAAAATTAAAAAAAGGGGCAGGCACACAGGCGGGAAGCCTGTGCCACCAATGCCGGATGCGGCATGCGGGGGTACGGAAACTCCTGCAGGGATTACGATTGCGACGATGCCGGCCTATTTGATAACAAGATTGCCGTGTCAGGTCTGCAACCTCCCACGGAGCACTGGAACCGGCGATTTCCATAGAAGCAGCGTTTTCAATTGGCGGTCTCCTGCGGCATCGCGTCATCGTTGCGCTCGGCAAAGGGGGCGCGGGGCGCACGAGCGTTGCCACTGCGATAGCCTTGTCTGCAGCCGGACGCGGGATGCGCACGCTGGTAATCGAGACTGACCCCCAACGGCCGATAGCCGCAAGTTATGGACACAAACCCGACTTGGACCCGGTCGCGCTTGAGCCACACCTCTGGTCGCTGTTTCTTGGCGGGCAAGAATCCCTGGAAGACTATCTCGGACTAGTGGTCCCGCGCCCGATACTGCGGGCGGTATTCGGGAGTTCGCTCTATCAGTATTTTGTCAATGCGGCGCCGGCCCTGCGCGAACTCACGATGATGGGCAAGATTTATCACGAGGTTGAGCGCCGGCCGAAAAGCAAACTACCCTGGGATGTGCTGGTGGTTGATGCACCCGCGAGTGGTCAGGCGCTGGGGATGATCAGGATGCCGTTCGTCGCGCGCGAGACCTTTGGCGGCGGCATCGTCGGCAGCGAGGCGGGAGAAGTTGCCCGCTTTTTCCGTGATCCGGCTAAATGCGCGATGGTCGCGGTCACTACCCCCGAAGCACTGGCACTCGCCGAAACCCTCGAAATTCATCACGCGCTTGAGAACCTGCGGGTTGCAACAGCGGCAGTAATGTTCAACCGGATATCAACCGGTGGGTTTGAAGTTGGAGATATTACGCGAATGACAGGCCTGGCATCGCGCAATACTCGTCTTAGGCATCTCAGGGAACTGGCAGAAATCGCGCGAGCCGATGTTCGGCGCCGGGGTCAGGAGCGGCGGGCATTAGGTCTCATCCAGCGGCAAATCGCGGCGCCTGTCGCGACGTTGAACGAACATAGCGGCCTTTCGGGACGCCAATTAGGCGCAGCACTGGCCTCTGAGTTGATGCGTTTTTAGAGTCCCGAGTCTGAGAGGCGTCCACAATCCAGGGGACGAGTAGTCAATTCGGCGCAGGACTTGCCCGTTCAAACAGATTGTCGCATGAGTCTATGGTATCGCCGCTCCGCTTCGCGGTGATTCCTCGGCTTCCCCTTCGGCTTCGCTCAGGGCTTCGGCTCACCGGAATGACAAACGGGGAGCAGACGCCGTATGCTCCAGTAAGGCCGCGCTGGTGGAAATGCCGGTCGCTGAAGAACTCGAGGAGGAAAACGTGCCTGAACCTCGTCCAATCCGCACCGCTACTGGAGCGGCGCGCGAGCCATGGATTATCCGCACTTACGCCGGTTTCGGCGATGCGCGGCAGGCCAATGCCCGTTTTCTGCGTAACCTGAAAGAGGGCCAGCGCGGGCTTTCGATTGCTTTCGACCTGCCGACGCAGAACGGCTACGATCCGGATGCGCCAGTCGCCGCCGGCGAGGTGGGTAAGGCAGGCGTTTCGCTCTGTCATTGGCGCGATATGGAGCAGCTGGTCGATGGCATTGCGCTCGATAAGATCAATACCTCGATGACGATTAACGCGACCGCGCCTTTTGTGCTCGCGTTGTATCTGGTGGTAGCGGAGAAACACGGAATTCCCTGGACTGAATTGCGCGGTACTACGCAAAACGATTTGATGAAAGAGTTCGTCGCGCGTGGCACCTCCATCTTCAATCCCGAAGTTTCGTTCAGATTGTCCACCGAGCTAATTCGCTTCGCTGTCGAGCGGGTGCCCAATTGGAACCCGATCAACTGCTGCGGTTACCATTATATGGAGAGCGGCGCTGGTCCTGCCGAAGAGATCGGCTACACCTTCGGTAACGCGCTCATGATCCTCGATGCGCTGCGTCCGCATTTAACCTCCGCAGCATTCGAAAATACCGTTCGGCGAATCTCATTTTTCATCAACAGCGGTATCGAGTTGGTGCCCGAGATCTGCAAGATCCGCGCGTATTTTAAGCTTTGGGGCGAGTTGTGCCGCAGCGAATACGGTATCGACGGAGTCGCTTTTCGCGCCGGATGCCAGGTGCGTTCGCTCACTCTGACCGAGCAGCAACCTGAAGTGAATATTATCCGCATCGCCTACGAGGCGCTGCCTGTGGTGATTTCAGCCGGCGCGCGAGTCAATGCATTGCAGTTGCCCGGATTCCGCGAAGCGATAGCCATCCCGGATGAAGCCGAGCAGCTCCTTGGACTGCGTACGCAACAAGTCCTGATGCATGAAACCGGTGTCGCCAGTTATGGTGATATCTTCGCAGGCAGTCATGTGATCGAGAAGCTGACTGGCGAAATCGCGAACGACGCCCGCGCGATCGCAATCAAGTTGCGCAGCGCAGGCTACGCGCGAGCGATCGCTCTCATAAGCGCGGAATTGACCAGGCTGCTGGCCGAGCGGCAGCGTAAGCTCGAAGCAGGCGAGATCGTCCAGGTCGGCGTAAACGCGTTCAATGGCGAGATCGGGCTAACCCCGACGGATGCACCTGACGCGACGCTTGATTATCTGAACCTTGAACGCGAGCGAATCGAATCGCTCCGGCAATGGCGTGGACAGCGCGACGACAAAGTGATCGCGCGGGCGCGCGAGCGGCTGGAGCAGAGCGCCGCCCAATCCGCTGACATGATGGAAGCTACGCTTGAGTTGGCTCGTGCCGGTGGTACGGTCGGCGAATGGGCCGCCACTATAGAGCGCGCAACCAACGGCCGCTATGTTCCGCCGGTGCTCGATCGCAGCGTTGCGGTCGCCCGATTCAACGTCCCGTCCATCAAGCGCAAGATTCGGATAGCACTCGGCAAAGCCGGCCTCGATGGTCATATCAATGCGGTCAAACTTCTCGCGCACGCCTGCATGCAAGCCGGGATGGAAGTAATCCTCGCCGGATTCAAACAGACGCCGGAACAACTGGTCGAAGCCGCGCTGCAGGAAGATGCGGATGTACTCGCCATAAGTAGTCTGGCCGGCGCTCATCTGATGATCGCGCGTCAAGTGCTCGCACTCCTGCAGCAACACAACGCGCGCGGCATCAAAGTTTTGCTCGGCGGAATAATTCCAGAGCAGGATCGCAGACGGTTGCTGGAACTCGGCGTAAGCGAGGTGTTTACGCCCAAGGACTCCGACCTCGCTGCGATCGTCGAACGGATTGCCGCGATATGCGGCGAGCAGGGGGCCAGCGAATAAACTCCAATTGGCGTGAGGTATCGTGATGCAGCAGCGGATGCTTGGTAAAACTGGTTTTCAGGTTTCGGCTGTCACCCTGGGTGGGGGCGGGATCGGCATGGTGTGGGGACCAACCACTGACCAGGAATGTATCGAGACCGTCAAGCAAGCCGTCGCCTCGGGCATCAACATTATCGATGTGGCCCCGGTGTACGGCCGCGGTAAGGCCGAGGAGATCGTGGGCCAGGCGTGGCCGGAACTGAACCCCAAACCGTTCATCGCGACCAAGGTCTTCATCATGCCTGAGGAGCGCGCCGACCTCGCCGGAGCCGTGCGCCGGTCATTGGAGAAGAGCCTGGCGCGCCTGCGCCTGAGCCGTGTGGATGTATTCCAACTGCATAATCAAGTCGAACTCGACGAGCCGATTTCTCCACGGCGGCTAACGTTGCGCGAAGTAGCGGGTCCGCATGGCGTGCTGGAGGCGATGCACAAGCTCAAGGAAGAGGGCCTGGTCCGGACGCTCGGGTTCACCGGCATCGCGCGCCACGACGCTATCCGACAGTTGCTTAGCGATAACAGGTTGGCAACCGTGCAACTGGTAACCAACATTTTATGCTCGGAAGGCGAAATGGGGGTGCCAGGCGACGATCGATACCGTGATCATCTGGAGATGGTACGGCTGGCCGGCGCCGCCGGCCTTGGAGTGTTTGGCATACGTCCGTTCGCCGCCGGCTCGCTGACCGCCCGCATCGATCGTAGCTTACCAACTGACCATCCAGTGGCGACAGATTTTGCGCTGGCTCAGCGGGAGCTTGGTTTCCTCCCTGTCGAGACGGGTGGTTCTCTGGCCTTCGCCGCGATGCGCTATGCGTTGTCTCTGCCGGGTGTATCCACCGTAGTGACCGGAGCGAAGAATCGGAATGAGCTAGCCGAAGCGGTAGCAGCCGCCGAGGCGGGACCACTTCCATCAGCGACAATGGAGCGTATTGCGTTATGGCAAAAAACACGCGCTGCTAAGCTGTAAGCAAGCGCTCGAATTCTTCCGGCGAAAGCTCAATCTCGCGCAATATCTCACGGATTAGGGGGCGAGCTAGGTCGCGGCCTTAATACCTCTCCCTGTCGGATTGCGCGGATGCTCTGCATGGGTCATTGTGGCGCAAAATCGTTTATAGCAGGAAGGCATCTATATGTGGCTCGAACAGACGGTGTGGATTTGGGCGCCGCTTGGAGGCGCGGCGCTAATATGGATGACAACGCGTCTCGTGGCGATCGGCCGTGAGGTGCGTAGGCTCCGCATGCGTATTGCCCAACTCGAGGACTCCAGTAGTCGCTCGGCGGAGCAGGCGACCCCCACCTTACCTCCCCCTGGTCAGGGGGAGGAATTAGAGGGTACACGCCTGATGCGACCCGCCGATTCACGCGTTCCGCGATCCAGCAAAAACCAAGTGAACACTACAGACCGCACGCGCAACGCGGCATGAGCTTCGCAATTGGTGAGTTTTGACTATGGCAACGCAAAAAGGTCCTCCGACCGCTGAATACCTCGCGCAGCCGCAAATCACAGTCGAGGCAGGATTTAGTGCACGCCTGCTGGTGGCGCCGGGAACTTTGTACGATCCGCTCTTTCCGATTTCCGGCGACGGTGACGAAATCTGGCTTAACGATGACGGCGGCGAGGAAAACGAAGGCGGCGGCGGAATCTATTCTGTCGCGCCTGATGGTAAAGTCCGCGCCCTGGTCGCCGTCGGCAAAATCCCGCCGCCGACTGCGATCGACCGCGCCCCGCAGAGCTTTGCACCCTATGCCGGCCAAATCTTCGCACTGGCGCAGCCGATGAAGGGATGGCCGGGCGCGACCGCGAATCACATCATCCTGCGCCTGGATCCGAACACGTGGGAGCCGGTTAAATTCGCCGAATTACCCTCAGCCGGCTCGCGTAACAAGGGGGTCGCCGGGGCCGGTATCGATATGATGTTCGGACCGGACGGCGGTCCGTTTGCCGGACGATTGTTCGCTGTCACCTCATTGAACAACGCCATTTATGAGATCCTCCCCGACGGACGAGCGCGCGCCTTTGTGGTGATGGATACCGCCAAGCCGCGTCAGCCGGTCTGCCTTACCTTTGCTACGGTCGGCGGCGAGGAGCGCATGATCGTCTCAACCGCAAACGGGAACTTCTCGCCGCGCCGCCAGGTGCCGGGGTTCGCTACGGTGACCCAGATCACGGGCGACGGCCGCGTGCTGCCTCAATATCTGGTGGAGAATCTCGACACGCCAAGCGGGCTGGCCTTTGCGCCCCGCGCGTTTGGTTCATACGGGGGGAGTCTCTTCATCGCTGATATCGGTGGGATAATGCCCATCCCGGCCCCGCGCGACAAAGCGCCCCCGCGTAACGGGCGTATCCTCCGAGTCGAGTCTGACGGCAAGGCGGTTCCATTCGCCAGCGGATTTGCGACGCCGCTGGGGCTGCGCTTCATTGGTCAACGTATGATCGTTTGCGACATCAACGGCGACTATATCGGGGGCGGAATCGAACTCCCTGACGGTTTCGTCGCGGAGATTGTCCCTGCATAAGACGATCGGAGAGGTCGTGACTTCTTTATCATCGCCCGTACAGAACCGGTGTGAAGGAAGTTCCAAGGAACAAGGATGGAAGCTATTGAGACTGTAGGCTTAGGCATTCATTGGGAAGACCTGCCGGTGGGGCGCAAATTCAAGACAGTCGGGCGCACCGTCACCGAGGCCGACCTGGTAAACTTCATCTCATGCACCGGGATGCTCGAAGTGCTCTTTACCAATACGGAATTTCTGGAAAAGGAATCCGCCATCAAAGGACGGGTGGTGCCCGGTGCGCTGGTATATACGTTTGCCGAAGGGCTCCTGGTGCAGTCAGTCATGCAAGGAGTCGGTCTCGCGTTTCTCAACATGGAACTCGATATCAAGGCGCCGACCTTCGTCAGTGATACGATTCATGTCGAGTGTGAGGTGATCGAAAGCCAGGAGAGCAGAAAACGGCCAGGGCTGGGCCTGGTGCGTACACGCAATCAGGTCGTAAAGCAGGACGGCGTGGTGGCGTTGGTCTATACGCCACTGCGCATGGTTAAGGGCCGGGCTACAAAGCTCGATGAGACGACTCGGCTCTTCTGAATTACTCGTTCGCTATCGGCAGGCGAAGCTCGACGCCCACTCCATTGAGCGTCCAGAGAGGGTCGCGGTCCGGACGGCCACCGCGCCACCTGGAATTTCCGCCCCTGTATCGGAAGGCATCCAGCAGGGTGCGGAAAACCCAATTTCTTTATGAAAAATCTTTCCGCACCCTGCTATCAAAATGGCATCCTTCCTTTAGTTCTCCCCCTCTGGGGGAGATTACAGAGAGGGAAGGCAGGGTGCGGAAGGCTTTTTTCCGCAGCCTGCTAGTAATGGCCGCGCTTTTTGGCTGCGGCTGAGCAGTGACCCTCTCCCCTGCCTCTCCCCCCTGTCAGAGACTGTCGATTTTCCGGTTTCTTCCCCCGTTCCCGCGGGACAGGGGGCCAGGGGGATAGGTCGTAGCGCAGTAGCCTTCCAGAGTTCTCTTCCCGTTCGACATGAAAATAGCACGCGCTGGCGGCCTATTTTCACGTCGAACGGGAAGAGGAGGATCCCAGTTGGTGTGCGACAGACCTAATCCCCTCGCCCCCTTCCTACAATGAATGGGAAGGGGGAACGGCCAAAAGTCGACAGTCTCTGACAGGAGGAGGGATAAGATTTACGTATGGCCTCTGCTGCACCGCGGTCCAAAGCCGCTCAAAGCCTCGCACCGGCGGGGCAGGCATATGAACATGCGGGCTCGCACAAATGGCTCGTCGCGCTTGCGGTAATGCTCGGCGCGACCCTGGAGGTGCTCGACACCTCGATTGTCAACGTTTCACTGCCGCACATGCAGGGCAGTTTTTCAGCCAGCGTTGACGAGGTTACCTGGATTCTCACCAGCTACATTGTGGCCAACGGTATTATGATTCCGTTGACCGGCTGGATCTCGACCAGGGTCGGACGCAAACGCTACTTCATAAGTTCGGTCGTGCTGTTCGTGATCGCGTCTGGTGCGTGCGGTGCCGCGCGATCGCTCGATCAGATGGTGATTTTCCGGGTACTCCAGGGCGGCGCCGGGGCGGCGATGATCCCGTCATCGCAGGCCATCTTGATGGAGACCTTTCCACCCGAAGAGCAGGGACTGGCGATGGCGGTATGGGGGATGGGGATGCTGACCTCGCCGATGGTTGGCCCGACGCTCGGTGGCTGGATCACCGATAATTGGAATTGGCGCTGGAATTTCTATATCAACCTGCCGATCGGCATTACCGCAGCGATTCTTGTCTACCTGTTCGTCCACGATCCTGAGTTCATGCGCACGGCACGTCGACGGGCGCGGCGTATCGATTATTGCGGCGTTGCCTGCCTCGTGGTTGGCCTCGGACTACTGCAAATTGTGCTTGATCGTGGGCAGCGCGCTGACTGGTTTGCGGCGCCCTGGGTATGTGCTTTTACCTTGATTGCCGTAATCAGTCTGGTGGCATTGATCATTCGTGAACTTCGCTTTCCGGAGCCGATCCTCGATCTCAGTGTGTTTAAAATTTGGCAGTTCAATACGTCGGTGGTGATCATCACCGCAATGATCCTGGTGATCTTTGGCCTGAATCTGCTGAATCCACTCTTTTTTCAGGAGTTGCTCGGCTACTCGGCGTGGAAGTCAGGGCTAGCGGTGGTGCCACGCGGCTTTGGCACATTTGCCGCGATGCTGCTGGTCGGCCAACTATCGCGGCGCCGATTTGATACCCGTGCGTTGGTCGGTTGCGGATTTGTGCTGATGAGCTATGCCCTATGGACGATGGGTCATTGGAATCTCGAAATCAGCCCCACCAACGTGATTTTCCCGATGATGCTGTCGGGTGTCGCGTCTGGATTGATCTTTCCCATCATGTCGGCCTCGGCGCTCGCATGCGTGGAACGGGAGCGAATGGGTTATGCGGCAAGCCTGTACAACATGACGCGAAACATAGGTTCGGCCATCGGCATCTCGCTAGTCACCAATCTGCTCAACAGCCGCCTGCAGGTGCATCAGTCATATCTGGGGGAGCACTTTACGATCTTCCAAGCGTGGAATTTGGATAACGTTGCGCCAGCCCGGATGCCGGGGGCGCCGGGAATCGGCTTGGTGCGGGGCCTCGCGATTAACTATCCGCAGGGATTCGGCATGATCCACCGCATCATCCAGCAGCAATCATCGTTGCTTGCGTTCAACGATATCTACCGGCTGCTGGCGTTAATGGCGATAGTGTTCGCCCCCGCATTCCTACTGTTGAAGCGCGCTGCCGGCGGCCGGGGCCCCGCAGCAGGACATTGAATTCATACTTCTCGAACAGGGCGGACTCCATACTGTCATTGAGGCCTGAGCGGCCATCAGGGCGCGCAGCAGAGGAATGTCTGCAGGAGGCTCTCGAGCAGATTGTAACCAGCGAGAACCTGCAAGGAGCTGGCTCAGCGAAGTTGGAGAACGAATGGCGTGCGACTTGCGTTCTCTGCTAAGACTTTTGACGAATGGTGACAGCTACTGCTCCCGCTATAGACCGCATCGAGAAATCGCGCGATTTTCACGCCTGGCTGTTGGACCAGGCCACGCGGCTGCGGCTCGGCGATATGAGAGTTGATCGTGAAAGCCTCGCCGAGGAACTCGAAGCCATGGCCGCTCGCGAGCGCCGCGAACTTGGCTCTCATCTTGAGGTGTTGCTCAAGCACTTGCTGAAGTGGCAGTCGCAGCCGAATCGACGCGGAATGAGCTGGCGAAATTCCGTGAAGGTCGCGCGCCGGGGAATAGAGGATTTGCTGGAAGATTCCCCGAGTCTGAAGCCGCTAGTCATTGAACTGATCAGCAAAGCCTATGCGCGGGCCCGCACCGATGCGGCCGACGAAATGCGTCTGACCCGCGCTCAAGCTGCGCGCTTACCGGAGGCTTGTCCGTGGACGGTCGAGCAGCTGCTAGTGGTATGTAACGTTGAAATCAGTATCAACGAGGCCCCATCGAAACGAACCAGGCAACCCCCACCTAACCTCCCCCTGGTCAGGGGGAGGGATTAAGAGCGATACCGCTATTAGTATTACAGGCCGCTAGATGCGGAATTCTGGCCCAGACCAAAACATCGCAAAGCGGGAGCCTGATTGTTGGCGCTCTCAAGCCGGGTGCGGAAAAAACCTATTTCTTCATGAAAAATCATTCCGTACCCTGTGATGAAACTGGCTTCTTTCCTTTTTGATTCGCACCTCGCGGACTCGTTAGCTCGGCTCCGCTGCGCTCCGCCTAGCGTTTGATTCGCACCTCGCGGACTCGTTTGCTCGCTCTGCCTTTCGGCTCCGCTAGTGTTTAGTTCTCCCCCTGCGGGGGGAGCGGAAGGCCTTTTTTCCGCAGTCTGGCAGAGCGGCGCATCTCCAGATTTATACTTTGGGAGCGTCTGATAATGTCAGGGCTGACCTTCCTTATAGCAATGCGGGTACATATAAGTAGGCCATCCCGCACTCGGCTCCTGTGCTCTCAAGGCAGCCCCGCACGCGCTTCTCGTTATATACGTATGACTGACTGCATCTGGCCATTGCGTTCCCGGCGCGTGCGGGATTACAAAAAACCAGCCAACCCAAAATATCAAGGCTTCGGTTGACTTCATCCGCTTTCTCCGTGCGTCCTTTAGGCTAGAGATTAACTTAAGTGATCGCGCCGAGTTCTTGCGCTGCTCTAGTGGCTGTAACGTTGAAAACGATAGTGACTTGTCGTCTCGAAACGAAGGCGGTCGACCCCCACCTAACCTCCCCCTGGTCAGGGGGAGGGATTTCCGGCGATACCGATTTCAATGTTACAGCCCACTAGTCTGCTAGCTGATTTACTAGCATAATTAGCGGTTACCCCTTTTTGGTGGGATTTATCATTTGTGGCGCTGATTGTTCAAAAATACGGTGGTACCTCGGTCGGCTCGCTCGACCGCATCAAGGTCGTGGCCGATAAGGTGGCCGAAGTCCAGGCCAACGGCGATCAGGTGGTGGTCGTGGTATCGGCGATGGCGGGTGAGACCAATCGCTTGTTCAAACTCGCCGAGCAGTTGAGTGAATCGCCTTATCCGCGCGAAACTGACGTACTGGTCGCCACCGGCGAGCAGGTTTCAGCCGCGTTACTGGCGATCCGGCTGCGGGGGCTTGGTTATCCGACGGTTTCGTTCCTCGCCTATCAGTTGAAAATCATAACTGATGCGCGCCATGGGCAGGCTCGGATTAAATCAGTCGAATGTCCCCGGGTTCTGCGGGCGCTGGCGGAGCGTAATATTGTCGTGGTGGCCGGCTACCAGGGCATAAATGAAGACGGGGATATTACCACCTTGGGACGCGGCGCCTCCGATCTGACCGCGGTGGCACTGGCGGCCGTGCTCAAAGCTACGGTTTGTGAGATCTATACCGATGTCGATG
>WNFD01003338.1_pt1 | contig 16111 bp, 12 predicted proteins | sample 5400491 | NCBI WGS metagenome assembly WNFD01 (sample SAMN13153343, study PRJNA577476) | soil metagenome | isolation source: 120 cm saprolite under Douglas fir tree site 2 hole 2 replicate 2 | place: USA:California | collected 2015-04-18 | reverse complement strand
GCGCCAAGGCGCTGGAAGACATTCTCGGCCTGCGCGGCACGACGCCGATCGATCCGAGGCCGCCGAAGTAGCGTCGTTCGCAATTGTAGTGAAAATGCAGCCCGACCGTCATTGCGAGCGCAGCGAAGCAATCCAGAGTTTCACGCGCGGCCCTGGATTGCTTCGCTTCGCTCGCAATGACGACCTAATCTGTGGCCTGCGTTTTCGGTAAAACTCTGACGAATGTTACTTCGGCGCCCTCGGATCGATCGGCGTCGTGCCGCGCAGGCCGAGAATGTCTTCCAGCGCCTTGGCGCCTGCGAGAAGCTGCGCCTCGCCGCGCGGCGGCGCCACCATCTGCAGGCCGACCGGCAGGCCCGAGGCGGTGAAGCCGCATGGCAGCGACAACGCCGGACAATAGGTGAGCGTGATCGCATAGACGATGCCGAGCCATTCGACATAGTTGTCGAATGTCTTGCCGGCGCATTCGGCGAGATAGCGGTTCTCGACCGGGAACGCCGGCACGATGGTCGCAGGCGCCAACAAGAGGTCGTAGGTCTCGAAGAACGTGAGCGTGCGCTCGATCATCGCCAGACGCTGCGCCTCGGCGCGCTCGAGCTGCTCGACGGTCAGCTTGAGGCCTTCCTCGATGTTCCAGATCACCTCCGGCTTGAGCATGTCGCGCCTGGTGCGCAGCAGCGCGGCCTTGCTGATGGCGAAATCGAAGGCGCGCAGCACATGGAAGCATTCATGCGCCTCGCGCAGATCCGGATGCGCTTCCTCGACGACGGCACCCACTTCGGCAAAGCGTTCCGCCGCCTTCCGGGTGACCCTGGCGACCTCCGGATCGACCGGCGTGATGCCGAGGTCCGGCGAATAGGCGACGCGCTTCGGCTTTTTGCCCGACCGCGCCGCCGACAGAAATGATGTGGGCAGGCTCGGCAGCGACAGCGGATCGGCCGGATGCTCGCCGGTCATCGCGTCCAGCAGCAATGCGACATCCTCGACATTGCGCGCCATCGGGCCTTGGACGCTGAGCGGGCGGTCGGCCTTGAATTTCGGCGTATTCGCGACGCGGCCGACGCTCGGCCTCAAGCCGACGACGCCGCAGAAGCTTGCGGGGTTGCGGAGCGAGCCGCCCATGTCGGAGCCGTGCGCGAGCCAGGCCATGCCGGTCGCAAGCGCGACCGCCGCACCACCCGAAGAGCCGGCGGCGGACCGCGACGTGTCCCATGGATTGAGGGTCGCGCCGAACACTTCATTGAAGGTGTTGGCGCCGGCGCCGAACTCCGGCGTGTTGGACTTGGCGTAGACCACCGCGCCGTTGTGTTCGAGATGCGTGACGACAATGTCGGACTGCTCGGGAATCCGGTCCTTGTAGATCGGCGAGCCCTGCGTGGTCAGAACGCCGGCGACAGAGGAGAGGTCCTTGATCGGGATTGGAAGCCCGGCGAGCAGGCCGCGCTCTGCGGCCGGCTTTTGCATCAGCGCCTTGGCGTGGTCGCGTGCGCGGTCGAAACACAGGGTCGGCAGCGCGTTGACCTTGTCGTCGACCTCGGCGATGCGCTGTTCCAGCACGTCGAGCAGATCGAGCGGTGTGACGTCGCCTGCCTTCAACTTATCGACGATCGCGCACGCGGTCTCCCGCAGCAATCCCTGGTCAGCCAATCGCGTATCTCCTCGCCATGTCCTGCGCAGTTACCTTACTGGTGCTGTAGACCATTTTCCGGCAAGCTGGCAAACGCAAGCCGCCTCGGAGTTTTTGCATGACGACGCCATACGATGCGCCGGACTGGCGCAAACTGAGCCAGCAGGAGTTGGACCGCGGCCTGAACAACGGCGAGGCCGTCGCCGGAAGCGGCGAGATCGTCGCCGATTGGGACCGCCGTTCGGATGAGGTGCGCAAGCGCTGCGCAGCCCATCTCGATCTCCGCTATGGTCCGCGCGAGCGCAACCGGATCGATATTCTCAAAGTGGCCGAGCGCGCGCCAACGCTGCTGTTCATTCACGGCGGTTATTGGCAGAACCGCGCCAAGGAGACCTTCGCGCTGTTCGCGGAGGGGCCGATGGCGCACGGCATCAATGTCGCGCTGATCGGCTATACGCTGGCGCTGGAAGCGACGCTCGACCAGATCGTCGCCGAAATTCATGCCGGCATCAACGTCCTCGCCGCGCAATTGCCTGATCTCGGCGGCGATGGAAAAGGCATCGTGGTGTCCGGATGGTCGGCCGGCGGACATCTCACATCGATGGCGCTGTCGAATCCGAACGTACGGGCAGGAATGGCGATCAGCGGCATCTACGATCTCGAGCCGATCCGCCACTCCTATCTCAACGTCAAGCTCGGATTGGACGAGGCGGCCTCCCGCCGCAATTCGCCGATGATGCAGCCGGGCGGGCCGATGAAGCCGCTGTCGCTCGTGGTCGGCGGCGCCGAACTGCCGCTGCTCCGCAAGCAGACCGCGGACTTCGCCGGCCATCGCGCGATGTATGGATTGCCCGTAACCTATGAGGAAATCCCCGGCACCAACCATTTTTCGATCATGACCGAGATGGCGTCGCCATCGGGGCGGATCACGACCCTGATCCGGCAGTTGTTCGAGCGGACGGTTTCCTAATTCGTCATTGCGAGCGAAGCGAAGCAATCCAGAGTTTCTTTGCTGGGCTCTGGATTGCTTCGTCGCTTCGCTCCTCGCAATGACGGACAACGAAAGATTACACCGGTGTAGCCCGAACGGTCGACGGGCTGAGTCCAGCCGTCATTCTGTGGGCGATGCTAACGGGTGCGCACTAGACTTAATCCGCCCTTACCTCGTCAAACAACCGTCGCCGCAATGAGGTTCGCAACCTTCGGCTCGTTCTCGATTCCCTTGAGGAGTTGCAGGAGACTGTCGACGCGGTCGGCAGGCAGATGCTTCTTCGCCATCAGGGAGAATTTCTCTTCCATCTCGGCATCGGTCATCGGGTTCTTGAAGTGCCCGCGGTGATATTCGACGCGGGTCGTCTTGCGCGTCCCCGACCTCAGCACGACTTCCATCTCGCAAAGATTGAACTCATTCTCGGTGCGGTCGGCTTCCTCCGATGGCAGGACCTTGATGCGGCTCACGAGGTCGAGCAGGCGCGCGTCGTGCAGATAGGGATCTTCGTAGTACTCCGGCGCGATGTTGCCGTACATCAGTACGAGGCCCGCCGCATAGGGGATGCTGTGGTCCGCGGTTTCGTGCGTCTGCGGCTTCCATTTCTCGGGGCTGTCAGCCATGATCTTGATCGCGGAATGCGAGACGTGGATGTTGACCTCGGCGATATCGTCCGCGCTCTTGACAAACGGCCGCGCTTCCATCGCGGCCTGCGCTACGGTCTGCGAGAACTGCCCAAGCGGAAAGCGTTTGGTGAAGGCGCGGCGGATGCCGAAGGGCTCGCCGAGCTCAGGCCGCTCGACCGGCTTCCTGCCCATCACCTTGAAGAAGCCGTAGGAGCCCTCGAACACCTTGGCCGGACCGGTCATGCCGTTCCGGGCGAGCTCGACCGAAAACATCGCCTTGCGGCAGGCATCTGCTGCCGCGAATGCTTTCCAGTTCGACAGCGCATCGGAACGGCCCTGACGCGTCGCGGTGTTGCCGCCGACGGTGATGCCGATCGCCTGCACCATTTGCTCCGGCGTCAATCCCATCAGCCGGCCGGCGCCGACCACGGCCGCCATGCCGGTGATGGTCGAGTGGTCGATGCCGTTGCCGAGATAGTCGAAGACGTCGGCGATCTTGCAGAACACTTCGTAGGCCAGCACGGTCGCGGTGATGAGATCGCGGCCGCTGCGCGAGGTCAGCTCGGCCGACGACAGCAAGGCCGCGATCGTGTCGCTGGGGTGGCCCGCGCCATGGGTGAGGCTGACAAAGGCGTCGTTGAAATCCAGATAGCGGATCATCACGCCATTGGCGAACACAGCGAGATCGGGGCTCGTCTTGACGCCGCTGATAAGCACCGTCGCGGGCTGTTTCGCGCTGACGTCACTCGCAAGCTTGATTGCGATCTTGCTCGGCCCCGCGTCGTAGCTGCCAAAGGCGCAGCCGATCGTGTCAAGAATGGTGCGCCTGGCGAGCCGAACGACATCTTCGGGAAGGTCTTCGTATCTGAGATTCGCCGCATAGCGGGCCAGCGTCTCGGCCAGAACCTGGCCGCTGCCCCGCTCCAACTTGTCCTGCGCGATCGCAGGCGATACCGGCGCGCCTGCCGCGAGGCCCGCCGCGGCGATCGTTTTGAGGAAACCGCGGCGCGATGCGTCGGGGGCAGGGCGTGGCGACATCGTGCCTAACCCCAGCCCGCGCTGATGCCACCGTCGACCGTAAAGATCACCCCCGACGTATATCCTGATCGGTCCGAGGCGAGGTACGCCATCAGGTCGCCGATCTCGCGGGCATGCGCAGGCCGACCGAGCGGCAATCCCTTCTGGAATTCCTTGTAGCGGCTTTCGTCGCCGAACTGGTTTTTGGCACGCGTCTTCAAGAGCGTGACGTGGCGGTCAGTGCCGACCGGCCCCGGATTGATGCCGACCACGCGGATGTTGTCGGCCAGGCTCTTTCCGCCCAACGCGCGGGTAAAAGCCATCAGCGCGGCGTTGCCGGCGCTGCCGCAGATGTAGTTGGCGTCGAACTTCTCGCCGGCCGCCCCGATGTCGTTGACGATGACACCGCCGCCGCGTGCCTTCATCTGGGCGTAGATCGCCCGCGTCAAATTGATATAGCCGAACACCTTCAACTCCCAGGCGTGGCGCCAAGTCGTCTCGTCGATCTTGTCGATCGAGCCGCCGGGAATGTCGCCGGCATTGTTGACGAGAATGTCGATGTCGGAAGCGTCCTTCGCCAGCCGCGCGAGGTCCTCCGGCTTGCGCAGATCGGTGACATGGGTGGTGGCGTCGATCTGGTGCGCGGATCGTAACCGCTCGGCGAGCGCCTTCAACTGGTCGCCGCTGCGGGCCGCCAGCCGCAGATGACAGCCTTCCTCGGCAAAGGCTTCGGCGGCGGCGGCGCCGATGCCCTTCGATGCGCCGGTGATCAAGACACGCTTGCCGCGCAGATGCAGGTCCATGGGATTACTCGTTCGGCTTGGGGGAGGGGATTGCGGATTTGGTCAACCAAATTGGTAGGCGGTTGGCCCGCGAGCGGTCAACATTGCACTGCAGCGTTGCACTCCCGTGAGGTTTGGTCCATTGCAAAACGGACCCCCGGATGGCATTGGCGGCAAGACAACTGCGGCAAGACAACTCAAGAACTGCCAGATCACAAGGACGTTTTCGATGAGCAGCGTAAAAAAGCAATACCGGATCGCGGTCATTCCCGGCGACGGCATCGGCAAGGAAGTGATGCCGGAGGGCCTGCGCGTCATCGAGGCGGCGGCGAAAAAGCACGGCGTCGCCGTGACGTTCGATCATTTCGATTTCGCCTCCTACGACTATTACGAAAAGCACGGCCAGATGATGCCGGACGACTGGAAGGAGAAGATCGGCAAGCATGACGCGATCTATTTCGGCGCGGTCGGCTGGCCCGCGAAAATTCCTGATCACATTTCCTTGTGGGGCTCGCTGATCAAGTTCCGCAGGGAGTTCGACCAATACGTCAATCTGCGCCCGGTGCGGCTGATGCCCGGCGTGCCATCGCCGCTCGCCAACCGCAAGCCCGGCGACATCGACTTCTGGGTGGTGCGCGAAAACACCGAAGGCGAATATTCCTCCGTCGGCGGGCGGATGTTTCCGGACACGAACCGCGAATTCGTCACGCAGCAGACCGTGATGACGCGGGTCGGCGTCGATCGTATCCTGAAGTTCGCGTTTGAGCTGGCGCAGTCGCGGCCGAAGAAGCATCTGACCTCGGCGACCAAATCCAACGGCATCTCGATCACCATGCCCTATTGGGACGAGCGGGTGGAGGCGATGGCGAAGAACTATCCGACCGTGAAGTGGGACAAGTATCACATCGATATCCTGACCGCGAATTTCGTGCTGCACCCGGACTGGTTCGACGTCGTGGTCGGCTCCAACCTGTTCGGCGATATTCTCTCCGATCTCGGCCCCGCCTGCACCGGCACCATCGGCATCGCGCCCTCAGGCAATATCAATCCGGAAGGCAACTTCCCGTCGGTGTTCGAGCCCGTGCACGGCTCGGCGCCCGATATCGCGGGGCAGGGCATCGCCAATCCGATCGGCATGATCTGGTCGGGCGCGATGATGCTGGAGCATCTCGGCGAGACAACCGCGGCGGAATCGATCGTCGCCGCCATCGAGCGCACGCTCGCCGAACGCACGCTGCGCACCAAGGATCTCGGCGGCAACGCCGACACCACGGCCTGCGGCACGGCGGTCGCGGAGATGGTGGATTAGTCGCTGGCGTGTCTTGCCGTCATTGCGAGGAGCGTTTGCGACGAAGCAATCCAGACTTTCTTTGTGGCCCTGGATTGCTTCGCTTGCGCTCGCAATGACAGCCTAATTCTATCGGATGCTTTTCGATCACACTCATGGTGAGGTTCTTAGCCGCAGGCGCCGCCAACCGATCACTAGGCCGGTCAGGCTGAACGCCAGCCCGATCGCGCAAAGTGCGATGATCAGCACTGTGCGCAGCGTGGGCTGGGCCGCCAACACGGGAAAATCAAGCGTGTGGAGCGCGCGGTAGAGCCACCGATAGGCCCGGCGCGAGGGGTCGGTTTTCTGCAGCAGCGCGCCATTGGCGGCGTCGATATCGTACCAGACGTCGCCGCAGGCGATGCGGTAGATCGGGCCGTCCGGCATCACCGAGGCGGTCGCATAATTATCCACGCGACCGACCTTGGCGGGATCGCCGCACGCCGTCCCCAGCCGCAGTGCGATCGGGCGCACCATGGCGAGCGTCAGGACTTTTCGTTCCGGCTCAGCGCTTCCCGTCTCGACAAGACGCTGGTCGCCGGACGCGGTGACCTCGCGGCGAAACAGCCGTCCGTCGATCGCGAACCATTCGACCTCGCGCGCCTGAGGATCGATGTCCTGCAGCTCCCGGTCCGTCAGCCGGTCCCAACGCGGCTGACCTGAGATGGCGGCAGTTTCGGCGGCCGATACGCGCGCCATCGAAAACAGCAGGCCGCCGTCCATCGACAGCCACCCGCTGAAGATCCATGTCGTCACGAAGATCAGCGCGAACAGGCCAATCACATGGTGCCACCAGTGCATGCCCCGATAGGGCGACATGCGCCGCTTGCCGTCGATCCTGATGCGGACCACCCCGAGAACCGCGCCCGCGATCACGCCGACGAGGGCTGAGAGCGACAGCCACCACACGACCGCCGACCACAGCTCGGGCTTGCTGCGAAGTTGCGTCGGGTAGATCCAGTGCGCGACGCTGCCGACGAAATTCCAGCCGCGCTCCCAACGTGTCGTGTCGAGCACGACCTCGCCGGTCTTCGACGAGATGTAGATGTCCGTTCCGGCGTCGTCGTCGAGCGCGAGGCGATAGAGCGGGCGGTGCGGATGATATTTTCCGGCCACGGTCCACTGATCGTGATCGATCAGCGCGATGTTGGCCGAATCCGCAGCCTTCAGGCCGCGCTGCCGCGCATGGTCCTCGCCGATCACGAGGGCCAGCGGGCTCGATGGCAAGCTGGCGGAGGCAAGATCGCTCGCCCGCAGCGCCGCCGATCCGGACGTGCCGGAGACGAGATAGACCGGCCCGTCCGCCCGCTGCAGCAGACGGACGCGCAACGCGTCCGTCATGCCGAGCGCGACCACGGCATCGCCCGGTCCGTGAATCGTTCCGTCAAGCCTGAGCGGTGGCAGACCGGCCAGCCGCTCGCTCTCGCTCAATTGCGGAAACGGCACGAAGTGCATGACGATGCCGGTCGAAAACCACATCGCAAACAGCGGCCCGAGCACGATGCCGAGCCAGCGATGCGTCACGACCAGCATTTTCAGCATGGAGGCGCCGCCCTACCATTTGAACGAGGCGGCGACCTCGTAGCTTCGTGGCGCGCCGAGGATGATCTGGTCGGTGTAACCAGGATCGCCCCAGGCGGCGTAGCGTCGGTCGGTCAGGTTTCTGACGCGGAACGACAGCCGCGTCTGCTCGACCGCTGGAAAGAAGTTCTTCGGGATGTCGACGAAGGCATAGGCGTCCGCCACCGTGTAGGCGTCCATGACGACGAGATTGTCCTGGAAGTTGAAGCGGTCGCCGACATGTCGCAGCGAAACGCCGAGTTCGACCGGCAACGCCGTCGCGAACCGGTAGGACGCGCCGGCATTGGCGACGAAGGAGGGGACGTTGGGCGGCGTATTGCCTGAATAGGACTGGAACACGCCGTTGCCGTCGACATAGTCGAAATCGACGAAGCGCGTGCGCAGCAAGGTGACGTTGCCCCACAGCTTCAGCCCGCCCAGTGGATTGATGGCGCCCGCAAGTTCGACGCCGCGGGAGGCAACCCTGCCCGCGACGTTGAACAACTGGCCGCTTTCCGGCACGTAGACGTTCCGCCGCTCGATGTCGAACAGCGACAGCGTCCATTCGGCGCGATCGTTCCAGAACAGATGCTTGATGCCGGTCTCGTAGGTCCGCGATGTCGTCAGGAGCTGCGGCTGGGTCGGGCGCAGGTTGAAGATGTTGGCAACCGTCGGATCGGCGGCAGTGGCGTACTGGCTGTAGAACGTCAGCCCGGGCACTGCTTCCCAGGTAGTGCCGATCCGGCCCGTCACCGGCGTGAAGGTCTTGGTGAAAGGGTAGCCGTCCGCGCTGCGCGAATTGCCGTCGACGTCGAACGCGGTGCGCGACAGCTCGATGGTCTCCAGGCGGATGCCGCCGATCAGCGCCACCGTCGGCGTCACCTTGAGACGGTCTTCGAACGCCAGCGCGGCGTTATCGACATGGGTGAAGAGGTTCTTGGTCTGCTGGAAGCCATAGAGCCCGCGATTGGGATCGACAAGGCTGACGGTATCGTTGGTGAAAACGTCGTCCTGCACCGCATTGAATTGCAGGCTGCTCGCAGCGACCGTGGCCACGAAGCGGTTGTCCATGCCGCCAAGGTTCGAATTGACAGTGAGATCGCTGATGTTGCCCCAGAGCTTCTGGTCGTGATCGACCGACAGCCGTTCGCGATAGACCTCGCCCTGCGCGCCGGCGCTCGGCGTCGGGCTGTCGTTGAAGGCGTTGATCTCGTTGTTGAACCAGTGCCGCTGCGCTGTATAGGAATAGACCTGGCTTCGGAACTGCACATTGTTGCTGATGTCCCACTGCACGCCGCTGCGCAGCCACAGCTCATGCGCGCCATTCTTGTTGTCGAGCACGTTGTAATTCGTCGACAGCGTGCGGGCGTCGATGGTGACCGGATTGAGCGGGCCGACATGTCCGGCGAAATCTGATGGGCCGGGGTAATATTGCGTCCACAGGCCGGACACGATGCCTTTGGTCGGAACGATGCCGGGGGCGTTTGCCGGCACCAGCGGCGTGCCCCAGTAGAAGCGGTCGATATCCTGCTTGTATTCGGCCGCGCCCCAGATCTTCAGATTGTCGGTGATGCGGTAGTTGAGCTGCCCCGACACATTGGTCAGCTTCGAATAGGTGTCGTCGATGAAGCCTACATTGTTCGAATGGCCGATATCGAAGCGATAGTCCAACCCGCTGATCAGCGTGCTGCCGCCCGAGCCATATCCGGCGCGATATCCTTTGAAGGAGTCGATCGAGGTGAAAGCCTCGTTGACGATGGTGCCGGTGTGCGGCGCCTTGGTCACGTAGTTGATGGCGCCTCCCGTGGCGCCTTCGCCCGACAGCAGGGACGCCGGGCCCTTCAGGACCTCGACGCGATCGAGGTTGAACGTGTCCATCGGCCGTCCCGTCATGTTCGACGGGCCGACCTTGATGTTGTTGTAGAGCGTGTTGAGCTGATCGCCGCTGAAGCCGCGCATCGAGAAGGTGGCGGGCGCGCCGGGCGGATCGGCGCCGATCACGCCGACGATCGCTTCCGCCGATTCCGTCGTGGTGCGGATGCCGCGATCCCGGATGATCTGCTGATCGATGATCTCGACGGTCGCCGGCGTCTGGCGCGGTGTCAGTCCGAGCCGACTTGCGCTCTCGGCCACGGTGTTGGTGTTCAACGGTGTCGTTGTCGCGTTCGTCGTGCCGGCTTGCGCCGGCGCCTGGACAGGCGCGGGCGCGGCGGTGCGCGCCCGTCTGGCCCGTCCTGCGCTTCCCGATGCCGACGGATGCGCTCGCCCGGGTTTGCCGGGCGACACCACGACGGGGTCAAGCGTCTGCGAGGCCTCCTTCGGCGCCGCGTGCGCGCGGGGCGCGGCGGCAAGCATGCCGAGCACGATCAATGATGAGGAAAACCAGTATTTGGAGATGGGCGAATGCGCGAAACGGCGACGCCCACGCGATGCCAAGCGGCACCCAGAGATGTTGTGAAAAGACACGAAAATAGCCGACGGCGAACGTCCAATCCGTCAGCGCATCCGCCTTATCGTCTGCCTCGCCAATTGGGCAGACACAATTCGGCATTCTGCACGCACCGGAGCACCCCGCCCGACGCGATTGCGCGTGACTCGTTGCTGGTAGCAGGTCTCCTGGCTCGCGGGTCGCTGCCTGAAGGCCACCTTCCCAGGATCTCATCGATCCCAGTGGTTTGTTGGCCGCAGGCTCGCCGCTGACAGTTGCGGGGGCAGCTGCGGATTGGCCCAGAGCATGATCCGGAAAAGCATGCCCTCGGGCTACGACCCGACGGATGGATTCCGGTTTTCCGAAAGAAGCATGCTCATGCAAGAAGCCATAAGGCGATGGCAAGTCATCGCCTTATGGGGCGCACCGCATTCCCTTGATTAGCCCTTGCGGGCACTACCGCGCATATTGGTTCCATCTGCCGACGCCGGCGTCAAGCGCATCACGGCAACAGTCGCAGATTATCCCTTCGCAATCCGCCGGCTCCCATGCCGTACCAACGGGGGCTTCACCAGCGCATAGTTGTTGTCGCAGGCGAGCGGAATGGAGGTAACGCTAGTTGAACCTGACGACCACCTTGCCGTTGATGCCAGCTTCGGAAGCTCTGTGGACAGCACCTTTGATATCGTCGGCACCGAAGACTGAATCGATCTTGGTGGCCAGCCGTCCACTGACAGAGAGTTCGTCCAATCGGCGATAGAGAACGTCGATCGCGTCGCGCGGCGCGCTCATGAGATATTTCGACAGCCATAATCCGCGAATCCTGAGATCGTTGAAGACGATCGCGCCAGGCGCGACGGTGGCCGGCTCTCCGCTCATGGCGCCGTAGATAACAAGCGTTGCACCCGGACCGAGACATGAGGCGATCCGGTCCGTGGCAGCTCCGCCGATGCTGTCGATGCCGAGCAGAATCGGAGCATTCCCGGTCGTGGCCCTGACGCGTCCGGCAAGGTCGTCGCCGTCGAGCAGCACCACGTCCGCACCCAGCGCTTTCAATTCGTCCATGACATTGGAGCGCCTGACAAGGTTGACGGTCCTGACACCTGAGATGTGTGCAAGCTGGATTGCGGCGCGGCCGACGGCGGAGTTCGCGGCATTCTGGATGATCCAATGACCGGCCTTGAGCTCGACGAACTGACGAAGCAGCAGGCTGGCGGTGGCGGGATTCACCTTGAGGCCGGATTGCTGCAGGATATCGCCGCGCGGCGATACTTTGACAACCTCACTCGCCTTCGCCAGCCGATATTCGCGCCAATTGTCGAGCGAAAGCAGGATCACACGATCCCCGGGGGCGAGGTCCCGCGCATCCCTGCCGACCGCCGCAATCTCGCCGACGGCTTCGTTGCCGATTGCCTGAGTAGCCGTATCAAGCCGCGGATAGATGCCCTGCATCGTGAGGAGATCGGCGGGATTGATCGGAAAGGCCAGGACCTTGACGAGCACATCGTCGGACGCGGTCGCCGACGGAGCTTGGGCGTCGGCATATCTGACGACGTGTTCAGGTTTCCCAGCGGTCGCAAACTCGATCTGTTTCATGATGCCTCTGCGGGGCGGGCCTTATGCCCGGCATCGAAAAAGCCGGTGATGTTCATTAACCGGCCATCGCTCGCCACCGTCGCAAAGCTCCTTCCGGTCTGCAGCACCGCGCCGTCCGGACCGACCAACTTCCATTCGGCTAGCATGCGATCATGATGATGGATCACCGAACGAATCTCGAACTTCCCGCCTTTTACGCTTTGTTGAAACCCGCCCATGTAATCTGAGAGCGCCTCGCGGCTCTCGATCCGCCCATTGATGTCGCAATAGCTGCATCCGTCGGCCAGGCAGGCCTCAAGCTCCGTCGCGCGGACGGCCAGTTCGGACGACCAGATACTCGCATATCGCTGCCACAGGAGATCAGGCGTCATGGGAGTCTCCCTCCAAATCGTCGAATTCAAGATTGATGGCGCGGCGGATCATTTTCAGCTCATAGCCGCCGCGGATGAGGACGAGCACGCCCTGATAGAGCGCCAGCAACTTCACGGCGCCGACCTTCGGGTCCATGCCGCGCCGGAGTTCTCCGGACGATTTCATAGCCGTTAGTCGTTCGGCGAAGAGGCACTCCAGAATTCCGAAGCCTTTGAGCACGGTATGCTCGATGATGCTGCGATCAGAACCGAATTCGATCGCCGAATTGGTGATCAGGCACCCGAACGTCCCGCCGTCCGGCTCGTGCGACAGCGAAAGAAACAACTGGCGCAGGCCTGACAATCCGCGCTCGGGCTGGGCAAATTCCAGGATGCGCCGGTCCAAAACAGCCCTCAAGTAGCGCTCGAAGGCCGCGAGAAAGATTCCACGTTTGTCGCCGAAGCTGTTGTAGATGCTGCCTGCACTGAGTCCGGTCGCGACTTCGAGGTCCGGAATGGAGACTCCGGCATAGCCGTTCCGCCGGAACGCATGCATCGCACCCGCGAGCACTTCATGTTCGTTGTAGGAACGCGATCTGACCATGAGCGGTACCATGAATTTAAAACATTCATTTTATAATGAACATTTTAAAATGGCAGTCAAGCCTATTTCTGTGCCCACGCGCGGTGGGGGCTTTAGCGGTATCAGACAAACGAATGTTGGAGCGAAGGGCTCATGCCGTCGGTGACGTCGGGCAAGGCAACTACCCGCCGGCAATCCTTCTACAATGCTCCCATGCTGCGCCGATCAGATTCTCGCTTGCTTCCGGCGTACGGAAAGCCGAGTGCGCCGAGAGCGTGACATTCGGCAATGTTGTCAGCGGATGATCCTTCGGCAAGGGCTCGATGTTGAAAACGTCGAGGCCGGCGTGGCGGATGTGGCCCGACTTCAAGGCGTCGATCATCGCGGCCTCATCCACGATCGCGCCGCGCGCGGTGTTGACGAGGATGACGCCGGGCTTCATCTCCGCGATGTGCTCGCGCGAGACAAAACCGCGGGTCTCGTCGTTGAGCAGCAGATGAATGGAGACCACGTGGCTGTCGGCGAGCAGCCGGTCGAGCGTAACGAATTCGACGCCCGGATAAGTCTTCGCCGACCTGTTCCAGGCGATCACACGCATGCCGCTGCCGAGCGCGATCCGCGCGACCTCCGCGCCGATGCCGCCGAACCCGATCAGGCCCAGCGTCTTGCCGGTGAGCTGCATGCCGTCCTCGCGCAGCCAATTGCCGGCGCGCATTTCGCGGTCCATCTGCGCCAGCACGCGCGCCGACGCCCACATCAGCGCGATCGCCGACTCGGCCACGGCCGTATCGCCATAGCCCTTGATCAGATGCACGGTCATTCCAAGCTCGGCGAGCTCTTCCGGGTTCATATAGCTGCGCGCGCCGGTGCCGAGGAAAACGACGTGCTTCAGGCCGGCGCATTTGCTTGCGACATCGGTCGGCAGCGGGGTGTGATCGACAATGGCGATCTCGGCGCCGTCGAGCACCTTTGGCAGTTGATCCGGCGTGATGTCGGGATCGCGGTTGATGCGAACGATGGGATCATCCGCCCGTTGCAGCCGTTCGAAGATCACGGCCAGTGATTCATTGGCGTCGACGAATACTCCGCGCAAGCGAGCCTCCGGATGTTTCAATGGGTGTTCAATGGTTCATGGGTTCAGGACGCGACGCCGGCAAGTGCCAGCACGGTGTGCATCAACACATTGGCGCCGGCCGCACAATCGGTCTGGGTGGCGTCCTCCAGCTCATTGTGGCTGACGCCGTCCTTGCAGGGCACGAACACCATCGCCGCGGGGATGCGCGTGTTCAGGTTGCAGGCATCGTGACCGGCGCCGGAGGTGATGCGGCGGTGGCTGTAGCCGAGCGTCTCGGCGGCGCTCTCAACGGCGTCGACCAGTTTTGGATTGAAATGCGTCGGCGGCTTGCGCCAGACCAGGTCGAGCGTGACCTCGACCTTGCGCCGCGCGGCAATTCCGGCGATCGCGGCGCGCAAATCCTTATCGAGCGCATCCATGATCGTAGCATCCGCGCTGCGGCAATCCATCGTAAACGCGATTTCGCCGGGGATGACGTTGCGGGAAGGCGCCGCGATGACGGCCTCGCCGACGGTGCCGACCGCGTTCGGGCTATGTTTGTTGGCGATGCTCTCCATCGCCAGCACGATCTCCGACAAGGTCGCGAGCGCGTCACGCCGTAGCGGCATCGGCGTCGAGCCGGCGTGGCTCTCGAAGCCCACGATCTTGCCGTCGTACCACAACACACCCTGGCCGGAATCGACGACGCCGATGGTCTTTCCTTCGGCTTCGAGGATTGGCCCCTGTTCGATGTGCAGCTCGACGAAGCTTGAGAATTTCTGCGTGCCGACCGGGCTTGCGCCGCGATAGCCGATGCCATCCAGCGCTTCCCCCACGGTGACGCCCTCGATATCCTTGCGCGACAGAATATCGTCAGTGGTGAAATCGCCGACATAGGCGGCTGAGGCCATCATCGCCGGCGCGAAGCGGGAGCCTTCCTCATTGGTCCAGTTGACGATGCAGATCGGCGTTTCCGTCTCGATGCTGGCGTCATTCAGCGTGCGCACGACTTCCAGGGCTGCAAGCGTGCCGAGCACGCCGTCGAACTTGCCGCCGGTCGGTTGCGTATCGAGATGCGAGCCGAGGCCCACGGGTGCCTTCGACATGTCGCGGCCCTTGCGAAGAGCGAACATCGAACCGAGCGCGTCGACATGAACCTCGAGGCCTGCGGCCTCGCACGCCTTTCGGAACCAGTCGCGCACCTGCTTGTCCTTCGGCCCGAGGGTGAGCCGCCGCACGCCGCCTTTGGGCGTGGCGCCGAATTGCGCGGTTTCGTGAATCGTGTCCCAGAGGCGGGCGGAATCGATTTGCAGGTTGGTTGCGGCTCGGCTCATGCGGGTCTTTCCTTCGACGTCACCATGGTTCAATGGCGCGCCGCCAGCGCTCCGTCAACCGCGACGCTTTCCTGCGCGATTTTCCCTGCGAGATCGGCGACGCGCTCGACTGCGACGCTCTCGGGTGACGCCAGCCAGCTTGCCGCAAAAGTAAGCGGCGGAATCGTCAAATCCGTATCGATCTGTTGCAGGCGTCCATCCGCCAGCTCGTTTTCGACGATCGCATTGGGAATGACGGCGATGCCCAAACCCTCGATGGCCATGTGAATGACGGTCGCAAGCGAGGCGCTGGCGTGCAGGCGGATCGGCGGCAAATCAGGCCGGTTGAACAGCGAGCGCACGGTCTCATAGGGTTGCGTCTTGCGCGGAAAGGTGATGATCGGGAATTTGGCGAGATCGCGCAGGCCCAACGGGCCATCGCCGAGGCCGAGGGCGGGACTGGCGAGAAACCCGATCGGATAGTCGCACAGCACGCGGTTGCGCACGCCGGAGGCCGAGGAGGGGCTGAGCACGAAGGCCAGTTCGATCTCCTGCGCCAGCAGCTGTGCGTTCAGATTTGGCGAGATATCGACCTCGATCTCCAGCGACAGGTTCGGATAGGTCGTGTTCACGCTCTTGATCAGGCTCGGCAGCCAGGTGTGCACGATGGTCTCGGCGACGCCGAGCCGCAGCACCCCGCGCATCGCCGAGCGATCGCCGACCTCCGCCAACATCTCGGAGCGCAGCCCGATCAGCTTTTCCGCATAGACCATCATCTGCCGGCCGCTCGGCGTCGGCGACGCGACACGGTGGTCGCGGTTCAACAATTTGACGCCCATCTCGCGTTCGAGCTGCGCGAT
>WNFD01003333.1_pt1 | contig 16124 bp, 14 predicted proteins | sample 5400491 | NCBI WGS metagenome assembly WNFD01 (sample SAMN13153343, study PRJNA577476) | soil metagenome | isolation source: 120 cm saprolite under Douglas fir tree site 2 hole 2 replicate 2 | place: USA:California | collected 2015-04-18 | reverse complement strand
TCCGGTCGGTTTCGAGGCGCGCGCGAAATACGCCATGAGCTTGTTGCCATCGGCGGCCACCAGCGTGGTCTCACCGTGGTCGGCGGCTGCGCCTGAGATCGGGGGCAGGGGCGGGCGGGCGTCGTCTGAATAGCACATGGGTCGATTCTCCAATACATTGGGAGGCGCCATGAAGATCGAAAGTCCCTCGTTCACGCTGGCCGACCTGCAGAGCTTCCTCGACGGGCAGCTCGACCGTGAACGGATGGCGATGGCCGACCGCCTTGAAAAGGCGTCCGCGCGCCTCGAACGCATCGCCCCGCGGATCAAGGCCGGGCACGGCGAGGACGCCTGGAGCGATCACGAGGTGCTCGCCCACATCGCCGTGCTTTCGAAGTTCTACGGCGTGCTCGTCCACAAGATCTCGAGCGGCCAGGTCACCGAGGTCGACATGCTCGGCAACACCAACCTTCGCGACGTCGCCGGCGAGCAGATGGCGCAGCTCGATCCTTCAGAGCTGCTCCGGATAACGCTGGCCGACCACGCCCGCACGGTCAGGCTGCTGCGAACTGTTGACGCCACGTCGCTGCGCCGCGAGGCCAGGGTCGAAGGTGTTGGATCTGTGAGCGCCGAATTCCTCGCCCGCTATCCGCTGATCAATCATCTCGAGGAGCACGTCGACCAGCTCGAGCGCTCGCTGGGCTAGCCGGTCAGGCGCCCCGCCACCTCCGAAAAGCCGAGTCTTCGGAGCTCCTCGCGGATCGTATCGGCAGCGCTGTCCATCATCGCCTCATCAGGGTTTGGGTCCTGGTTGCCGAAATCCAGGTCGTGAAGGCCGCGAATCGGCACGACATGAAAGTGCACGTGCGGGACCTCGAGCCCCGCGAGCATCAGGCCGACGCGCGCCGGCTTGAAACCTGCCATCTGCGCCCGGCCGATCGCCTGAGCCACCGTGGTGAGGTGGCGGAGGAGGTCTGCGTCGAGGTCGAGCCAGTGATCGATTTCCTGGCGAGGGACCACCAGCGCGTGCCCCGGGCGCAGCGGGCGGTTGGAAAGGAAGACCACGCAAAGCTCGTCCTGCCATACGAATCGGGCGGGCAGCTCCCCCGAGATGATCCGGCTGAAGACGCTGGCCATTGCTACGTCCTCGGTTCCCAGTCGAAGAACCGTATTGCTACCACCAGACCTGCCACACCCCAGGCACCGATGACCAGGAGGTCGTTCGCCTGCAGGCCCGACCCACTGATCTGAAAGAACGACTTGACGAGTGCGTCGGCAAAATGGCGAATCGGGAAGACCTTGGAGACCAGGTCCAACCAGACCGGCGGGTTGTTGAGGGGAACGAAGACGTTCGAGATGAAGAGTAGGGGCAATACCGAAGCATTGACGATTGCGGGCGCGGCATCCGAGTTCGGAATCACGCTCGTGACCGCCACGCCCAGCGCGCAGAACGCGGCGGCTCCGACGACCAGGGCCAGGAGGAATGCGGGGAGCGTCGTTGTCGGCAAAGTCGCGCCATAGAAGACGGCGCCGAACGCAGCACAGATGGCGACCAGCAAGACTGCGATCAACACTGAATGCACGATCTTGGCGAACATGTAGGCCCACACCGGCAGCGGTGAGCCACGTATCCGCTTCAGCGCGCCGGAGTCCCGCGCGATGCTGAGCGAGATCGCGATGTTGGTGTAGCACGCGGTGACCACCGAGAAAGCCGCGATCGCGGGAACGTAGAACGTGGCCACGCTGATGGTTACACCCCGAGCAACCTGCATCTTCCCGTTGCCGAAGAGCACCGAGAAGATCACCAGAAACATGATCGGGAAGACGAGCGTGAAGAAGGCAGAAATCGGGCTGCGGATGAACGCTTTGTTGATGTAGACGACCTGCATCAGTGCCCGCCGGAAATCGTTCATGGCGTGGTCTCGGCGGCAACGTCCTGGGTGATCTCCAGGTAGACGTCCTCGAGTGAGGGCCTGGTGACTTCGAGTCCCTCCAATGAGAGGCCTGCCTGGACCGCCCACGATGTCAAGTCGTACAGGGTCCGGGTGGGATCCTTCGTTTCCAGCTCGACATCGTCGCCATCAGCCTTCGCCAACGCGCGCAACTGCGCGGGTAGCTCGACAGGGCCGGGTGGAAGCCGGAACCGAATGGTCGCCGCCGCCTTCTCGCGGCCGGCCAGCGTGTCAGGCGTTCCCTCGGCTACAACCCTGCCCGCCGCGATGATCGCCACGCGGTCCGCCAGGTACTGCACCTCGTCCATCGAATGCGAGGTCAAGAAGATGGTCTTGCCGAGACCGGCAAGACCCTTGATCGTTTCCCACGCGTTGCGGCGGGCGCCAGGGTCAAACCCGGTCGTGGGCTCGTCAAGGAACAGAAGCCGAGGATCTCCTGCCAGGGCGATGGCCATGTCCAGCCGTCGCTGCTGGCCGCCCGATAGTTTCGTGACCCTCGAGGTGCGCTTGTCGGTGAGCCCTACGAGCTCGATCACCTCATCGCGAGGGCGAGGCTTCGGGTAGTAGCCACGAAACATGTCCACGGTCTCGGCCACCGTCAGATAGGGATCGACACCTGTGGTCTGGAGGACGATCCCCATCTGCTCCTTCAGCTTGCGATCGCCGGTCGCGGGATCGAAGCCGAGCACGGACACGCGCCCCGCGTCGCGGCGACGGAACCCTTCAAGGATCTCGACAGTCGTCGTCTTTCCGGCGCCATTCGGGCCGAGGAGGGCGAAGACCTCCCCCTCGTTGACGGTGAGGCTGATGCCTCGAACTGCTTCGACAGCGCCGTAAGACTTACGAAGGTCGGTGATTTCGACGGCGACCCCCATGTGGCCGATCGTAGCCGAACGAAGATCAACCGGCCGGCCAGAACTTTGCCGGCAACGGGATGCCGAAGGCTTCGCGGAAGCGCTCGGAGAATTCCGCCGGCGTGTATGCGTGCTCGATCGTCCCCACCTGCTCGATGGCGTAGGTCGCGGCAAGTGACGCCACCGCGCCTGCGGTCGGGACGTCGAGACCGCGGAGCAGGCCTGCGACCAGGCCCGATCGGTATGCGTCGCCGGCGCCGGTTGGATCGGCCTCGACGCGCGCGGGCGCGGCCGCGATCGTGTGCGACTGAGAGCCGGAGTCGATGTGCGAGCCCTGCCGCCCAAGCGTGGTCACGACCAGCTCCGACAACTGCTTCAGCCCATCCAGGTCCCGACCGGTGCGCTGCTGAATCAGCTCGAGCTCGTAATCGTTGCCGATCAGCACCCAGGCGCCGCGTGCACCGTCGACGAGGTCATCGCTGGACATGTGCGGAAGCTGGTGAGCGGGGTCGAACACCCAGGGCACGCCCCGGTCCCGGCACTCGTGCACCAGGCGCTGCATCGCGTCGGGCGCATTCGGTCCCACGATCACCGCCTCGGGATTCGGCACCGTGTCGTCGAGGCCGAGGCCGCCCGCGAGGTTCATGGCGCCGCCGTAGTAGCCGGTGATCTGGTTGTCGTCGAGGTCGGTAGTGGTGAAGCCCGTGGCGGAGATCTCCCCCTCGACGAGGCGCAGGCCCCGGCAGTCGACCCCCATCTTCTCCAGCCAGGCGCGATATTCGAGAGCGTCGGATCCGGCGGTCGCGAGCACGGCGCTGGGATAGCCGAGCAGCGCGAGGTTGAACGCGTAGTTGCCCGCCACGCCGCCTCGGCGCTTCTTGAGGTTGTCGACCAGGAAGCTGAGGTTGAGGATGTGGGTCTTGTCGGGGAGGATGTGGTCTTTGAACCGGCCCTTGAAGCTCAGGATGTAGTCGAAGGCGATGGAGCCGGTGCAGACCACGCTCACAGCCGAGAAAGGCTAACCGAAGGCGCTGAGCGGAAGAAAGGGGGCGCCGTCGCGCCCCCTTCCTTTGGTGACTCTGCTTACGCTGCCGCGCTGCGGCGCGAAGTCGTGCGGCGAACCGCGCGGCGTGCCGTCCGGGCCTTGCGTGGCGCGGCGGCCTGCCGACCGGGAAGCTCGCTCGCGTTGGCGAGCCGGCTTGCGACCCGCGCGACGGTCTTGAACGATCCGTTGAAAATCTTCAACGATTGCGTGGCGACGTCGCCGACGGCGTCCTGGCGCTTTGCCTGGACCTTGACCAGCTGCAGGCCACGCACCGCGATGCGCTCCGGCAGCAGGTCGCCGACGACCTTCTCCGCGGACCTGCTTGCCTGGTCCAGCTTCTTGGCGAAGCCCTTGACCACGTCCTTGGCGGGCGCGGTGGCGGCGGTGAACTGCCGGCTCAGCCGGCGGTTGACCTTGCGCGCGGTGGGGGCGCCCTTGCGCTCCAAACCCTTGACCTGCTTGCGCGCCGAACCGATCGGGTCCGAAGCGACTTCTCTCGCCGCCCTGGCGGCGCCGAACGCTACCTCTTCGACCGTGGATGTGATGTCTGTGCTCAATTCTTCTCCTTGAAGCTACCCCACAAAATCTGCGATCTTGCGGGGACCCCCTGATTTGATGACGCATTGCATCATAACGCAATGCGTCATACGTGTCAAGTAGAGGGACCCAGCCGCTCGATGAGCTCCGTTGCGAACCGGCCGAAGACGTCGTAGTGGGCGACCTTGCGGCGCTTCTCCGGCTGGATCCACTCCGGCCGGAGCCCGTTACGCCGGCCCCACTCCTCCAGCCGCGGGCGCAGGCCGATCACGTGCAAGAAGGGACTCTCGCGCACCATGCCGCGGATCGTGGAGCCGTGATAGTGGTCGAAGTTGCGGTGCACGGCGATGCCGCCCGCTTCTGCGAATGCGATCGCCTCCTTGATCTGCCGGCGCTCGAAATAGCGCTCCTCCGGTCCGTCCAATCAGGGCCTGGCGTCTCTGCAGATCGGCCTGTAGGCGCACATCGAGCAGGGTCTCTGCGCATTCTCGGGGCCGAGCGCGAAGTCGCCCCCCGCGATCCGCCGCGACACCGCCGAGACGCGAGCCTCGACCGCGGCATCGTCGGCGGCCACCTCGATTTCCCGCGAGCGCCGGAGATCGAACAGCAGCAAACGCGGATCGCGGCCCCCCGGCAACAGCCCGCGCCCGGCCGCCAGCGAGTAGAGACGCAGCTGCGTCGTGTAGGCCTCGATGAGGGCGGCGTCCAGGGTGGCGTTGGTCTTGTAGTCCACGAGCACGGTGCGGCCGTCCGACTCGCAGATCCGGTCCACGATGCCGCGCACCCGAGCGCCGCCGACGCGCAGGTTGAACTCGACCTCCACCCCAAGCGTCGTGGCCGTAGCGAGTGGATGGGCGAGGTAGCTGCGCACCATTTCCCGCCCCGCCTCAGGCCCGTTGTACATCTCGAGCAGGTCGCCGCCGCCCGAGTGCCACGCGGCCAGGGCGGCATGGACGGCGGCGCCGAGCTCGGTCGAGTTGGTCGCTCGCGCGAATCGCGGCAGCAGCTCGTCAGGTGGGGCGGGCACGCGCCACACCTGGCTGAATCGATAGCGGACCGGGCAGACCTCGAAGTCGTGCAGCTGCGAGAAGCTGATCTGGATCTCCGGCGCGGCCGGCACCACAGAGTCTGGACGCTGAGGCAGGATCGCCTCCATTCGATCCAGCACCGCCGCGACCACCGCCGAGCCGTCGGCCGCCGCGCCGTTGGCCGAGCGCGGCACCGGGAGCTCGAGCTGCTCGGCCTCGACCACGTTGGCCGACTCCGGGTGTGCGAGCGCCCAGCTGAGGATCTCGGCGAAATGGTCCTGCTCACCCATCTCCACCTCCCGCGCCGACTGTTCTTCTCGCGTCGCGGTGACGTAAAGGGCGTCCTTGGTGCGCGTGAGGCCGACATAGACGATTCGCCTGCGTTCGCCGATCGCCAGCCTGACCGCCGGCTCCCCTGGCGAGGTCGCCTGGTAGCGCGGGTGCTTCTCGCCACGCCAGTTCTTCATCACGAACCCGAGTCCTTCGGGGTCGAAGAAGAGACGCTCGGTGTCTCGAGCTCGCGCCGGCCGCAGGTTGACCAGGAACACGACCGGGAACTCGAGTCCCTTGGCCGCATGGATGGTGAGGAGCGACACGGCGTCGGCGGCGGCCGAATCCTCGGCCGCCTCGCCGACTGGAAGCTCGGCGTCGATGACCTGGTCGAGATGGCGCACGAAGTCGCCGATGCCCGCGAGTGCGAGCTCGCGCTCGAAGCGCGACGCGAGCTGGAACACCTTGCGCAGGTTGAGCAGAGCGCGAGGGCTGCCGTCTCTCTGCGCACGCAGCTCCGCCCAGCGCAGGTATCCCGTCTCCTCGAGCAGCCGGTTCAGGATGTCCGCCACGGTGAGCGCATCGCGCAGGCGGCCGATGCGATCGGTCAGGTCGATCAGCGCGACCGCCCGCTCCGCGACCTGAGGCTCCATCTCCGGGAACCCTTCGGTCCGGGCCGCCTCGAAGCAGTCACGCAGCCGCATGCCGTGGCGGTCGAATCGCCTGGCGGCCATCCGGTAGAGCCCGCGATCGGCCAGGCGGACGATCGGCCCCTGCAGCACGCGCACCAGGGCGCCGTCGTCCATTGGATTTTCGGTGAGGCGGAGCATCGCCAGCACGTCCTTGATCTCCTGGCGGTCGAAGAAACCCGAGCCGCCGCTCGTCAGGTACGGGATGCCCTGGCGGCGCAGCTCATCCTCGAAATCGCGGGGGAGCATGCGGATCGAATGGGCGAGGATGGCGATGTCCGAGAAGCGCCGGCCGCCTCGATACAGCCGCCTGATCGTCTCCGCCACCGACCGGGCCTCGGTCCTCGCGTCCGGCGCCATGACCACGGTCACCGGCCAATTTCCGGCGCCGCGCGTAGCGATGAGGTCGGGCTCTTCCGCGAAATCAGGGTCCCGCCGGATGAAGGCGGTCGCGCAGTCCAGGATCTCCTGGAAGGATCGGCGGTTGTGCGTGAGCGGAAGCCGCCTGCCGCGGAAACGGCTGCGGATGTTCTCGATCTCGGCGTCGCGCCAGCCATAGATCGACTGCTTCGCGTCGCCGACCACGGCCACGTTCCCGAAGTCATCGGCCGCCAGCAGCCGGATGAGGTCGAGCTGGATCCGGTTGGTGTCCTGGAACTCGTCGACGAGCAGGTAGCGGAAGCGCTCGCGGCAGCGCCGGCGAAACTCGGGCACACGCTCGAGCGCATCGATCACCTCGAGGATGAGGTCGTCGAAGTCGCGCAGCCCCTCCGCCGCGAGCGCCTCCTCGTAAGTGCCGTACACGAGATGGAGGACCTCGATCGCCTCGAGCTCAGCCTGGGCGGCCTGGCGCGCCGTGGCGTCACCCGAGGAATCCCAGTGACCCGAGTGGAGCTCGAGAGCGCGCTTTCGAAAGCGCTCCGGGGTGATGCCCCTGCCCTTGAGCTTGAGCAGAAAGCGCAGGCCGGAGCGCAGGAGGTCGTCGAGGTCGTCGACGCTCAGGCCCGTGAAGGAGTCCGGGTCGAGGGGTGCCGCCTCCCCGGCGCGCAGGCGCGCCACCAGCCGCTGCTCGAACAGCCGCTGCCCGGTCTCATCGAGCACGCGAAGCTCGCGTGGCGACCCGACCAGGTAGGCGAACTCGTCGAGGAGGCGGGAGCAGATGCCGTGGAATGTCCCGATCCAGGCGCCGTCGAGGACCTCGGGTCCGAGGTCGGGACGGCGCGACCGGAGCTCCTCGGTGATCCTGGAGCGGAGCTCGTCGGCGGCCCGGTCGTTGAACGTGACCGCGAGGATCTGGCCGGCCGGCACCCGATGCTCGACCAGCCAGCAGAAGCGCTCGGTCGCGGTTGCGGTCTTGCCGGTTCCGGGCCCCGCCGCGATGAGAAATGCGCCATCGGGACCTGCATGCGCGGCCGCAATCTGCTCGGGGCTCAGCGCCCTCGTGGGTCCGGCGATCATTCTGGCGGGGCCCCTCCGTATGGGCAGATCGCCGAGTGCGGGCACGAGCCAAAGCGCGTGATGCAGGTACCCGCAAGGTCGCGGGGCGCGGGCTCGAAGTGGCCGCCTTTGATCCGCGAGATGGCCTGAAGGACGACCTCGCGGCTGCGCTCGAGGTCGCCGGCGTCGAGGACCTTCTCGCGGTACTCCTTGAGACCCGCGGGGCGGCCCACCGTGAAGATGTCCTGGCGCATCGAGCCCCAGACCCAATCCTTCGGATACCAGAGGGACAGGAATCGCGGCTGAAAGCCGAGCGGCTTGCCCTCGTCGTCGAAGCCGTACTTGCAGGCCAGGTAGTAAAGGGCGAGCTGCACGTCGTAAAGCTCGGGCCCGAAGTATGCCTCGTAAGCCCAGCGCATCGGCTTGCCCGAGCCCGTCTTGTAGTCGATGACCTCGACCTCGCCGTCGCCGACGTCGTTGACGCGGTCGATCTTGCCGACGATCTCGGCGCCGTCGAGCTGCAGATGGAAGCGCCGCTCGAGCGCGAGCGTCCCCAGGCGGCGGATCGGCTGCATGCCGGTGACGAAACGGATGTAGTTGCCAAGCAGCGAGCGGACCTGCTTCTCCTCCCGCTTGCGGTCGAGCGTTCCCTCCATGCGCGACAGGTAGCCGTCGAGGTGCGTTTGCAGGACAGATTCGAGGAACTCCCTCTGGCGCTCGCCGTCGAGATTTCGCCACTCTTCCTCGTGCTCGTGGAAGTCCTGCAGCACCTCGTGCAGGAACCCGCCCCGCTGCATCGCCACCGACCTGGGCTCCTCCGCCAGCCCGGGATGGTGGTTGTACCAGTAGAGGCGAGGACACTTCAGGTAGTCGTTGAGCGTGGTCGGGCTGAAGTGATCGATCTCGACGACCTCGGGATTGCGATCAGGGCCGTAGGGCTCGAAGGGCTCGCCCGCGTCGCGATCGGCGATGAAACCCACATCGAGGCCGAGGCGCGCCGCGCGCGCCGACAACGCATCGGTGACGGTGTCGCGGTGGGCGGCGATGAGCACCTCCGCTTCGCGAGCGAGGAGCACGTCCGCCGGCTCCAGCCGGCCTGACGCCCGCGTGAGCTCCTTCAACTCGGCGTCGGGCTCCGCCATGCCGAGGAACACCGATGGTCCCGCCTGGCGCAAGTATTCGTCCGCGTAGGTCAGGTACACGCGCGTGGCTCGGGTCATCGCGACGTACGCGAGCCGCGCCTCCTCGGCCATGTGCCCGTCGGGGTCGGACGGCCACGAGGGCATGAAGCCGACCTTGAACCGTTCGAGCCAGGCGCGATCCTCGACGTCGAGCAGCGGATGCGGGCGGGCTTCGGATGGGAACAAACCGTGGGCGAACCCCGACGCGAAGACGAACCGGAACTCGAGGCCCTTGGCCTGGTGCACGGTCATCACCTGCACGGCGTCGCGGCGAGCGGAGGCGGGCTCGGTGTCGTCGGCGGCGCCCGACAGCAGCGCATCCAGCGATCCGCCGATGTCCGACAGCAGCGGCTTCGACCCGTGGAGCCGCTCGTACACTTCCTCGACGGCCTCGAGCCCTTCGATCGTCGAGCGCAGGTCGGCCATCGCCTCGGTGCGCTGCTGGGCACGGAGCTCGAGGTCGAGCAGCTTGCCCAGGGCGCCGTCCTCGATGAGCACCGAGTAGGCGAGGCTCGCCAGCGGCAGGCGCTTGGCGCGGTCGAGCAGCCGGTAGCGGGCCGCCATCCCGGCGTGGAGAGCATCGAGCTCCACCTCGGTCAGGTACTCGTAGTAATCCGGAGGAATGGGTGGCTCGGAAGGCGGCTCGCCGCCCCAGGGCAGCGGATAACGCTGCGGGTCCTTCGCCGCAAGCACGTACATCAAGCGCCGCATGACGCGAGTGAGCGGTCTCGCCTGCTCGAACGCGTGCGCGCGGAGACGGCTCAACGTCCGCGAGCCGACGCCGCCAAGGCTCGACGCGAGCGCTCTCTCGAATGCGTCGGTGTCGTCCGGCTTGCGCAGCGATTCGAGATATCCGACCAGGAACCGGACCACCTCGTTGCGAGCGGTCGCCCCGGACCCGCGCACCTCATAAGGAAGGTCGAGAGCGCGCAGCGCCTCCTCGAAAGGCGCCCCCAACGCGGTCGTGCTGCGGAGCAGGATGGCGAAGTCGTCATGTCGAACCTCGGGAAAGGCGGCGTGGATTCGCTTGATCTCGCGAGCGCAGAAGAAAGCCTCGTCCAGGGCATCGCCCTCGTGGGCGACGACCACCGACGGGGGCGTGATGTTCGCGACCGAGCGGAGGCTGCGGTGCGCGCGGCCGGGTTGAGTCGCGCCGAGCAGGCGCTCGCCGGCGTCGAGCACTTCCTGCGAGCACCGCCAGCATTCGTCCAGGGTCAAGGTCGCGGAGCCGTAAACGGCCGGGAAGTCGACGCCGAGCAGGCGCGGGACGGTGCCGCGAAATCCGTAGATGGACTGGTCCGGGTCACCGACGACCACCAGGCGAGGTCGCGACTCTGGCGGCGCCAGCAGCTGAAGGAGCTGGAACTGCGCGGGGTCGACGTCCTGGAACTCGTCAACCAGGATGAGGCGGAACTTCGAGCGCAGCCGCTCGCGCAGGTCGTGCCTCGACTGCAGCAGCTCGATCGCGCCGGTGATCAGGTCGCGGAAGTCGACCAGGCCCGCGGACCGGAGACGCTCGTGGTACGCCTGGTACGCGGCGGCGAGCGCGCGCAGTCGATCGCTGCCGCCGGCCGCGGTCGCGAGCACCAGCGCGGCGGGGTGCACGAGGTTCTGCTTCATCAGGGCCACGAATCCCAGGAGGTCGCGCGCGAAAGCGTCGGACCGCCGCACACCGACGAGCGCACCGAGCACATCCGGATCGATTTCGCTCAGCACTTCGCGCATCACGATCGATTCCTGGAAGCTGTTGACCAGCATCCGTCTCGGATCGGGCGCGTGGTCGCGCAGCACGCGCCAGCAGAAGCTGTGGAAGGTGGAGATCCACGCCTCCCCGTAGTCGTCCTTCAGCCGTTCGTCGATCCGCCGCGACACCTCGTCAGCGGCCCCGGTGGAGAACGTGAGCGCCAGGATCTGGTCGCGCCCCGCGACGTGCTCGAGCACGGCCTGCTCGTACAGGTCGACCAGCGCGCGCGTCTTCCCGGTGCCCGGCCCCGCGAGAACCCGGAGCGGACCCTTGATGTGGTGGATGTCGAGTGGCAAAGCGTCTACCTCTGATTGGTCGGGCGCTTCGATTATGCGGGTGACGGTGTCCTCAGTTCAGCCTCGGCTGTTAACGCCCCTTCGCGTTCACGCCCTGGGCGGAAGGCCTCGAACATCAGCGCCGCCAGCAGCAGGAGCTCGATCAGCGGCCAGCGGCTCAAAGTCAGAGCCAGATTGGACAATCCGGCAAACGGGCTCGCGGCAAGCCAGCCGGCCGCCAGAGGAAGCCGCCACGCCGGCGACGGGCGCTCCTCCCAGACGATCCAGGCGGCTGCCGCCAGCAGGCAGAGGTCGGCCGCATGCAGGTATGGGGTTGCCAGAAGCGATCCGAGGATGCCCGCCGCGATCACAAGGCCCGGCGACCCGCGGAGCCGAATGGCCGACACGAGAACAGCGGAGACGATGACGACCCGGACCGCGGTTGCCGCCAGACCGCTGAGGCCAAATGCGCCTTCCACGGTGAGCCAGGCGGCGCCAGCCGGCAGCTGACCCGTGAGCTGACTCAGGTATGCCGCCGTACCGTTCGTCCCGAGCGTCAACAACGCGACCCCCGACAGTACTGCCGCGACCACCGACCAGACCGCAAACGTGCGGTATCGAGCGGCCGCCAGAAGAGCGAACGGAACCAAAAAGGCGGTATTGGGTTTCAGAAGGACGAGCGATAGGACCAAACCGGCTGCCACGTTGTGTTGGTCACGGACGAATCGCCACGCTAGAACAACGGCGGCCGCCACCAACGGCCCGACCTGGCCGAGGTGGACCGCATACAGGACCCACCAGGGGGCGATCGCCGCGGCGACCGCGACCCAGCGGGCGAGCCCACGGCTGGTCGCCGACCACATGAGCGCAGCGGCGAAGGCGGCCAGCGTCGCCGCCGCCCAGATGTAGTAGGCCCACCAGTAAGGCAGCGGAGCCAGTGCCGCGGCCAGCCACGCGACCGTGGGCGGGCTGATGAACGGCTGGGTCAGCTGGTCCGGCACCAGGCGTCGCTGTTCGGCGACGACCAGGGCTTGATCGTAGATTCGCGTCCATCCCTGATGGAGGCCGACTTGCGCGGCCGCTTCATAGGTGTGGAAATCGACACCGATCGGCACCGAGCTGGTCCACACATCGATGACAAGGGCGATCACGACCAGTGCGAAGACCAGCGGTGCAGCGATGCGCCTGGCAGCAACCACCGTTCGAAGTTACCATCCCCCCGCATTGCGACTGGCCCCGGGTTGGAGATGGATTGCTGCAGCCGGTGGCTGCATCGTGCTCGCTCATTCACCGTCGCTCTTCCACCGGCTGGACGACAGCGACGAAGCCATCTACGCATCGATCGCTGCGCTTATGAACGGAGGCGGCGCGCTCTATGCCGACGGCGGCGTGGACAACAAGCCGCCAGGGATTTTCTGGGTCTATGCCGCCATCTTTCGAATCTTCGGCACCTATCAGATGACGGCGATCCATATCGCGGCGCTGCTCGTCATCGCGGGGACTTGCTTGCTGCTCTTCCTGGCCGGGCGCCAGGTGGCGAACTCCAGGGCGGGCCTGCTGGCAGCTGTCCTGTATGGAGTTCTCACGGCCCAGGGCAACCCCGGGCTGCTGGCCGCCAACGCTGAGGCGTTCATGATGCTTCCGCTCGTTGCTTCGGTCCTCCTGATGCTGCGGCGCCAGTGGCTGTGGTCTGGGGCGCTGCTCGTCGCGGCCGGCGCGTTCAAACAGGTGGCGGCGGCCAACCTGCTGCTCTTGCCCGTGGCGCTCGTCCTCCTCGAGCCGGCGCACGCGCGTCTGCGCGCAGCGCTGATGTCAGCCGGCGGTCTTTCCGCCGGCCTGCTCGTCGGCGCCGCCGCACTTCAAGTGACGAGCTCGCTCACAGGTTTCTGGCACTGGTCTGTCGCGAGCCTGTATGGCCAGGCGAGCCTGAACTGGAGGCCGGATCAACTCTGGTTTCGCGCCCGCTACAGCTTGCCCTACTTCATCGGCAGCACCGCGGTGGTATGGGTGGCCGCGCTGGCATTCGCATCTCGCTGGAACCGACTCGGTGCCAGTGAGCGCGTCGTCGTGGCGTGGCTTGCGGTCTCAGTGGTGGGGGCACTCGCGGGAGGCCACCTCTTCTTTCATTACTTCATCCAGGTGATCGGGCCGCTGGCCCTGGTGGCCGGCATCGCCATCGATCGGGCGCTCGGGTCCTCCGCGCGCGCGCAGCGCGCAAATTTCCTCAGCCGGCGGTGGATCGCCGGCGCCATCGTCGTCGGTGTCACCGTGCCGACGGTCGCGTGGGGCGCTTACGACCTGGTCGCGGACCCGCTCACCTACGACATCGCGCCCCCGGTGCCGCAACATGCGCAAGTGGCGGCGTACATAGATGCAAACTCGCGGTCCGAAGACCGCATCTTCGTGTGGGGTGACTCGCCCAACCTCTACGTGGAGTCGGACAGGCTGATGGCGAGCCGTTTTCCGGGTTTCCTGCGTGGGTTCTCTCGTGGTTCTGGCCTGGCCCCGAATAACTGGGACACCGAGCCGGACGTGTGGCCGGAGCTGCAGGCCGACCTCGCGCGCAACCCTCCCGCCCTGATCGTCGACACCGCAGCCGCCGGCTGGAGCGATTTCTCGATGTACCCGATGAGCAACTATCCAGTGCTCCACAACCTCGTGAGTGCGAAATACCACCTCGTGGCGGTGGTGGACGGAGTCGCGATCTACGCGCGCAACATCTAGGACTGGAGTTTTGGGAGCTTGGGCACGCTGAGCGACGGCGCCGTGACGATGGTCGGCAGCTTGACCGGCAGGGAGGACAGCTTCGCCGGGAGCGATGCGGGCAGCGCCAGCGCCGGAGGTGAGACGACCGGGATGGACTCGAGCGGCGGCTTCGGAACCGCAACGGCCCCGGAACCTGCCGGAGCCGCCACCGTGGCGCGACCGCCGTCGACCAAGGCCAGCTGTGCCGGCGAAGGTGAGTGCCCGGCGAGAACCGCCGCCGTCAACACGCCTGCCGTGATGACCACCGCGGCCTGCGGCAGGAGGTCCGTCGCGGGCACGTGTGATCGCCGCACGAAGTCTGCGATCCAGCGACCAACCGTCCAGGTCGCCAGCCCATAGATGACCTTGCGACCGGCGGCCTGCCCGCGCTCGACATGGGCGCTGACGGCGGCCAGTGCGTCTTTCAGCCGCCGCCGGACCGCCCCCTCCGGCACTCCCAGGCGCTGCGCGATCTCCTCGTTGGTCAGGCCCCCGAAGTAGGCCAGCTTGACCGCCTGCTTGTGGCCTGAGGGTAGCGCGTTCAGCGCCTCATCCACCGCCTGGCGGACCATCGCACTCGAGAAATCGTTCCAGGGCTGCGGCTGCTCGGAGGCATTGGTCGTGCCCTCGATCAGCATCTTCTTCAGGCCCTTGTGGGCACCACGCAAACGGCGGCGGTCGAAAGGCGGCCGGCGCAGCCCACTCATGAGCCAGGTCCGCCACGAATCGCTCGCCGCGGCGGGCAGGACGATGAAATCGGCCTCCTTCCCATCTCGATTCCCGTTCGAGCCCATGACTCCGAAACTGAAACGGCTGGCGTACCCCTTCTACCCGCCCGTGCGGTAAAAAGCTGTTAACGCTCGAGCGGCGTCAGTCGGGTGATGGTTTGGTGGGCCGCTTGATCTCGAGGATTCGCGGCTCGTCCGAGGCGACCGCGATCAGGCGGTCGAACACCTGCAGCGCGTCGGAGCCGGTGGGCGCCTCCGCAAGCCGAATGTACGCTGAGGCTCCATTGGGAAACACGAAGGTCGGGGTCCCGAACACACCGTGCGCGCCGACTGCATGCCTGTGGTCACGCGCGAGGGCTACGAGGATGGCCGGGTCGTCGATGTCTCGGCGGAAGCGCTCGAGCTCTAAGCCGGCGCCCTCAGCCACCCGCTCCACCACCTGCACGTCGTCGATGTCCAGCCGATCCTGATGCCGGGCGCTCAGCAGGGCCGCATGGAAGGAGTCGAACCGATCCTGCTTCCGGGCAGCCTCGGCAGCTTTGAACGCGAGCCGGCCGCGCACCTTCTCGGCAGCGGGCGCGTCCCACACAGTCCAGCCCTCGTCTTTCGAGTTCACCTGCGTGAGCGAGAAGTAGCGCCAATGGACCTCCGGGCGCCGCTCCTCCGCCACGCCCTCGAGCAGCAATGACGCGCGATACACGAACGGGCACAGGTAGTCGTAGTAGAGCTCGAACTCCATGACGTCACCCGTTGCAACGCGAACCGTGCTCACCCGTATTCCCGACAGCTGGGCATGGATGGCTCCCGACCTGCTCCGCCGGCTGCTTCCGTTCGCTCTCGTTGTCGCCGTGGTCGAGATCGGGTGGCGGCCATCCTGGCTCGGGGTATCGGCCGGGAGGCCGGACGCGCAACTGGCATTCGCGGCCTTCGCCGCCCCGGTGCTGTTCGTGGCGGCGATGGCCGTCCAGCTCTGGTTGGCCCGGCGCCGCGGCGCCCTGAGCGTACCCGCCGGCCGCGATGACGCCTGGTTTCAGGCCGGCTTCTACGCGCTCAACGGTCCCATCGAAGAGGCTTTCTTCCGCGGCCTCATCCAGGGTGGGCTGGGCATGGCCCTGGGTGCGCCCGTCGGATTCATCGCCGGCACTGCCGCCTACGTCCTCTATCACCGGCTCGGCTGGCCCTGGGCCGAAACGCTCGCGACCGCGCTCGTGGGAATCCCCCTCGGCCTGGCGTTCTGGCTCCTCCCTGGCCCACCCTCGCTGCTCGGGGTATCGATCGCGCACATCGCGGCGACGTGCGGTTTCCTCGGCCCGGGCCCGTACATCCTGAAGAAGCTCGGTTTCGTATAGGTGGTGGAGCTAGACCCACAGCAGCGGCGCACCCTGACCTGGGCCGGCCTGGCCGTGGTGCTCACCGCGTTCGACGGTTCCGTGCTCGTCCTCGCTCTGCCGGCGATCGCGAGTGAATTTCATGCCCGGGTGCCGGCACTCTCGAACCTCGGCTCGGTGCTCGCCCTCGGCGCCCTGGGCGCTCTGCCCCTGGCCACTCTGGCCGACCGCTTCGGGCGGCGGAGGCTGATCGCCATCGGGGTCGGCGGTTTTTCGATCGCCAATTTCGCGAGCGCCTTCGCCCCGTCGCTGGAGGCGCTTGCGGTCCTACG
>WNFD01006950.1_pt1 | contig 16129 bp, 18 predicted proteins | sample 5400491 | NCBI WGS metagenome assembly WNFD01 (sample SAMN13153343, study PRJNA577476) | soil metagenome | isolation source: 120 cm saprolite under Douglas fir tree site 2 hole 2 replicate 2 | place: USA:California | collected 2015-04-18 | reverse complement strand
GCGTAGTCGCGATAGAACGCGTGGTCGCGCTTGAAATGTCCCTGCACCGGCGATGGGTGTGCGCCGCCCGGCTCGTGGACCACCCCGACCACCTTCGTCTCCGGAAACAGAATCCGATTCGGATCGCTCAGCGTGACGTCGACGTCGACGAGCTCCTCGCACGTCACGATCACCTTGTCCGCCGCGAGCCCGGCCTCCTCGGTGATTCCGAGCGGCCCCCAGGCGTGCGCGCGGCCCATCGCGTCGGCCCGCTGCACGTGGATGACAGCAACGTCTGGATGCACGGCCCCGACGTGGACAACGCCGAAACCCACCGACAGGTTCGGGTTCGTATCAAGGATGTCGCTGCCGAGCAGGGTTCGCGTCGGCAGGTTCGGAACGTTCCACGCCGCCGCCCAGAGCGCGAGCGAGATGGAGAAGTTGGAGTGGTCGTGAACCTCGAGCGCGCGCGGGATGTCCAGCTCGCACGCGCGCCGGTAGCAATGGCCGAGCCCCTCTGACACGTTGCCCACCCAGGCGGCCGTCACGCGACGCACGCAGCCGGCGCCGATCAGCTGATCGAACATCGCGTCCGAGATCGGTCCGACGAGCTCGAGGTCTCGACGCTGCTGCCGGATCATCTCGTGGCCCGCGGCGAAAGGGATCAGCGGTTCCAGCGACGTGCCCATCGCCACGGTCGAGCCATCGGGGACGAAGCGCGTGATGGCCTCGGCCATCGACATCAGCTTCAGAGTCCGAGCGACTCCATGTACGACCGGTAGTTTCGCTCCAGCTCTGCCATCGAGTCCCCGCCGAACTTCTCCAGGAAGGCGTCCGCGAGCGTCAGCGCCACCACCGCCTCGCCGATCACGCCCGCCGCGGGCACCACGCACACATCGCTTCGCTCGTAGTGAGCCTCGACCTTCTCCTTGGTCTTGAGGTCGATCGACTGCATCGGCTTCTTCATGGTCGAGATAGGTTTGATGGCGACGCGCAGGTCGATCGGCTCGCCGTTGGTCACGCCGCCTGTCAAGCCGCCGGCCCGGTTGGTGAGGTGCCGGAACTTGCCGCCCTCGTAGTCGATCTGATCGTGAAACTCCGAGCCCGGGCGCGCCGAGCCTTCGAAGCCCGCGCCGAACTCCACCCCCTTGATGGCGTTGATCGACAGCACCGCCTGCGCCAGGCGCCCGTCCAGCTTGCGGTCCCAGTGCACGTAGCTCCCGAGCCCGAGCGGCACCCCACGGGCGACGATCCGGAAAGTTCCACCCAGCGTGTCGCCCCTCTCGCCCACCTCGTCGATGTCGGCGACCATGCGCCGTGACGCCTCGGGATCCGGGCACCGCACCGGCGACGCTTCTATCTCTTCGACCGTGACTGTGTCCACATCGACGCCCTCGAATCCGATGTCGGTGCGGCCGATCGATTGGGTGAAGCTCAAGATCTCGACCCCGAACTGGCCGAGCAGCTTGCGCGCCACTCCGCCTGCGGCCACCCGGGTGGCGGTCTCGCGCGCGGAGGAGCGCTCCAGGACGTTGCGCACGTCCGTGTGGCCGTACTTGAGCGCGCCCGCCAGGTCGGCGTGCCCCGGTCGCAGCCTCGTCACGGGCTTGGGGGCGAAACCCTCCGTCGAGGCCGTCATCTCTGCGGTCCAGTTGACGTGGTCCTTGTTCTCGAGCACCAACGTGACCGGGCTCCCGATGGTGAAGCCACCGCGCACTCCGCTGACGATGCGCGCGAAATCGGTCTCGATCTTCTGGCGCCCACCACGGCCGTGGCCGCCCTGGCGGCGGGCGAGGTCGCGACGCAGGTCGTCCTCCGAGATCGCAAGCCCGGCGGGCAGGCCTTCGATGATCACGGTCAGCTGCGGACCGTGGGATTCGCCGGCCGTGAGCCATCTGAGCATTGAGGCGATGATAAGACCCGCGTGAACAGAGCCCTCGACGCCGCCCTCATCGACGTCGGCGGTACGCTCTGGCCCAACTCCTGGCCTTTTCGGGCCACCGATGCCGACGGCCGGCGTGAAAGAGTGGCTCGCGCGCTGCCTGCGCTCGCACCTGCGACCGTCGATGCGCTGGTCTTCGACCTCATCGAGAACAGCCGGTTCGGGGACGAAGCGCGAGCGGTCTCGACCGAGGTGGACATTCCCGTCGACGCCGTCAACCTGGTGACCGGCTGCCTCCAGCGCCAGGACATCGTCGCCGACGCGGACACCGTGGCTCGCGTACGCCGCGCGATGGCGCTCCCCGTTCACGACCGGCTGCGCCCGCTGCCGGGCGCGGTCGAGCTGCTCGCTGAGGCCCACGGGCTCGGACTGCGCACGGTCATCGCCAGCAACACCTACTGGCGTGACGCCGAGAGCTACTGGGAGGACTTCCGCCTCCTCGGCATGGCGGACCACGTCGACGCGATCGTCACCTCGAATGACGCGGGCCGCCTCAAACCACACCCGGCCGTCTTCGAGATGGCGATCCGCGCGTCGGGCGCCGAGCCGGGTCGGTGCGTCGTGATCGGCAACCGTGAGGAAAACGACATCCTCCCCGCCATTGCCCTCGGGATGCGGACGATCCTCGTCCACCCGGACGACCCTGTCCCGGAGTCGAGCCGCGCCGATGCTGTCGCCCCCGACCTCTGGCTGTGCGCCCGGGCGCTCAGGCTTATGCTCCAAGCGCCTTGAAGAACGAGGTGGACCGGCCGGTCGATCGTCACGTGCTGGCGCTCAATGTGAACGGCGAGCGGACCGAGCTGCTGCTGCCGGTGCACAAGACCCTCCTCGAGGTTCTGCGCGAGGACATGCAGCTGACGGGCACCAAGCACGGCTGCGAACTCGGCGAGTGCGGCACCTGCACCGTGCTGGTGGACGGCCGGCCTGAGCTGAGCTGCCTGCTGCTGCCGATCCAGATCGAAGGCCGCGCGATCACCACCGTGGAGGGGCTGGCGAGCGGAGCAGAGCTGCATCCTCTCCAGCAGGCTTTCGCGGAGCTCGGCGCGGCACAGTGCGGCTACTGCACGCCGGGCATCCTGCTCGCGTCGAAATCCCTGCTCGACAGTAACAGCCGGCCGTCGCGCGATGAGATTCGCGAGGCCCTCGCCGGCAACCTCTGCCGGTGCACCGGATATCAGAAGATCCTCGACGCTGTCGAGCTTGCGGCGGATCGCATGGCATGACTGAGCGCAACGGTTTCTCTGTCATCGGAAAGCCCCTTCCCAAAGTCGATGCGGTTTCGCGAGTCACGGGGCAGGCGATCTACGCCGACGACATGCTTCCTCCCCGCGTCCTGCACTGCCGCCTCCTTCGCAGCCCCCACCCCCACGCCCGCATCCTCTCCATCGACACTTCGGCGGCCCGGCGCATTCCTGGCGTCGTCGCCGTGATCACCGGGGCGGATCTTCCGATCAAGTTCGGCATCCTCCCCGTCACGCAGGACGAACGCGCCCTCGAGCACGAGAAGGTGCGGTACGTCGGCGATCCCATCGCCGCCGTCGCCGCGACCGAGGAGGAGATCGCGGCGGCCGCATGCGACGCCATCGCAGTCGAGTACGAGGTGCTGGACCCGGTCATGTCGATCGACGCCGCGCTCGCGAACCCGAAGGATGAGCGCATCCAGGACTACGGCGGGCCCAACAACATCCACAAGCTGGTCGCGCTGGAGTTCGGCGACGTCGATGGCGGCTTCGCGCGCGCAGACCACGTGCGCGAGGACGTCTTCTTCTTTCAGGGCAACACGCACCTGCCGATGGAGCAGCACAGCGCCGTCGCCACCTTCGTGGACGGCAAGGTGACCCTTTGGTCCTCCACGCAGGTAGTCCACTACGTACACCGCGCGCTGGCCAAGGTGCTGGAGCTGCCCATGAACCGCATCCGGGTGATCGGCGCGGCGCACGGTGGCGGGTTCGGCGGCAAGACCGATCCGTTCGCGCACGAGATCGTCGTGGCCAAGCTGGCGATGATGACCGGCCGTCCGGTCAAGTGCACGCTCACGCGCGAGGAGGTCTTCTACGCGCACCGCGGCCGCCACCCTGTCCTGATGTGGGTGCGCACCGGCGTGACCAAGGACGGGCGGATCACCGCCATGCACTTCAAGACCGCGCTCGACGGCGGCGCGTACGGCTCTTACGGCGTCGCATCGACTTTCTACACGGGCGCGCTGCAGACGGTGACTTACGACATCCCCGCGTACCGATTCGAGGGCGGCCGGGTCTTCACCAACAAGCCGCCGTGCGGACCCAAGCGCGGCCACGGCACGCCCCAACCGCGATTCGCCATTGAGCTGCACCTCGAGAAGATCGCCCACGACCTCGGCCTGGACCCGGTCGACATGAAGCGCCTGAACTTTGTCAAGCCGATGACGCGCACTGTGAACTGGCTGCGCGTGACGTCCTGCGGCCTCGAGGAATGCACCGCGCGTGTGATGGACGCGTCCGGCTTTCGCACGCGCAAGCGGCTCCGCGGCCGCGGCATGGGATTCGCGATCTCGTCCTATCTATCCGGCGCCGGGACCGCGATCTACTGGAACGACATGCCCCATTCCGAGGTCCAGATCAAAGTCGATCGCGGCGGCGTGACCGCGTACTGCGGCGCCATGGACATCGGCCAGGGCTCCGACTCGGTCCTCGCGGCCGTCGTGGCCGAGGAGCTCGGGCTGCAGCCGAAGCACATCCGCCTGGTCACCGCCGACACAGACACAACGCCGATCGACCTCGGCTCCTATTCGTCCCGCGTGACTTTCATGGCCGGCAACGCCGCGCTCGAGGCGGCCCGCAAGATGCGCGCGATGCTCGTCGAAGCCGTGGAAGCAAGCGGCCGCAGATTCGAGGACGTCACCTTCGAGGAAGCAAGCGTGCTGGCCGAGGCCCGATTTGGGACGCTGACGAGCGCCGGGAGCTACACGCCGCCGAAGATCGCCGGGCCCTACAAAGGCTCCGGCGTCGGCCCGAGCCCGGCCTACAGCTACTCGGCCTGCGTGGTCGACCTCGATGCCGACCCGCGGACCGGGCTCCTGCACATAAACAAGGTGTGGATGGCGCATGACGTGGGCCGCGCCATCAATCCTCTGCTCGTCGAAGGCCAGGTCGAGGGCAGTGTGTACATGGGGCTCGGCGAGGCCTTGATGGAGGAGCAGACCTTCCGCAAAGGCCTGCACAAATGGCCGTCGATGCTCGAGTACAAATCGCCGACGTTCCTCGACATGCCCGACGTGGAGACGTTCATCGTCGAAACCAACGACCCCGAAGGGCCATACGGCGCCAAGGAGGCTGGGCAAGGGCCGCTGCTGCCTGTCATCCCCGCGGTCAGCGCCGCCGTGTTCGATGCGCTCGGGGTGTGGATCGATGAAGTTCCGGTCACGCCCGAGAAAATCGTGGAGGCCCTGCGCCGCCAGGGGAAAGGCGAGCCCGCAAGGTATGGCCCGCCGGGATTTCCCGACATCCCCTACCCCGCGTGCATCAAGGTTGAACCGCCACCCAAGGAACTAGACGCAGGCCGATGAAAGAGGTTGGCGAGAGCTGCGGCGCACAGACGGCCGAGGCCAAGGAAGCGCCGAGCACCGGAGCGAGCGTATCCGTCATACGTGAGCGAGGAGCGCAGAAGCTGACGCCGGCATCGGCCGAAATGGGCGACGCAGATCCGTCAATCCTTCTTTCTGAGGCCTGCAATGCTGCGCCTGCCGCGCTTTAAGTACCTGCGCCCGAAGACGGCGCGAGACGCCGCGCGGATGGCGTCCGATCTCGGCCCCCACGCGATGTTTGTCGCGGGCGGGACCGACCTCTTTCCCAAATTGAAACGAAGACAGTTCGAGGTCGACGCGCTGATCGGTCTCGACTTTCTTTCGCACGCGATTCATCGAGGCGAAGACGAGACGGTTGTGGATGCAGGCGTAACTCTGGCCGCCGCATCTGCCGACGCCGACCTGCGCGAAAGTTATCGCGGCTATGCCGAGGCGGCCGGTCTCGTCTCGTCGCCGCCGCTGCGCAACGCCGGGACCATCGGGGGCAACCTTTGCGTGGACACGCGCTGCAACTACTACGACATGACGTATGAATGGCGAAAGGCCGCCGGCTTCTGCATTAAGAAGGACGGGGACATCTGCCTCGTCGCCCCGAGCAGCCCTCGCTGCTGGGCGGTCTCTTCCTCAGACACCGCGCCGATGGCAATCGCGCTTGGCGCGGTCGTCACGCTCGCGGGACCGGAAGGCGAACGCGAGCTGCCCGTCGCGGCGTTGTATCGCGACGACGGCATCGACTACCTCGCCAAACAGCCCGCGGAGGTGGTCACTTCGCTGCGACTTCCGGCCGCCGACGGAACCAGGACTGCCTACGTCAAGCTCCGGCGGCGGGGCTCGATCGATTTTCCGATCGCCGGCGCTGCCGTCGCACTGAGGCTGGACGGCACCACCGTGACGAGCTGCCGCATCGTGCTTTCCGCCGTGGCTTCACACCCGCTCGAGGCTGCGGAAGCATCCGAGTTCATGATCGGGAAGGAGGCCAATGAAGAATCTGTCCGCGCTGCGGCCGAGATCGCCGGACGACCCGCGAAGCCGCTCGACAACGCCGACCTCAGCCACTTCTGGCGCAAGCGGATGGTGCGCGTGGTCGTCGAGCAAGCCTTGCAACGCGCCATCGACCAGTAGGCCGGGTTCGCGGGTTAAGCTACTAGGTCGATACCGAGATTGATGTATACCCAACGCCGGCAATCAGGACAGGGAATGGTGGAGTACGCCCTCATTCTTGCCCTGGTCGCCCTCATCGTGATCGTTGCGCTGATCGCCACGGGCGGGCAGCTCATCAACCTGTTCTCCAACATCAGCGTCACCATGTGCAACTTCCACGTGGGTTGCTGAGGGCGCTTAGCCTCTAGTCCGCTCTCGCCGCCGCTGCGGCCTGCGCCGCCCGACTCGCCCTCTCAATGATCGCCGCCATGTCACGGTGCGCCAGCGCCTCGGCTGGAAAGAGAGCGCCGGTCAGCCCAACCGCCTTTACTCCCAGCCGGAGGTACGCCGGAATATGGTCGATCTCGACGCCGCCGGACGCCCAGAGCGGCACGCCGCCCATGGGCCCCTGGAGTGCCCTGATGTACTCGGGGCCGCCGACCGGCCCCACGGGAAAGACCTTGACGAGGTTCGCGCCGGCGAGCCGAGCGTGATAGATCTCGGTCGGTGTCAGGGCTCCGAGCACGCAGAGGATGTCTTCCTTCCGGCAGGCCTCGGCCACCTCCGGCAGCACGACGGGAGTGACGACAAAGTCGGCTCCGGCCTGCTTCGCCTCCCCCACCGCGCCGGGATCCCAGACGGTGCCGACCCCGATCGGGATCTTCCCCAGGGTGGTCCCGATCAGGCCCCGGATGATGTCGTACCAGGAGGGCACCGTGGTCGTAACCTCGATCGTCCCGATGCCGCCCTCGATGGCGGCGAGGCAGGCCTGGAAGGCGACGTCGGCGTTGTCGGTCCGGATGACCCCGCAGAGCCCAGCCGGAAAGACTTGATCGATGCTCTTCACGCCCGACTGATTATGGCGACCGCCGGAACGAGCTACAGTAGTACATACGTATGACCGGGGCGACCGCGACAGAGAGCACCCGAGACCTGATCATCCATGCCGCCGCCGAGTCGCTGCTCGAAAACGGCTACTCCGGGACCAGCGTCCGCTCGATCGCATCGAAGGCGGGCGTCGCCATCGGCAACCTCCAGTACTGGTTCCCGACCAAGTCCGAGCTCCTGGTCGAGGCCTGGCGCCACCTGACCGCCCGCTCGGTGGAAGAGCTCCGTACAACCCTCAACCAGCTCAGCGACCCGCTGGAGGTGCTGGAGGTCGGTGTGGAGTCGCTGTGGGACTCGCTTCGCCGCCTGGGCGACGTCCAGCTCGCCGCCTTCGACCTCATGGTCCAGGCGCCCCGCACAGAGCGGCTGCGAGCCTATATGCCCGAGCTGTTCACCCGGTACCGCGAGGTCATCCAGGAGCAGCTCGACCGCCTCGAGGCCGACGGCCGCGTCCGCCTGACTGTCCCCCGCGAGGTATTAGTCCCATTGGTGCTGAATACGGTCCTCGGCTTCGGCCTGTACTACGTCGTCACCGGGGACGACGAATCGTGCCTGCGCGCGCTTTCGGCGTTCGGGCAGCTGGCCAGCACCCTTGTGGAGCCGATATGAACGTCCAGGTCCTCGATCGAGAGCTGGACAGGCTCGAAAGCCTGTGGGACCAAGGCCTCTCGGACACGTACCGCTCCTACCTGGAGACCTTGAGCGACCGCGAGCCGGACATGCAGCCCAAGCTCGCTCTGGCCGCGGCCCTCATCGAGGTGGGGATCCGCCTCCAGGGCCTGGGCGGCCACGCGGCCCCGGCCACCACCCTGCTCATGGGCGACCTCTGCCTGGCGCGTGCCTCCCGACTGCTCGCGGACAACGCCACCCAGGCCGTGCAGGTGGCTTTCGCGAAGGCGATCGAGGGACTCTCGGCCGCGGCCGCGTCGGGCAAGCCGAGCCGGCCGGTGCGCGAGCTTCTCGTGCACGCTTTCTCGGCCACCGCATGATCGCCGGGCGGCTGCGATTCAAAACGTCGCACGCCACCGAATTCGTCGATGTCACCAAGCTCGTACGCGAGGAAGTACGCACGTCCGGCCTGCGCACCGGCCGCGTCCACCTGCAGTCGCTTCACACCACGCTCGGCCTCGCGATCAACGAAAACGAGCCTCTGCTCCTGCGCGACTTCCAGAAGCTGCTGGAACGGCTTGCGCCCGGCGACGCCGGCTACGAGCACGATGACTTTGCGCGGCGCAACGAGATCTCAGTCGACGAGCCGGTCAACGGCCACGCGCACTGCCGGCAGCTGCTCCTCACCGGCTTCGCGACACTGCTCGTCGAGGAGGGCGAGCTCGTGCTTGGGCGCTGGCAATCAGTCTTCGCGGTGGAGCTCGACGGTCCTCGCTATCGGGAGCTGGCGATGCAATTGGACGGAGACTTCGAGGAGAGGAGAGCCACCAACCCTGACTCGGAGCTGATTGAGCTGGAGCTCGCGCGCCAGCTCATGGTCGACCCCGACCCCGTGGCCGCGCCGATGCGGCGCCTCATGGAAGCCGGCGGCAAGCGCCTCCGCCCCAAGCTGGTGCAGCTCGCGTCGCAAATCGGTCCGCGCCACGATGCGCTGCGCGCCGCCTCGCTGGCCGCGGCCGTGGAGCTGCTCCACAACGCGACCCTCGTTCACGACGACTACGTCGACGAGTCGACGCACCGCCGCGGGCGCCCTACTGTCGCTGCGGCCGAAGGCGCTGAGCGCGCCATCGCCGTCGGTGACTACTACTTCGCGAAGGCAACCCGGTTGATCGCGGAGATCGGCAACATCGGCGTCACGTCGACGATGGCGGAAGCCCTGGAGGCGATCTGCGCCGCGCAGATCGACGACGTTGCGCTGCGTGGCGCCTTTCCCGGCGACCACGACTCTTACCTCCGCGTCGTGCGTGGCAAGACCGCTGCGCTGTTTGCGGCGTCGTGCGCTTCCGGCGCGCTTCTTTCGGACGCACCGCCCGAGGTCGTCGAGGCGCTCCGGCGATTCGGCGACCTGCTCGGGGTCGCGTTCCAGATGGCCGACGACATGGTCGACTTCAGCCCGAGCTCCGGCAAGCCGGTCGGGCTCGACATCCGGCAGAAGGTGCTATCGCTGCCGCTGATTTACGCAGCTGAGGACCGCGCGGTCGGACCGGAGGTGCGCCGGCTGCTGGCAGGCTCGCTGGGAGACGAGGAGGTAGGCCGCGTCACCGAGCTCGTCACCTCCAGCGACGCGCTGCGACGGGTCGGCGACGAGGCGCGCGGCCTGGTCGACGCCGCGGTTCGCGAGCTCGAATCGATCGAGCTCGACGGCCTGCGGCCGACGCTCGTGGGCATCGCCCGGTCAGCGGTCGACCGCACCGCCTGACATCAGCCCGACGGTCCCCGCTCCCATCGCGACGTAGCGCACGCCCTTCCAGCCCGCCACCTCCGCGAGCGCCTGCAGCTCATCCGGGCTGCGGTAGGAGTCGATAGTGTCGCTGAGATAGCGATACGCGGACCGCTGGCCTGAGATCACCCCGCCGACAGTAGGCAGCAGGGTCCGCAGGTACACGCGATATGCAGCGCCGACAGGTCCTTTCGGCGGCCGCACAAACTCCAGCACCACGGCGCGCCCCTGAGGCCGAACGACGCGGATCATCTCCCGCAGACCGCGGACTGGATCCGCGAGGTTGCGCAGGCCGAAGGCGATAGTGCTCGCGTCGAAGCTCGCATTTTCAAACGGCAGATTCAGCGCGTCGCCCTCGAGGAACTCTAAGCCCGCGTGCTCGCCGCGGGCGACCTCGAGCATCTGGGTGCTGAAGTCGAGGCCGACCACGCGGCCATCCGGGCCGGCGATTCGAGCCAGCAGCGCAGTGAGCTTGCCGGACCCGCAGGCGATGTCAAGCGCCGAGCCTCCTGCCTTGAGTTGGGTCAGCCGCGCGGCCCGGCGCCGCCAGCCGCCATCGATGCCGGCTGACAGCACGGTGTTGACGAGGTCGTATCTCCGCGCGATGCGATCGAACATCGTGCGCACCGCCGCCGGGTCGCGCTCGCTGATACCTAAACCCTTTGCCAGATCGATGCGATGCCTTGGCCGACCCCGATGCACATCGTGGCCAGGCCGTACTCGGAGTCGCGGTGGGCCATCTCGCGCACGAGCGTACTCACCAGGCGGGCGCCACTGCTGCCCAGCGGGTGGCCCAGCGCGATCGCACCGCCGTTGACGTTCACCTTCTCCTCGTCCAGTCCGAGGAGTCGCATGCACGCGAGCGACTGCGAGGCGAACGCCTCGTTGAGCTCGACGATGCCGATGTCCGACGTCTGCAGGCGCGCCTTCTCGAGCGCCTTCATCGACGAAGGCACCGGGCCGATGCCCATGTAATCCGGATGAACGCCCGCCGGCGCGGCCGCAACCAGGCGCGCCAGCGGCTGCAGGTTGCGCTCGCGCGCTTTGCCTTCGGACATCAATACCAGCGCGGTCGCGCCGTCGTTCAGCGGCGACGAGTTGCCGGCGGTGACCGAGCCATTCTCGGAGAACGCCGGCTTCAGCTGACGGGAACGATCTCTTCAGATAATCTCCTGGAGTTCTGCGCGGCGATCGCCCGCTGGTGGCTGCGCAGCGCGAACGCGTCCTGGTCCTCTCGCGATACCTCGTACTTCTGGGCGACGCGCTCCGCGGTCTCCCCCATCTGCAGTGTTCCGTACATCTCGGCCATCTTCGGGTTGACGAGGCGCCAGCCGAGCGCGGTGTCGTAGACGGTCTGGGTTCCACGCGGAAACGCACCGTCCGGCTTGGGCATCACCCACGGTGCGCGGGTCATGCTCTCGACGCCGCCGGCGATCACGATGTCGGCCGCGCCGGTCTGGATCTCGCGCGCGGCGGCGATCGCCGCCTGCATCCCGGACCCGCACAGGCGGTTGACGGTCTGGCCTGGCACCTCGACCGGAAAGCCTGCGAGCAGCAGGGCCATCCGCGCGACGTTGCGGTTGTCCTCGCCGGCGCCGTTGGCGCAGCCGAGGATGACGTCCTCGACCTCGGCGGGCTTGACGTGCGCGCGTTCGCAAGCTTCCTTGAGCACGATCGCGGCGAGGTCGTCGGGGCGCACGTCTTTCAACTGCCCGCCGTACCTCCCCATCGGAGTCCGGGCGGTCGCGACGATGACCGCCTCGCGAAGCTCTCGCACTACTTCTTGGCGCGGCGAGCGAGGAAGGCCGCGACGCCCTCGGCGAACTCAGGGGTCGCCGTCTGCGCCTCCTGTAGGTACGACTCGAACTCCAGCGCCTCCTCGAAGCTCGACTCCAGCGCGTGGTTGACCGCGCGCTTGGTGGCGGCCAACGCATGGCGGGGCTGCGAGACGAGACGGGCGGCGAGCTCGCGCACCTCCGCTTCGAGGCGGTCGGCGGGAACCAGGCGGTTGATGATGCCGAGCCGATGGGCATCCGTCGCAGACAAGGGCTTGCCCGTGAAGAACATCTCGTACGCGACGCCCGTGCCCGCTAGGCGAGGGAGGAGCCAGGTGACACCTCCGTCAGGCGCCAGGCCGATGTTGATGAAGGCCTCGAGCAGGTAAGCCTCAGGCGTGGCGATGCGGATGTCGCACGCAAGCGCATAGCTCGCCCCGATCCCGGCCGCCGGCCCGTTCATCGCCGCGATCACAGGCTTGGGCATGGTGCGCAGGCGCATGAGCATGGGCATGTACTCGTTGCGCAGCACGTTGCCGACGTCCTCTGGCGTCCGCATCCTGCCCTCCACGGTCGGCAGCTCGGTCACGTCCGCGCCGGAGCAGAACGCGCGGCCGGTGCCGGTGAGTACCACTACACGCACCGCGTCATCGCGCTCGACCTGCTTGATCGCTTCGCCCAGCTGTTTGCGGGTGAGCACCCCGATCGCGTTCATCTTTTCGGGGCGGTTGAGCTGGATCAGTCCCACTCCGTCGTGGACGTGGACGTTGACGTGAACTTCGACCTGGGTGGCCATCTCTCTTACTACCTACCTTTGAATATTGCTTTGCGCTTCTCCAGGAAGGCTCGCATGCCTTCCTTCTGGTCTTCGGTCGAGAACAGGAAGTAAAAGCTCTTGCGCTCCGCTGCGAGGCCTTCGCCGAGCGGCGACTCGAATGCTTTGAGGACTGCCTCCTTGGCCATGCGCAACGCGAGCGGCGCCTTCTCGGCCAGCTGGCGCGCGATTCGCTTGGCAATCTCGATCGTCATCTCGGCCGGCACGACCTTGTTGACTATTCCGAGCTCCTTCGCGCGGGCTGCGGTCATTGGCGTTCCGGTCAGCATCGTCTCCATGGCCGCGTACTTGCCCGCCGTGCGCGGCCATCTCTGCGTGCCGCCGGCGCCGGGGATGATGCCGAGGTTGATTTCGGGCTGTCCAAATCGCGCGGAATCGCCGGCGATGATCATGTCGCACATCAACGCGAGCTCACAGCCTCCGCCGAGCGCATAGCCGTTGACGGCCGCGATCAGCGGCTTGGTGAAGGCGGCGATGCCCGCCCACCGTCCGGTCTGGTCGCGATTGAGCTGCTCGACCGCTGTCCGGTCGGCCATGTCGCCGATGTCCGCCCCGGCCGCGAAAACCTTGGGCCCGCCGGTGAGGACTACCGAGCGGACACGGTCGTCGGCGTCGAGCTCGCGGAGCGCCTGGCTGACCTCGGCGATGAGCTCGGGGCTGAGGGCGTTCAGGACCTTGGGCCGGTTCAGGGTGACCGTGGCGGTGGGCGGCTCGACATCCACGGTTATGAACTCGTACCCCACGGCGTCTATGATCGGCCAATGGGGAGGGCGACGTTGCGGGACTCCTACGGCCGGGTCGCCGACGACCTCCGGATCTCGATCACCGACCGCTGCAACTTCAGGTGCATCTACTGCATGCCCGCGGAGGGGTTGAAGTGGCTGAAGCGGGACGACCTCCTCCGTTTCGAGGAGATCGCACGCCTGGCCGGCCTTTTCGTCGACCGCTACGGCGTGCGGACGATCCGGATCACCGGCGGCGAGCCGCTGGTACGGATCAAGGTCGAGGAGCTGGTCGGGATGATCAACGAGATCGACCCCACCCTCGACATCACCATGACCACCAACGGCGTCCTGCTGCGCGAGAAGGCTCAGCTGCTCAAGGCTGCTGGGCTCAAGCGCATCAACATCTCGCTCGACACGCTGCACATGGACCGCTTCCACGAGATCGCTCGCAGCGATGCCTTCGGGCGCGTCATGGATGGCATCCGGGCCTCGCGCGAGGCGGGACTGTGGCCGATCAAGCTGAACATGGTGGTCATGAAGGGCAAGAACGACGACGAGGTCGTCGACTTCGCGCGCCTCGCTCGCGACGAAGGCTACGAGGTGCGCTTCATCGAGTTCATGCCGCTGGACGGCGACAACATCTGGACGAACGAGCAGGTGGTGCCGAGCCGGCGCATCCAGGAGCAGATCGAGGACCTGTTCCCGCTGCAGCCCGTCGAGGATCCGCGACCGGGTCCGGCGACGCGTTTCAAATTCGCCGACGGCGCGCCTGGGGGCGTCGGGTTCATCTCCTCGGTGAGCCAGGCGTTCTGCACGACCTGCAACCGCATCCGGCTCACCGCCGAGGGCGGCCTGCGCACGTGCCTGTTCTCGCTGCAGGAAACGCCGCTGCGCGACCTCATTCGCTCGGGCGTCTCCGACGACCACCTCGGCCGCGTGATCGAGACCGCCGTGTGGCGCAAGGAAGAAGGCCACCTGATCAACCAGCCCGGTTTTATCAAGCCCGGGAAATCGATGTCCCAGATCGGGGGATGATCCAGGAGCTCCAGGCGGGGGCGACCCATCTGGCCTATCAAGCGATGCTCGAGCTGCGGCCGAACATCGGCCCGGAGTCGGTTTTCGTCGAGCATGTCGACACGGTCCAGCGGCCAGAGGGTTACCGCGTGGTCGGCTTCTTCGTCGAGGACGAGGTCCAGGCGGCTGCAGCCGCGGGCTTTCGCATCGTCAACATGCTCGCGTGGGGCCGCACCCTTTACTGCGACGACCTCACAACGCGGCCCGCGCATCGCGGCAAGGGTCACGCGGGCAAGCTGATGGACTGGATGATCGATGAAGCCAAGCGCCTCGGCTGCGACCAGTTCCACCTTGACTCCGGCGTGGGCCCGGACCGTACGGACGCCCACCGCCTGTACTTCAACAAGCGGATGCGCATCTCCGCGTTCCACTTCTTGCGCCCAGTCTGATTGCGACGGCTTGGAGCTCTATCGCTCTTGGTGTTCTGCGCATGCACTTCTGCCCGCCCGGGAGTCGTCGCGCACTCACCGGCAGCTGCGCAGCTACCCCCGGCTTCGCCGGCCCCGGTGGCCACCTCATCAGATTGCTACCTGCCCGTTTACTGGTCGACAACGATACTTTCCAACACCATCCACGCCGGCTTCTTCCACTACCCAGGAGGCGGCGTGCAAGGGGATACCTCGATGACGGAGGACTCCGCGAGTCAGTCATTCTTTGATCTGGCGGCCGCGTACGACCGAACCGTCAATCGCTGGCTGCCGGTGGCTGCGAGCGCTATTTCGCCCGATGGGCTTCGCTTTGCCTATGCCGAGTATGACCTGGCCGGCGGCGCAGGCAGCCGCGCCACCGCCTCCACCGGGAGGGTCCACATCGTCGATGCGCGTACGGGCACGGACCAGGTCGTGTTCAACGGCTCGCCTACGTTCTCGGTAGTCGCCTTTACCAGTCATGGTCTTTACCTGTCGCAGGTTGCGTTGACGATCGAGGCGTCGGCTGGCGGGCTCTTCTTGCTCGACTCCGGCGGCGGTACGCCACATCCCGTGGGAGGCGCTGACCGAAAGCTGGACCACAATGGCTGGCACATCTATGGCTCGAACGCATGGGGCGTCGACTTCGCAAGCGGCGGGGGTGGGATCAGCGGCAACCGGGTTCTCAGCCTCGACTTGCAAACCGGCGATGTCCACGTATGGAAGACGTGGGACGAAGGAGTGCTGGCAGTCGTGCTCGGACTCGACGCCCAACATGATCCGATCGTCGGCGCTTTCGCCTCCGCATCAGCCGGAGCGAGAACGTCATTGGGACTGAATGGCCTGCAGGTCTGGACGTTCACCTCGCCTGACGCCGGCATACTCGTGTACCAGACCAACGACCCGATCGCGACCCTACCTGGTAGGCCGGCCTTTTCCGACACCCACGCCGCCTGGCTCGGCGGCAACTCGCCCCCGTCGTCCGTTTGGCGGCTGGCATCCGAGCGCATGACTCGCGTACCGGTCCCGGTTGCGGGATCGGGTTGGGTCAGTGTGGCGGGCCCCTGCGTGTAAGGGTTTGATAGTCGAACCCTGGTAACCAAAGCCGGCGGCACCCGTTGTCGATGCGTGCGCGCGATCGGCCTGGCGGCTGCCCTGATGACCCTGGTGATGGCAGCCTGTGGCGAGCCTACTGCTCAGAGCCCGTCTACGCCGGGGCACACAGCATCGCCATCCGCCTCACCCAAGGTGGAGGCGACGCCAGCACCTTCGGCGGTGTCCTCCTGCCGGTTGCCCGTCTACTGGGAAGTCAACCGGCCGTCCCCGCCTGGAATCGACCTGCATGCCGGCATCGTGAGCGTGCCTGACGGCGCTGTCAGCGAAGTTGGGGTTCTGCCCGAGTTGACAAATGCT
>WNFD01003330.1_pt1 | contig 16130 bp, 6 predicted proteins | sample 5400491 | NCBI WGS metagenome assembly WNFD01 (sample SAMN13153343, study PRJNA577476) | soil metagenome | isolation source: 120 cm saprolite under Douglas fir tree site 2 hole 2 replicate 2 | place: USA:California | collected 2015-04-18 | reverse complement strand
CGTGGAAGCTCCAGGCGTCGCCGTTGTAGGTCCCGGCGTTGGTGTGCGTTGTTCCGGTGAGGTTCAGGCCGGCGCTGAGGTCAACGCTGCCTACGCCTGCAGCCGTGCCCGTCGCCGTGTGCGCGGTGGCGTCGTAGGTCACGGTGTAGGGTGTGACCGTGATGCTCGGGGCGGCCTGCTTGATGAGATCGTTGACTGTGCCGCTGGCATCGGCGTAGTTGCCGCTGGCGTCGTGGAAGCTCCAGGCGTCGCCGTTGTAGGTCCCGGCGTTGGTGTGCGTTGTTCCGGTAAGGGTCAGGCCGGCGCTGAGGTCAACAGACGCCACGCCTGTGGCCGTCCCCTCGCCGTGTGCGCGTTCCCGTCGTAGGTGACGTTGTAGGGCGTGACCGAGATACTCGCGGTTGCCTGCTTTACATTGATGCTCACGTCTTTGGTAGCCGAAGTGAGGTCGGTACCGTCGGTCGGAGTGAAGGTGACCGAAAGCGTCTGTCCATTGCCCGCGTTCAACACCGTGCCAGAAAGGGGTGCGTAAGTGAACGGGCCTGCGGGAACTGTCTGACCGAAAATCTGCACTTCGTCCACCGCGCCCTGGAAGTACTGCCCGGGCGTGCCGTTGCCTGAGCTGAAGCCGATATTCAAGCCGCCGTTGTTGATTGCAGGCGCCGCCTTCAAGGTGGCGGTGCCCTGCGAAATACCGTCCACATACAAGCTCATGGTCGTGCCGCCATCCCAGGTGCCGACGATGAGATGGAAATTGCCGTCAAGAACATTGCCGGTGGAGAGAACTTGAGTGAACGAGGGCGAAGCACTGCCCTGCCCGATGTCGAATTCCAACTTGCCAGTCGTGCCATTGACCTGGAATGACCAGCCAGTGCTGCCATCGTAGGACTTTTCGAAAACAGTTTCCTGACCGTTAGCGTTCGGGCTGCCCTGCATCCAGAACGAAGCGGTGAAGCCATGAGCATTCATGTCATATGCGGAGTTGTATGGGACAGTGACGCCGTCACCCGAAGAATCGGGGAAGCTGAACGCTTGCCCGACTTCGCCAGTCGTATAAGTTGTGCCACCCTGCGGGGTCCCGTCATTGCCGCCGACGGAGTCCTTTGCGTCCTCTTCAGCTTTCCACCAGCCCTTCAAGCTATAAACCGGAAGCGCTATGGCGTTGAGCTGCGTGCTTCCGAGCGCCGTGCCGTAGGTGATGTCCGCAGGGTTATTCCATACGATGAGAGGAGTCGCCTGGGTGACTTTGATCTGCACCGCCGCCGAGACCGTGGCGTAGTCCACTGGGTCTAAGGGCGTGAAGACGGCGGACAAGGTCTGTGCGGGACCAGCGTTCAACACCGTTCCCGCCGCGGGGACGTAAGTAAATGTGCCAGAAACCGATGCCTTGGCATTGAGCTGGGTACCGGTAAGTGGCGTGCCGTAGGTAATGTCAGCCAGGTTATTCCAAGTGATCGCAGGCATGGCCTGGTTGATGAGATCGCTGACGGTGCCGCTGGCATCGGCGTAGTTGCCGCTGGCGTCGTGGAAGCTCCAGGCGTCGCCGTTGTAGGTCCCGGCGTTGGTGTGCGTTGTTCCGGTGAGGGTCAGTCCGGTGCTCAAGTTAACAGACGCCACGCCCGTGGCCGTGCCGGTCGCCGTGTGTGCGGTGGCGTCGTAGGTCACGGTGTAAGGCACGACGTTGATGGTCGCAGTGGCCTGGTTGATCTTGTCGTTGACCGTGCCGCTGGCATCGGCGTAGTTGCCGCTGGCGTCGTGGAAGCTCCAGGCGTCGCCGTTGTAGGTCCCGGCGTTGGTGTGCGTTGTTCCGGTGAGGTTCAGGCCGGCGCTGAGGTCAACGCTGCCTACGCCTGTGGCCGTGCCCGTCGCCGTGTGCGCGGTGGCGTCGTAGGTCACGGTGTAGGGCGTGACGTTGATAGTCGCGGTCGCCTTGTTGACCGTGAGCGTGGCCGTGCCGGGAGTGCCGGCAGTGAAGTTACTGTCACCGCTGTAGGTCCCGGTCACCGCGAGCCCGCTTGGGGCCGCCGCGCTCGGCGTCAGCGAGCAAGTGCCCGTCCCTGAGGCGAGCGTGATGGTGCAGGTATCGCCCGCGCCGCCCAAGCCGTCCGAAACACTCACCGAACCGGTCGGCGTCCCGCTGAATTGCGGGGTCACCGTGGCGGTCACTGTGGTGCTTTGTCCGAAGGTGATGGCGCTGGGCGAAAGCGTCACTTTGGTGGTGCTGCTGGCTGGGTTCACCGTCAGCGAGACCGTGTTGCTGGTAGAACCTGCGCCGCTTTCGGTCGAGGTGATGGTCCCGGTCGTATTAGTTAGCGTGCCGATCACCGTGCCCGTCACGTTCACCGAGATGCTGCACGTGTTGCTGGCCGTGACTGTGCCGCCGCTCAGGCTGACCGAGCCGGAGCCCGCCACCGCGGCAGCCGTTCCGCAGGTGCTGGTTAGGCCGTTCGGAGTGGCTACGACTAATCCTCCCGGCAAGCTGTCGGTGAAGGCCAGGCCCGTCAGGCCGATGGTGTTCGGGTTGGTGATGGTAAAGGTCAGGCTGGTGCTGCCGTTGTAGGGAATCGACGAAGCTCCAAACGCCTTGCTGATGGTCGGCGGGCTGGCGACCGTAATGCTCGCCGAAGCCGTGTTGCCTGTGCCGCCGTTCGTTGAACTCACTGCGCCGGTGGTATTGTCCTTCACGCCTGAGGTCGTGCCCGTCACGTTCACCGAAAGGGTGCATGTGCTACTGATCGCGACTGTGCCGCCCGTGAGGCCGACTGTAGTGGCTCCAGCAGCAGCCGAGGGCGTGCCGCCGCAGGTATTACTCAAACCATTCGGATTCGCCACGACCAGTCCCGCGGGGAACGAGTCTGAGAAAGCTACGCCGCTCTCCGCCACTGTGTTGGCCGCTGGATTGGTAATCGTGAACGTCAGGCTGGTGGTGCCATTCACCGCAATCGTGGAAGCTCCAAACGCCTTGCTGATTGCCGGCGGCGCCACAACGGTTTCCGTTTGTGTGGCTGAAGCTGTGCCCGCCGATCCGGTCAGCGTTGGGCTGCCCGCCGTCGTGTCTTTGTAATAGAAGTTGGAAGAAGTGTGGCCGCCGTCGATGTTCGGGCCGATGCTGGTGGTCGTAATCAGCGTGGTGCAACCAGAATCGCTGTAGAACTTGCCGCCTACGGACGAGCTGCTTAGGTTGATGGTTGTCAGCTGCGTAAGGCTGGTCGGGGAGGCGGTTGACGAGTTCGCCGACTGCAGCGTGATTGCCAGCGAGCAACTGTTGATCTGGACGCTAAACGCTGTGGTCGGGAAGCGCAGGCCGGTGATGGCTTCCGTCTGCGTAACTGAAGTCAGGCCGGTCGAAGCTACCGTGATCACCGGGCTGCCGACGCTCGTGTCGTCGTAGAAGAAATTGGCGGTGCTGGAGCCAGCAGCAATCGTGGTGCTGGTGATTTGACTTGTGCAACCGGTGTCGCTGAAGAATTTTCCCGTTACCTGGCTGCTGGAAAGGTTGAGGGTTGTCGAAGTCCCGAGGGTCGCTGCCGAGCCGTTCCCGTTCTGGAGCTGAACGCTAATCGTGGGCGAGCAGAGTCCGGTCAGGGTTGCGAATGCGTTCGTCGTGAAGACGAGCTTCGGGTTGACGGTCAAGGTCTGCGAGTTGGAGGTCCCGCCGCCCGGCGCCGGGTTCGTGACCGTGATCGGGAATGTGCCTACGGTCGCCACGTCGGTCGCGGTGATTGACGCCGTCACTTGCGTCGAGTTCACAAGCGTGGTGGTTCGCGCCGAACCGTTGAAGTTGACTACGGATGTGGAATTGAAATTGGTCCCGTTCACCGTCAGCGTGAACCCCCCATCGCCCGCGGTCTTGAGGGCCGGCGAAATGCTGCTGGTGGCGGGGACCGGGTTGTTCACGGTGAAGTTGACCGAGTTCGAAGCGCCGCCACCGGGCGTGGGATTCGTTACCACCACCGGATAAGTCCCGGCCGTCGCCTGGTCGGCGGCGCTCAGCGAAATCGTCAACTGCGTGGAACTCACAAACGTCGCCGTGTGCCCCACGCCGTTATAGGTGACCGTGGAGGTGGAGACGAAGTTGCTGCCGTTGATGGTCAAGGTCTGTGCCGCTGCCCCGGCGGTGGCCGAAGAGGGCGAAAGCGTCGTGATGGCGGGGACCGGGTTGTTGACGGCTTGCGATAAAGCCGAAGAAGTGCTTCCACTGAAATTGGAATCTCCGGCGTACACCGCCGTGATGCTGTGCGGACTTCCGGAAACCGACAGCGCCGAGGTGCTGAACGTGGCCACTCCTGAACTCAACGTTCCAGTTCCCAGCGTGGTTGCACCATCCTTAAATGTCACCGTGCCGGTCGGGGTACCCGTGCTGCCGGTGGAAGCATCGCTGACCGTAGCTGTGAACGTCACCGATTGCCCGAAGACTGACGGGTTCGCCGAAGAGCCAAGCACAGTACTGGTGTTTGCCGCGTTAACTGTTTGGGAAACTACAGCGCTGGTGCTCCCGCTAAAGGTATTGCCGTTGGTGCAGCCATTACCTGTATCTGTGTAAACCGCGGTAAGGCTTGAGTGCGTTCCAACCGCAAGCGTCGAAACACTGACGCTGGCAGCGCCGCTGACGACCTGAACTAATCCAGATACAGTTGTCCCACTGTCCTCGATGTGCACACACCCTTCGCTTACCGTGCTCGTTGAAGTAACGGAAACGTTGAAAGTGATAGCCTGCCCAAAAACAGATGGATTCGGCGTGTGTGAGGTAATCGTGGTCGTCGGGACGGCTTTGGCGTCCGTGAAGGTGTTCTGCGCCTGCGATTGCGAGCCAACCGCGGTTAAGTAAAAGCGGACGTTTACGTCGTGCGTATCCGTAACAACGCTGCTGTTGGAAATATTTCCATTGGCGTCGGCAACTGTTGTAAACGGCCCATGTGTGTCAATCAGCGGCGACTCCACCAAAGTCAGCGTGACGGTTTCGCCCGGCTGCCATCCTGAGCCTGTGATCGTGACGGTCGAGCCCGGAGGATAATCAGCGGCGTCCGTTTTCACCGTGGCAAATCCGTACAGCTCCGTGCTCGAAAGATTCGTTCCGCCGGCTGCCAGAAACACACCGTCCTGACTGATTGTGCTTCCCACAAAGCCCGGGCGCGGCACAGACATGGAACCGGTCGCCTGGAACGTATCCGCCCAGGAGTAATAAAGTTCAGCCGAATTGAGATCGGTTCCGGACGATGATCCGCCAATCACTAAGATGGCGTTATTTTTCGGAAGCAGAAACGATTGATGCCCACTGCGCGGAGTCAGCAGATTCGACGCCGATAAGGAAGAAGAGAGCTGTCCGGCAGATGGCTCGGCGACCAGAATGTCGGCGGTCGCCAGATCGGCGGGTCCGGAAGATGCGCCGTTGTTTCCGCCGATGACCACAACTCTGCCGTCAAGCGTCGCCGTGGCCGAAGCGGAAACCCGTGGAGAGGAAAGATTCGGGCCAGCAGAAACTGTGCCCGCGCTCGGATCAAATACATCCACCGAAGCCAGAGGGTTCGTGCCGTCGCTGCCACCGAGGAGGAGAACGCGGCCGTCCTGAAGAGAGGCGGCCGCGTGGTTCATCCTCGCCGATGCCATCACCCCGGCGCCGGAAAAGTTGCCGCTGGAAGGATCGAAAATTTCCAGGCTGTTGATCGCGCCGCCCGAGTTCTGCCCGCCAGCCAGTAACACGCGGCCATCTGGCAAAAGCGATGCGGTATGCCCGGAGCGCGCGTCCACCATAGTGCCGCTCAACAAGGTCCACGAGTCCGCGCTCGGATCGTAAATTTCGGCGGAGTTTGTAATTCCTCCGCCGCTGGTCGTGCCGCCGGCGACCAGGACGCGTCCGTCAGAAAGAACCGTTGCCGTGTGTCCGGAGCGCGGCGACTGCATGACAGCCGCGGCGGAGAAATTTCCATCGGTGCCGAAAAGATCTGCGCTGGCAACCGGTCGATTGGCGTTGTTGCCGCCAATCATGAGCACCCGCCCATCCCGCAACCGCACGGCCGCCGCGCCCGAACGCACGTCTCCCATGGGATTCCATGTTTGCCACGTTCCGGTGGGGACGTTGGGGATGGAAGCGGTCAGCAAGAAGACGCAGGACGGGACCAGCAGGGGCGAGAGCCAGAAGCTTTTACGCAAACGCATTTTATGTGTCTCCCGACACGAAATTGCCTCGGGGTAGCCAGAGATTTGGCCGAGGTCGGGCAGGGAGGAGTCGCTAGAAGGGGAGGGTCAACTTGTGGGGGGGACTTTCTCCAGCGTTGTTCAGCGTGCAAGTAGGCTGCCAAACCAGCGCCGGACGGGCAATAGAAGCCTGTTTGTTCTCAGCGGGCTGCGGGATGAATACATCCGGATACTCTGTTTGCGGCGCAAGAGACTGCAGAATTTCTGGTAAGTCCGTGTCACGCGCACCTTTTCGTCCACGCTATTGAGTGAACTTCGATTCACAGACTGCCGTCCCCCGAACGATTGTGAAGCTTCTCCCTGTTTGACGGCCACAATCGGATCGGGACCCGTTGCGCTGGTGCAGAATACCGATGGACTTCTGTATGGGGATACAACCTCCGGCACACGGCACTGGTCAATCCAACGGAATTTTCTATAACTGGAATATAGGAGCGGCGCCGTTCCTGCGGTTGGCGCTGACCTCGGGCGCGGGAACCCGTGTGGTTGTTGTCACAGAATGACCTGTGGTTGTTGAAAAACTCTAGATTTCAACACCCTGGACGTCGTTCAAAAGACTCTTGTCAACGGTGGGCTTGCTCTGACGCTTACGGTCGTTCGGCGTTCATCGATAGAACGCGGTCGACAGCTGTGACATACGGCTCCCTGCCGCGCTATTTCTGGGTGGTGTTCTAAATCATCAACCACGAAGGACACGAAGTAACACGAAGGCATGAATCCGTGAGGCTATCCTTTGTGTCCCTTTGTGGCCTTCGTGGTTAATTAGAAGACGGCTTATTTCTGAGTTCCGTTTCCCAAATCATCGTGCTCGTGATAATTCGGGTAGGCGGGACGCGGGTGTTGTTGAGGCGGATGCTCTTTCAGTGCCTGCATCACGACCTCGATGGCCTTGTCGAGTTGCGCGTCGTGTCCCTCGCGGAATGCTGCCGGATCGAGATCGACATCGTAATCAGGAGGGATGCCGTGATTCTCGACCTCCCATTCGCCATTGAGGCCATAGATGGCGGCGCGCGGAGACGTGACGCGGCCGCCGTCGAGAAGTTCGGGATAGCCTCCGATACCGACCAGTCCACCCCATGTCTTCTTTCCCACGAGCGGGCCGAGGCCAGCTTTGCGGAAGTACCAAGGCAGCGCGTCGCCGCCGGAACCTGCCATTTCGTTGATGATCATCACCTTCGGTCCATAGATGGCTTCAGAAGGGCTGGACCAGTCGTGACCTTCGCGGGCGACAACTTTACTCATGAGCGGGCGGCGCAGGTAGTCGATAATGTAATCGGCAAGTTGTCCGCCCTCGTTAAAGCGCTCGTCGATGATCGCAGCATCCTTCCCCACCTGTGAAAAGAAGTAGCGGTTGAAGCTGGTATAGCCTGCGCCCGCGGTGTTCGGCACGTGAACATAAGCGACGCGTCCGCCTGTGGCCTGATCGACTTTGCGGCGGTTGTTCTCGATCCAGGCAAGGTGACGAAGGTTTTCTTCGCTGTCGACTGGAACCACGGTGACTTCGCGAGAATCTTTCCCGTCCGGATTGAGGCCGACCTTAAGCAGCACTTGCTTGCCGGCCGTCTCTTCGAAAAAGCTGTAGATGTTGTCGGAAGAGTGCACTTCACGGCCGCTCACGGCGAGGATGTAGTCGCCGGCTTTGACATTCACCCCGGGTTGCGTGAGCGGCGCCTGGGTGCCCGGATTCCAGTTCTCACCGTCGTAGACTTTGGCAATGCGGTAGCGGCCGTTCTCGAGAGTGTAGTCCGCGCCGAGGAGGCCACCCTTTACTTTCTTCGGCTCGGGGGCCTCGCCTCCGCCGACGAACATGTGTCCGACGGTCATTTCGCCGAGACATTCTTGAAATAGATAAGTCAGTTCTTCACGGGACGCGATGCCCTCCAGATACGGAGCGTACTTCTTCTTGACCTTGTCGAGATCGAGGCCGTGATAGTGCGGATCGTAGAAAAAGTCACGTTCGATGCGCCAAGTCTCGTCATAAATCTGCTTCCACATAGCCCTGGGCTCGACGTAGACCTCCATGGAATCAAGCTTGAGTGGGCCGAAACCAGGCTTGGGTGGGCCGCCGCCACTGGGAGCTTCGTCGGTGGACGCGGTGGCCCACTGCTCACCCTTGCGGTAGAGAATTTTATCGCCGTCGAAGGAGACGACGTAGTCGTTGACTTCTTCGAGAAACTTATCGACCTTGCGCTTGCTGAGGTCGAACTTCTGGATGGTCTGGTTGACGTTGGGTTGATCGTCGTCGGTGATGACCATCGGAGCCTCGGCCAGAAACAGGATGCCTGACTTACCGGGAAGCATGTTGACGTAGTTCTTCCCTGGAATGGGCAAGGAGAGGATGCGCTGGCTGATGCCGTCGAGGTCGATCTTCACGACGACGGGCTCTTCTTTCTTTTCTTTTTCTTTATCTTTGTCTTTATCTTTGGTCTTGTCGTCTTTGCTGTCTATGTCCTTGTCGGCAGCCGCTTTGTCGCTGGCCTTGGCCTTGTCTTTGCTCTTATCGTTCTTATCGTTCTTATCTTTATCCTTGGATTGATCTTTAGTTTTCCCTTTGTCCTGCTCGGCTTTCTTCTCGTCTTTTGGCTTCTCCTCGTCACTCTCGGGAGCGAGAGGAGATTTCTCGTCTTTGCTTAAGACGGCGACATAGGCACTGCGAGAGACGCGATGCTCGTCGCTGGACATGTCCAGACCGGCGGTGGAAAGACCTGTGTTGGTCGAGGCGGTGAAGTATAGATATTTGCCATTTTTATCGAAGCTGGGATAGAGCGTGTCGCTCATGCCGTCGGTGATTTGGGAAGCTTTGCTCTGCTCCAACGAGTAGACAAACACCGCATGTAGGCCACTGGGAAGCTGCTTGGTGTAGGCGATCCATTTGCTATCGGGCGCCCAGGTTTGGTTGAGCTGCGTGGGTCCGAAGCCGCCGAAATAGTCGGCATCGACAAGCTTAGGCGTTGGATGATCGAGATCGACGTACCACAACTGAAGGCGCTTGTCGGTGTACGCGATCTTCTTGCTGTCGGGGGACCAGGTCGGGCCGTAGAAAAAAGATGGCGGGTTGCCTAAATTAATGTGGCGAGGCTGGCCCATGCCGTTCTGATCGCGGATGGTGAGCTCGTACTCTCCAGACTCGTCGGAGAAGTAGGCGATTGATTTACCGTCGGGCGACCAGGCTGGGTCGCGATCGGCCACCGCGGGGCTATGAGTGAGATTGCGGATGTCACCCTTGTCGGTGGGTACGGTGAAGATCTCTCCCCAAGCCTCGAAGACGGCGCGCACTCCGGTGGGCGAGATGCCGAAATTCTGAATGCGTTTGGGTTCGACCTTGGTGAAATGAGGGCGGACGGCGGCAATATCGCCGGCAACGCGGATGTGGATATTCTTCGCCTGATGGGTATTGAGATCGAAAAGCTTTATGGCGCCGAACTGCTCAACGACGATGGCATCTAGGCCGGCGGAGGCATTCTTGAAGTCGAGGCCGTCGCTGTGCAGGGCCTCCGAGACTTGCTTCGTCTTTGTGTCGTAGGCGAACAGGCTCACCGGGCCGTTGCGGTCGGAGAGGAAATAGACGGTATCGCCGATCCACATAGGCGAATGGTCGTTGGAATTGTCATGCGGAACTTTCGTGATGCTGGAATCCTTGAGATCCGCGATCCAGATGGGAGTGGTCTGTCCGCCGTGATAGCGCTTCCAGGCCGCTTGCCACTGAATGTGCGGCACGTAGGCCAGGTGCGTGGCGTCGGGGGATAGTGCCGCTTCCCAGGCGATGGGAAGAGGGAGTTGCGTGGGGAATCCACCTTCCACCGGAACGGTGTAGAGCTGGTTCTCGAAGTGCATGAAGCTGTTGCCCCAGGAAGCGAACAAAATCTTTTTGCCATCCGGGGTCCAGCCCAGAACTATTTCGTCGGCGGGGTGGTAGGTTAAACGTCGGGGGACCCCGCCCGAGACGGGGACCACGTACACATCGAGATTGCCGTCGTACTCGCCGGTGAAAGCGATCATGCTTCCATCGGGAGAAAACGCGGGCACAGTCTCGGTGCCGATGCCAGAGGTGAGGCGGGTGGCATCGCCACCGTCGCGGCTGACAATCCACAAATCACCCGCGTAGTTGAAAACGATCTGCGTCTTGCTGACCGTGGGAAAGCGCAGCAGGAGCGGCGGATCACTCTGCGCAACGGGGTTTACGGGGAAAAGCGAGACAGCGGTAAGGGCGAAGATCACCGCGAGAAGCTGGCGCATTTGAGCTCCTAAGAACGGCTGGGACAAAGACGGGGAATCTTAGTGCGGCGGGAGGTTGAGGGTCAACTGCGGCTGCCTAGCCGTGGTCTATTGTCGGAGTTTTCGGCTGTCGCAATTGACGGCCTCAGAACACCATCCACACTTTTGGCACACCAGAGGATGGAGTCAATATACCCCGCACAAATTTACTGACAGCCGGGAATCTTGAAGCTCGCAATCCGTGTGCGCCACGTATTATCGAACACGAAATATTCGTTGACGTACCAAAAGGTGCAATCGTCGATGGGATCAACTGTCATGCTGGAATACGATCCCCATTTCCCAACGCCGTTTCCAGGAGAGACTTCCTCACCCGTCCCGTTGATGATCGTCACCTCGGTCGGTGTCGTGGCTTGGGGAAGGCTCCAGTACGAAAAATCGATTCCAGGATCCGTGAATACGTTCGATATGCTATAGCCCACCGCAGCGTTCCCCTTTTTGTCCTGGGCAATGCTGGGCAAGAAGCGGAAGAGGGACGCATCCGGGTTTATCGTGCCCGACTGATTAACGCTGGGAGTGCCGCTACCGTTGTCGCGCAGTTCGTACCATCGTATCCCGGTCTGGAAGGCGCTCGGGTTGGTGCCCGAAGCGCCTGGGCCCGTCTGCACTGTATGGCTTATCAGGAACGACTCGTAACTGCCAAAATTGCGGTAGGCAAAGCGAGGCATCAAGCGGTCGCCGACCGAGTCGACTATTTGCTGACCAGTGGGATTCGGTTCGACCACGCAATTCGTTATGGCTGGATTGTTCAGGACGTAGAGATAGCATCCGGGGGTATGGTCAGATACCGATACAGAAATGGGCGACTGGGGTGTGACTGTTAGCGGCGTCGCCGCCGTCCAGTCTACGTGGAAATCCCATAAGTTGAGAGTGTTGGATGTCAGCGTGACGCCATCGTTGACGGGATTCTCGATGCTGACCATAAACTCGTCCCGTCCGGCTGGAGGAACAGTGATGCCGTCCACGTCGGCCGGGATTAAGCTGTGGCCAAGAAAAATTCCGTTGCTCCAGAGCACGCGATTAAGGGGGTTTGAAACAGGAATACAAGACTCAGGTTTGATGCTGCCGGGATTGTTAAGAAGGTCCGGACGGTCGAAGGCACATACGACCGCACCCACTTCCGCGTTGCCATTATCGATATCCTGCAGGTCCATGGTTGCGTAGTAAGCACTCTGCTGCCCGGTCGCGTCCGTCCACGTGCTGAGTTTGGGCCAATCCGGGAAGTAAGTATGTGTTCCGTTTGTCCCCAGGATTGGGTCCAAGGGACTAGGAGTACTGTAGCTAGTCCAACTCAGCGAGGCGGAACTCAGATCGTCCGTACTGGAGACCGCGATGCAAAAGAAGTAACCCAGGTTCGCGTCCGAAGTCTTTGCGCCAACTACCCAGCGTGACGCCAGCCTGTCAAAAATAATCACTACATCCAATTGGATCGCGGGGTGTGTCGTTGGAGGATTACAGTTAGATCCAGACGGCCAAAGTGTTTCGATCTGCCGTGCACTCGGCCACACTGCCTTTCCCGTAATTTTGTCGTAAGCCTGATACGACGTGTTCACGTACTCCATAAACTGTTTGGTGCCCACCGCCCCGTTTGGGTCGACATCTTCACCCAGTGCGCCATCTGACTGGGTCATTCCGTCGAAAGCGTTCACCGGGTTGACCGTGACCGTCGCCGACGCTGTGGCGGTCCCGCCGGGTCCCTTGGCGGTGTAGGTGTAGGTGATCGTCGCGGTGGGAGCCAGGACGGTGCTGCCGTTGAGTCCAACTATACCCACACCACTGTCGACGGTGCCCTGGTCCGCATTCGTGGAGGCCCAGGCGAGTGTAATGTTTTGCCCGGCGATGATCGCCGCCGGAGTGGCGGTTAACGCAGCGGTCGGAGCCGGGATCGGAGCCGGAATCGGTCCAGCTCCACTGCTGCCGCCGCCACAGCCCGCCAGCACGACAGTCAGAGCGAAAAAGATTGCAGAGGATCTCGCCCTTCCGCGAAGCCTGCGGCTCACAAAATCATTGACCATGGTGAAAGACCCGATGCCGTTCCCAATCATTCTGTTTGCCTGACCTATGGCTGGCTGATCTGCGAAGCCTGCAACTTATTCATTTGGATAAATTAATCACTAAGCTTCTGCGCCTGTTCGAGGCCATGTGCACGTTTTCTTGCTTCGCACGAGGAATCCTCGTCACAGCTGAAGCGGGCCGTGACCACCTGATGTATCGAAGCAACAGGTGCGGAACATCCCATCATGGCCCTCCGTCCCCGTCAAGATGCAAGATTGTGCGACATAGGGCGGAGCGCGTGAGACGAGGGATTGCAAAGCCCGCAGGGAAAGTGCTTTCCCACCAGAAATATCATAGATGCTTGATGCAATACGCGATCACACTCACGACCGGGTTGTTGGTGTAATGGTGATATTCCACAGTGGTAGGCCCCACCGCTCAGTCTGACCGCAGCCGAGCTGGCGATAATTCGTCCAGAACAGGACTGTGCAACCGAATTTCTTGGCAGGTTTCCCTGCCTTCGGCGCTACAATGTCACTGCTGCACTGAAGACTTAGGTTCTGGGAGGCTAGCATCGTAACTGGATCTTAACCAGTAAGCATAGCCAGGTGCCACCGGCGCCGGCCGTCAGGTTGGCGTGGAGCTCTCTGGCTCCCCACTCGGAAGGAAGATGATATGAAGAATCGCATATTCATGACGCTGCTCTTGTCCGCAGGACTTTCGCTTCCGGCGTTCGCGCAGCAAACCAACTCAAATTCAAGCGCGCAGCCGACAGCATCTGCGAATCAGACTGCTCCCGCTTCACAGTCCGTGACCGACAGCAGCAGAGAACCGTTGCAGCCCCCCTCCCGCCACGACTTCTGGGACGGAGATGAGCCTGGGGTGGCCTCGCTGATCTTTCACCCATTTGCCAGCAAGGAGTACGTCCGGCGGCATGTACAGCCCATCCAGGACCGGGTCAACGAACTCGATGAGCTGACCGTGTCGGACCGGAAGATGATCAAGGACGTGGATGGCCGTGCCCAGCAAGGCATTCAGCTTGCTTCCGACAAGGCCAACATGGCCGATCAGCATGCGCTGGAGGCCACCAACAAGGCTGAGACGGCCCATCAGACGACGACCGGCCTTGACACCCACGTCGCTACCGTCGAGACCATGGTCGGGCACATCGATCAGTACAAGTCCGGGCCGCAAACCGAGATTCGTTTCCGCCCCGGCCAGACGGTGTTGAGCAAGCAGGCCAAAGACGCGCTCGACGAGATAGCCTCCCAAGTGAAGAATCAGCACGGTTACATCATCGAAGTACAGGGCTTCTCTTCGGGTCAGGGCCAAGCCGCGATTGCCAACTCCCGGAAGATGGCAGATTCCGTGGTCCGTTACCTGGTTCTGAATCACGAGATTCCGGCCTACCGCATCTACGCGATTGGGATGGGCAGCGCTCCTGTGGCCAAGGGCACAAGCCGTACACGCGTAGAAATCAGCCTGCTGAAGAACGATCTCGAGCAGACTGCCAAGCAGTGAAGAACGGGCCGTCGTTTTGCGGCAGCCTTCAATGCCGTTCAGTCTGGGTCGGGCTTGCTCTTTCCCGGTAAGCCTGCGGGATTTTCGTGCGTCCGCTCGCGGAAGGTGCCTCGCATGCCTGTGGCCAGCTTGACACTGGATTCACCAAACTTATCACGCAAGCGGTCCGCCGCTGCCAGCGCATCCTTCCAGCGCTGTTGACGGCCGCCTTCCAGCAAATTGATCTGATCGGGTTGAGATGAAGAGAATGAGGACGCGTGCACTCCCAGCAGGCGAACTTGTGCGCCCTTCTTCCAGTTTTTGCGGAACAGAGTGCGGACCTGCTCGAAGATTTCCGTATCGAGTTGCGTCGGGGACGGGAGAGTGTGGGCGCGCGTCAGCGTGGTGAAGTCCTTGTAGCGTAGCTTGAGCTGAATGGTGCCGGCGTGAAAGTTGGCCTCGCGCAAGCGGCGTCCGACCATCTCGGACAGGCGCATGAGAGTGGATTCGATCTGAGAGGGGTCCGCAGTGTCTTCGTTGTAGGTGTGCTCGTGGCTGATGGACTTGGCCTCGGTGTCGGCGCCAACTTCGTTGTCGAACCATCCGCCAGCATCTTCGCCGCGTGCTTTGCCGGCCAACGCGAGTCCCCACTTGCCGAAGCGGGCTTCGAGTTCGGATTCTTCCAGACGCGCCAGATCACCCACCTTCCTGATTCCGAGGGCGTGGAGATTGCTCTCCATGACCTTGCCGACGCCGGGAATCGCTCGCACATCGAGCGGAGCCAGAAACTTAGGCTCTTCGCCGGGGATGATCCAGAGAACGCCGTTGGGCTTGGCCTGCGCCGAGGAGACTTTCGCGATCAGCCGCGAGCTGCCGATTCCGACGGAGCAGTTCAGGCGGGTCTCTGCCTTCATACGCTGATGCAGCGCGTGGGCGGCTTTGAGCGGTGGACCGTGCAGGCGGGCAGTGCCAGTCATGTCGAGATAGGCCTCGTCGACCGAAGCCATTTCCACCTGCGGCGAAAACGACGTCAGAACCTTAAAGACCTTCTCGGAGTACTCGCGGTAACGCTCAGGGTGTCCGTCGACGAAGATGGCTTGCGGGCACATCTTGGCGGCGGTGCGCAGGGGCATGGCCGAGTGGACACCGAATTTGCGCGCTTCGTAGGATGCGGCGGAGACCACGCCGCGCTCGTCTCGCTGTCCTCCGACTACTACGGCTTTGCCTTTCAGACTGGGATCGTAGAGCTCTTCAACGGAGACAAAGAAGGCGTCCATGTCGACGTGGAAGATGGTGCGGGTAAGAGCGGACTGGTGAGTGGCCGCCATGCTATGCGAATTTTAGCAGCCGCCACGCTGGCTGGGACGAGAGCCAGCATATTGATCTCAAAGTGATTCCACGCGGTCGCTTGCGCATTCCCCGACTCAACTTCTGCTAGAATGCCTGCCGTGAAAAGACGAACATTACTCCAGGCGCTTCCTGCGGCGACATTGCTTCCGGCATCACTTTGGACCGCTTCTCGGCAATCCAACGCCAATCCAACGCAAGCCACGACAGGCGTCTACGAACTCCGCGTTTACCATGCAGCTCCAGGAAAATTGGGCGACCTGCAGTCACGCTTCCGCGACCACACCATAAAACTCTTTGACCGCCACGGAATGAAAAGCGTTGCTTATTGGACTCCCCTCGATGAGCCGGAGAAGAGCAACACCCTTATCTACATTCTTCAGCATCCGAGCCGGGAAGCGGCCGCCGCCAACTGGAAATCCTTCCAAGATGACCCCGAGTGGAAGAGTGTCCGGGACAAATCCGAGGCGAACGGCAGACTCGTGGAAAAAGTTGACTCCACCTTCCTCGCCCTAACCGACTTCTCCCCGCGGTTGCGCTAGACGGCGGACGTCCACCGTCTCGCATAACTGTCGTAAAATCCCCATAGCGCTCATCCTATGAGAGAGGATGTCAAGCAAAACACTTCTCCACTCCTCTCCGTGAGACCTCGATTGGTGCTTGCATCCAGGCCCCCTCCTCTTCGTGGAGAGGATTTTGGTTCTAACGGCTGGAGCGCCACAGAGTACGACAGGGATACGGATCGCAGTTGCTGGTCCCCCTTGAGTGGTTTCATGCAGCGGTCCCGACACCATTCGTTGCGAAGCTGCGCAAGCCAA
>WNFD01005579.1_pt1 | contig 16132 bp, 16 predicted proteins | sample 5400491 | NCBI WGS metagenome assembly WNFD01 (sample SAMN13153343, study PRJNA577476) | soil metagenome | isolation source: 120 cm saprolite under Douglas fir tree site 2 hole 2 replicate 2 | place: USA:California | collected 2015-04-18 | reverse complement strand
GGAAGTTCACCTCCTGGCGCCGGTTCATGTCGAACGCGATCTCGTAGTAGCGGGGGGCCGAGTACTGCTGAGGCGACCCGCTGGGGGCGGTCATTCGTGACTTCTCTGCTTCATCTTCAACATGGCTGGCCCATGTTGACCGTGGTCTAGCCTGACGGGGCTGGGCGGGCGTGGCTCCGTGGGTGATCCGGCGTCGGCCTTGGCCGTGCCTGGCTCGCCCGCGTCCAGCGTCACTGGCCCCACCACGTCAGAATCGCTTCGCGGAGGATCCAGGAGGCGGTGATGCCGGTGCGGCCCGACGGGTCCCAGGCCTGGGCGACCTCCATGAGGTCGGTGCCGACGATCTGGCAGGGAGCCAGGAGGCGGACGATCTCCACCAGCTCGGTGGCGGTGATGCCGCAGGGCTCGGGCGCGCCGGTGCCGGGGGCCTCCGACGGGTCGAGCACATCGACGTCGATCGTCACGTAGAGCGGATGGGCCTGGAGCTCGGGCAGGAGGCTCCGGACCGCCTCCAGCGGCCTCACCCGGTGGGCGGGGAAGAGGTGGGGCGCCTTGCGCTGGTACTCCTCCCGGGCGCCGGTCCGCATGCCGACCTGGAAGACGCGCTCGGGCGCGACCACGTCCATCACGCGGGCCATGGCCGAGGCGTAGTTGTCGAGCTGGAGGATGCGCAGGTCCGGGATGGCCGGCGCCAGGACCTCGATGACCGCGAGCGTGGCGGTGTGGTCGCCGCCCAGCATGACCGGCCGCAGGCCGGGCCGCCAGAACCGCCGGATCTCCTCCCGGGCCCGGGCGAGCTGCTCCCGGGGCGTGCCGTCACCCAGCTCGCAGTCGCCCAGGTCGGCGATGGCCAGGTCCTCGAGGTCCCGCCCGAGGAACGGGGAGTAGGTCTCGATGGAGTCGGAGGCCAGCCGGAGCTCGCGGGGGCCGTGGTCGGCGCCGCGGCGGAGGTTCACACGGCCTTCGAAGGGAATGCCGAAGAGGACGATCCCGGCATCCGCGAGGGCGGCCCGGCAGGCGATGAAGCGGGGCTCAGCCGGGATCAACAGCCGGCGCTATCCCCCGCTCGGGACCAGGTCGTCCTCGGAGAGGAGCGTCACCGCGGCCAGCGCGCAGCCGGTTCGCTCGACCCGGTGCTCGACCGCGAAGATCTGCATGTCGCGGATCGTCTCGCCCCGGACCCGGAAGGCCTCCTCGAGCATCTGCACGATCATCCGCTCGGCTTCCTCGCGGGTGGCCTTGTCGTGGAACTCCATGATGACCCCGTTCTTGGCGGGATCGACCGGCCGGGCCCAGCCGACCGCGGCGGCCACCACCTCGCCCGGGACCTCGCTCGTCACGGCCGCGTAGGCGGTGGGCACGAGCGCGCCCAGCTTGATGCGGGGAAGCGGGACCAGTTCGACGCCCGGGGGCAGGATGCTCGAGACCTTGATCAGGTTGATGTTGCCGATGCCGGCCGCCAGCAGGGCGTTGTCGAAGGCGTTGAGTGGGGTCGATCCTTCGGCGTTGCCGGCGGTGCCTGCCGCCTTGGTGACTGGTCCGAAGTGCATTCGCTCCTCCTCGTAAGCGGGCTCGTGGGCGGCCTCGTGAGCGGGCGTGACTCGAGCGGCGCCCCATCGCGGCTCGACGCGAATTTCTGGCTCATCGTAGCGGCTCGGCCCACGAACGCAAGCGAAAAGTTGCCCGCGGAGCCGCTCGACGGGCTCGCGGGCGCCGCGCGAGCGCTCGCGTGGAGCCGTCGGAGAGCGCTCGCGGCGCCGCCGGAGTGGCCCAAAACCCCATTTTTTCCTTGCAATGAAAAAAAAATAGCCCCACAGTGCAGAAAAATCCGGCAAGTAGAAAAAAAGCCGGGCAGAACCTGGGAGGAGGGAAAGAGTGCAAGCACTGGGGCGTCACCTGCTGCTCGAGCTGTTCGACTGCGACGCGGAAGCCCTGAACAGTCTGGACACCGTGAAGGCGTCCATGGTGGAGGCGGCCAAGCGGGCTCAAGCCACCATCGTCGACGTCGTCTTTCACGAGTTCAACCCGTTTGGCATCAGCGGAGTCGTCGTCATCGCCGAGTCGCACCTGGCGATTCACACCTGGCCCGAGTACCGCTACGCCGCGGTGGACGTGTTCTCCTGCGGCGACGTGCTCCAGCCCCACGTGGCGGCCGACTATCTCGTCGAGCAGCTCGGGGCCGCCCGGGCCTCGGTGGTCGAGCTCCAGCGCGGCATCTTCGTGAACCACGGCCGGCCCCTCCTGCACAAGCCGGCCGGGGCCCCCGTCGTCACCACCCCCGGCTGACCGGCCGATGGCGACGCTCCAGTACAAGTGGTTCTTCGAGACCACGACCCCGGTCGAGGGGCACATGCACGCCATCGCCCGGACCATCGTCACCCGCCAGACCAAGTTCCAGTTCATGGAGATCATGGACACCCACTCGTACGGCAAGTGTCTCGTGCTGGACGGGCGGATCCAGTCGAGCCAGGCCGACGAGTTCATCTACCACGAGACCCTGGTGCACCCGGGGCTCCTGGCTCACCCGCGGCCCCAGCGGGCCATGGTCATCGGCGGGGGTGAGGGCGCCACCGTCCGGGAGATCCTCCGGTACAAGACGATCACCGACTGCCTGATGGTGGACATCGACGGCGAGGTGGTCGAGGAGTGCAAGAAGCACCTGCCCGAGATGCACCAGGGCGCCTTCGAGGACCCCCGGACCCGGCTGCTCCACGAGGACGCCCGGGCCTATCTGGAGAAGACCACCGAGCGGTTCGACCTGATCGTCATCGACCTGGTGGAGCCCCTCGAGGAAGGGCCGGCGTGCCTGCTCTTCACCAAGGAGTTCTACACCCTGATCCGTGACCGGCTGACCGAGCACGGGGTCATGACCATGCAGGCCGGCATGACCAAGGTGAACGAGATCTTCTTCCACGGGGCGGTCAATCGGACCCTCAAGGAAGTCTTCCCGGTGGTGGCTCCGTACCAGAGCTTCATCTCCTGCTTCGGGACGCCGTGGGGCTTCATCCTGGCCTCGAAGGGCACCGACCCCCGGAAGCAGACTCCCGCGGAGGTCGACCGTCTCATCGCCGAGCGCCTCGATCCCAAGCAGCTCGGCTACTGGGACGGCAACGCCCATCTGCACTGCTTCAGCCTGCCCAAGTTCCTGCGCCAGTCGATCGAGAAGAACGACCGCGTCATCACCGACAAGAATCCCCTGATCGTTACCTGAGCCCGCCCGTCCTCATCCTGGCCTCCGCCTCCCCGCGGCGCCGGGAGCTGCTGGGGCAGCTCGGCATCCCGTTCGAGATCCACGCCAGCCACATTCCCGAGGTCCATCCCGCTCGCCCCCCGGCCGAGGCCATCGCCGCCGTCGCGCTCGCCAAGGCCCTGGCGGTGGCGGCGGCGCTCGGGCCGGCTGCGCCGCCCACGGTCATCCTGGGCGCCGACACCGAGGTGGTCCTGGACGGCCGCCTGCTCGGCAAGCCGCGCGACGCCACCGACGCGGTCCGCATGCTCCGGGACCTGCGGGCGCGCGAGCACCAGGTGATCACCGGCCTCGCGGTGGTGGAGACTGCGGATGGGCGGCTACGGAGATGCCGAGATCGACGCCTACGTGGCGACCGGCGAGCCCCTCGACAAGGCGGGCGGCTACGCGGTGCAGGGGCTGGGCGGCCGGCTGGTGGCGGCGATCGACGGCTGCTTCACCAACGTGGTGGGCCTGCCGCTCACCACCACGCGCGCCCTGCTCGCCCGCCGGGGGCTCCTCTAGCCGCCCGGCGGCTCCACCAGGAGCTGCTCCACCCGCTTCGGGACCTTCACCTGGATGGGAAGCGGGGCGCGGGCCCGGACCAGCTCGAGGCTGTGCTCGAGAGCCTCCACGCTGACCCGCCCGCCGGGAAGGAAGAGGTCCCGCGCGCTCTGCAGGCGCGCCGCGAAGTCCGCCGGCGAGCCGATCACCGCAGGCGGCAGCCCATCGGCGAGCGCGGCCGGCTCGCTGCCGGTCACGCGGGCGACGGCGGCCTGCAGGGCCAGGCCGAGGGCCCGCAGCGTGGCCGCCTCCGGCGGCGCGCCGGCGCGGGCGAAGAGCGCCGCGTTCACGGTCGGGCCGCCGAGCGCGTCGGCCGCCGCCGCGGCGGTCCGGAGGTCCACCGCGATCTTCGCCTTGCCGTCGGCCACCAGCCGGCTCACGAAGGGCTCGGCCAGTACCGCGGCCGCCACCGCGCCGCCTTCGAGCGCCCGGGCGGCGCCGCGCTCGCCCAGGCTGCGAAGGGTGACCCGGCTGAACGGCACGCCCGCGCGCGCGAGCAGGAGACCGAGCGCCTGGTCCTCGGCGGTGCCGGGCGCGGGCACCGCGACGGTCTGCCCCACGAGATCGGCCGCGGAGCGGATGGACTCGGCCCGCGCCGGATTGACGAGCAGGGCCACCGGAGCCGCGCCGGTGAGACCCCACACGAGGCGCGGCGGGATGCCCTCGGTGTGGCCGAGCCGGAGCGCGGCGTCGAGCGAGGTGGCCGCGAGCTGGGCCTGGCCGCGGCCGAGCGCCTCCGCCGCGCCCGCGTCAGAGCGCATCGGCCGCAGGGTGACGTCGAGCTGCTGGGCCGCGAAGTAGCCCTGGGCCTGGGCGACGTGGAGCGGCAGGTACTCGGGTGACGTGATCGGCCCGCCCACCGCGATGGTGAGCGACGCCTGCAGGAACACGAGCCAGGCGATCATGGCCAGGCGGTCATGGCCGGTTGGCGCCCACGACCTCGAAGAGGAGCCGGACGATCCGATCGGCCGCGTCGGGCACCGCCAGGCTCCTGGCGCGCTCGCCCATCTTGGCGAGGGCCGCGGGATCCCCCAGGAGGCGCCCCACAGCCTCCACGAGGCCTCCAGGCGTGAGCGAGACCTGCGGGAACACCACCGCGCCTCCCGTGGCCTCCACGAGGCGCGCGTTGGCTGTCTGCTCGTCTCCGCTCGTCCCGGGCAGCGGCACGTAGAGGGCGGGCAGGCCGAGCTGGCAGCACTCGTTGACGGTTCCCGCGCCGCTGCGCCCGATGACGAGGGCGGTCGCCGCGTAGACGTCGCGCAGCTCGGCCCCGACGTACGCCTGGAGCGCGTAGCGGCGCCGCAAGCCCTCCGGCAGCGCCCGGGCCCGCTCGCCGAGCCACGCCAGGTCACCGGTGGTCTTGTTGTCGCCGCACTGGTGGATGACCTGGCAGCGCTCCAGCAAGCGGGGCAGCGCTTCGCCCACGTCGCGGTTGAGCCGGTGCGAGCCCAGGGCGCCACCGGTCACGTAGACGATCGGCCCGGCGTCCTCGAGCCCGAAGCGCTGGCACGCCGCCGCCCGCGACCCGCCGCGCAGCTCCGGGCGGAGCGGATTGCCGGTGAGAACCGTGCGCTCCTTGGGCAGCTCGGCCCCGGTCAGGGGGAAGGTCAGCGCGATGCGACGGGCGAAGCGGCCGGCCACGCGATTGGCGAGGCCGGGCACGCTGGTCTGCTCGTGGACGACCACCGGGATGCGGAGCGCGCGGGCGGCCAGGGCGGGCGGCAGCGCCACGAAGCCGCCGGTGGCCAGGAGCAGGGCCGGCCGCAGGCGCCGCAGCAGCCGCCAGGCCTGCGCGAGACCGGCCGGCGCCCGCACCGCCAGGTCCGGCACGTTCTGCCAGTCCCAGTAGCGGCGCAGCTTGCCCACCGGGATCGCGTGGAAGGTGATGCCGGCCTCGGGCACGCGGCGCGCTTCGATGCCGGCGCGGCTGCCGATCCAGTGCACGTCCACTGAGGCCTCGCGCAGCCGTGCGGCGACGGCCAAGCCGGGGCTCGTGTGGCCGCCGGTGCCGCCGCCGGCTATGACGACTAGCACGCTGTCTAGCGGCGCTCGAGGGCGAGGGCGATGAGGCGGGAGATCAGCTCGGGGTAGGGGATGCCGGAGGCTTCCCAGAGCCGCGGATACGCGCTGGTCGAGGTGAAGCCCGGGATGGTGTTGATCTCGTTCACGAGCACCCGGCGATCGCCCTCGATGAAGAAGTCGACCCGCGCCATCCCCGCGCAGTCGGTGGCCTGGAAGGCCCGCAGGGCGAGCGCGCGCACCTCCTCGGTCACCTCGGGCGGCAGCGGCGCGGGGATCTTGAGCGTGGTCTGCCCGGCGCCGTACTTGGTGTCGTAGTCGTACCACTCGCCCGGGAAGGTGACCTCGCCGGGCACCGAGACCTGGGCCTCGTCGTTGCCCAGCACCGCCACCTCCACCTCGCGGCCCTGAATGGCCCGCTCCACGATGATGCGCCGGTCGTACCGTGCGGCGAGGTCGATGGCGGCGGCGAGATCCTCGGGGGCCTTCACCTTGCTGATGCCGACGCTCGAGCCCAGGTTGGCCGGCTTGACGAAGCAGGGGAAGCCGATCTCGACGCCGATGCCGCGCGCGATCGGTCCAGGCTCCCGCTCCCAGTCGTGCCGCCGCACCGTGGCGTACTCGACGATCGGAAGATTGTGGGCGCGGAAGAGATCCTTCATCGCCACCTTGTCCATGCCGACCGCGGAGGCGAGCACGCCGGCGCCGGTGTAGGGGACGCCGGCGAGCTGCAGCAGGCCCTGGATCGTCCCGTCCTCGCCCTGCGGGCCGTGGAGGAGGACCAGGACCACGTCGAGCCGCTCGCGCAGGCCCGGGGGCAGGCCCTCGGTGGTCTCCATGCGCATGAGCGCGGTCCCGGTGTCGGTGGCGGAGGCCCGCTCGAGCAGCTCGCGCTTGGTGGAGGCGTCCGCGCCGCCCTCGGTCAGGGCCTGGCGCGCGGCCTCCTGGGCCAGCGCGCGCAGCGGGTCGCCGCCCATCAGCCAGCGGCCGTCCTTGGCGATGCCGATGGGCACCAGATCGAAGCGGCTCCGGTCCATGGCCGCCATCACCGACGCGGCGCCGGCGAGAGAGACCTCGTGCTCGCCCGACCGGCCGCCGAACACCACGCCGACCCGCAGCTTCCGGGGCGTTTCCGCCATGAGTTCAGTTGTATCAGACCCCGGTTTTCCGGGGGGAGAACTCCTTTGAGCCCCATCGCTCACGCGCGCTTCTGCTGGTCCCGCCACGCCCGCCACTTGGCGAGGCGGTCGGCGATCTCCCTCTCGGCGCCGCGATCGGTCGGCTGGTAGTACACGCGGCCCCGCAGGACGTCGGGCAGGTGCTCCTGGCTCACCTGGGCGTCGGGCGCGTCGTGCGCGTACTGGTAGCCGCGACCGTAGCCCAGGTTGCCCATGAGGCCGGTGGGCGCGTTGCGCAGGTGGAGCGGCACCGGCTCGGCGGGCTGCTCCTCGATGTCGCGGCGGACCGCGTTCCACGCCGCGTACACCGCGTTGGATTTCGGGGCCAGCGCGAGGTAGCACGTCGCCTGGGCCAGGGCCAGCTCGCCCTCGGGCGTGCCGAGGAAGTGGTAGGCGTCCTTGGCGTCGAGGGTCAGGCGGAGCGCGGCGGGGTCCGCGTTGCCCACGTCCTCGGAGGCGAAGCGCACCAGGCGCCGCGCGACGTAGAGTGGGTCCTCGCCCGCCTCCAGCATGCGGCCGAGCCAGTAGAGCGCGCCGTCCGGATCGGAGTCGCGCAGCGACTTGTGGAGCGCCGAGATCAGGTTGTAGTGCTGCTCGCCCGACTTGTCGTAGAGCAGCGCCTTCTTCTGCGCCGCCTCGCGCACCGCGGCCTGGGTGAGGCGCGCGCCCGGCTCGCTCGCCGCGAGCTCGAGGACGTTGAGCGCGGTGCGGGCGTCGCCGTCGGAGAGGCGCGCGATCAGAGCGAGCGCCTCCGGCTCGACCGAGGCGCCGAGCCGGCCCAGCCCGCGCTCGGGGTCCGCCAGCGCGCGCTCGAGGATGGTCACCAGCTCGGCCTCGCCCAGCGGTCGCAGCACGTAGACCCGCGCGCGCGACAGGAGCGCGCCGTTGACCTCGAACGAGGGGTTCTCGGTGGTGGCTCCGACCAGGATGATGGTGCCCTTCTCGACGTAGGGGAGGAAGGCGTCCTGCTGGGCGCGGTTGAAGCGGTGGATCTCGTCCACGAACAGGATCGTGCGACGCCCGAGGCGCATGCCCTCGGCCTCCGCCTCGGTCATGACCTGGCGGATCTCCTTGACCCCGGAGACCACCGCGGAGAACGGCACGAAGCGGGCGCCCGCCACGTCGGCGAGCAGGCGCGCCAGCGTGGTCTTGCCGGTGCCGGGCGGGCCCCACAGGATCATCGAGTGCAGCGCGCCCTGCTCGAGCGCCCGGCGCAGCGGCCGGCCCGGCTCGGTCAGCTGCGGCTGCCCGACCACCTCGTCGAGGCTCCGCGGCCGCATGCGGTCGGCGAGCGGTGCGGGAGCCCGAGGGGCAGCCGCCGGTGGCGAATCGAAGAGATCCACCCGCGCAGTATACCCATTCTCCCTCTCCCCTCAGGGGAGAGGGCAGGGTGAGGGGTTCGGGGGGTGAGGGGTTCGGGGGGTGAGGGGGCTAGTCGGCCAGGGCGGCGGGCAGATCGAGCAGCGAGTGGATCCGCGCGGCGATGATCACCCCGCGCTCCTCCATCTGGGCCACGTCGGGCCGGTACGCGATGAAGGGCACGCCGGCGGCCTGCGCGGCGAGCCCGTCGACCCAGGAGTCGCCGACGACCACGATGCGGGAGGCGTCGGGCCAGCGCTCGCGCACCACGCGGAGGCCATCCGGATCCGGCTTGAGCCGTCGCACCTCGTCGCGCGTCACCACGAGGTCCAGGTGCGGGAGCAGGTCGAAGCGGGCCAGGACGAAGTCGGCGACCACGCGGTCGTTGTTGGTCCAGATCGCGGTGGCGAAGCCGAGCTGCTTCATGGCCGAGACCGCCTCGTGCGCGAACGGGATCAAGGTGGCCCGGGCCATGGCGCGCCGCTCGTGGGCGACCGGGATGGCGAGCAGCTCGGCCTCCAGGTGGAGCGCCTCGCGCCGGACCAGGTCGAAGAGCTCGGCCCCCGACCAGCGCAGCTCGCGCTCGGGCACCGCGACGCCGCGGGTGCGGAGGAAGGCCTCCATCTCGCGTCCCACCGCCTTGAGATCGAGCGGGGAATCGACCAGGGTGTGGTCGAGGTCGAAGACGCAGACCGCCGGGCCGGTGCTTATGCCACCGGCTCCGGCTTCGCGATGAGGGCCCGCAGGAGATCGGAGTGGGTGAGGATGCCGACCAGACGGCCCTCCTCGACCACCAGGGCCTCGTGGGCGCCGCGCTCGAGCAGGTGCCGCGCGGCCTCCGCCAGCGGGGTGCGCGCGGACAGGGTGAGGGCCGGCTCCACCGCGCGCTCGACCGTGAGCCGCGCGAGGGCGTCGAGCAGCTCGTGGCGCGACAGCGTGGTCGCCTCGGAGGGCGTCAGGGCCAGCAGCCGCTCCTGGCGCACCACGCCCACGATGCGCCCGCGGTCCACCACCGGCAGGTGGGCGATCCCGTTGTCGCGGATGAGGCGCAAGGCCGCGGCCACGCTCGTGCGCGGGGTCACGGTGAGCGGGCCCGGCGTCATCGCGTCGGCCGCGGTCACGCCCGCTCCCCCTCGACCTGGGCCAGCAGGTCCCGCAGCATCTCGATGCCGCCGTTGTCGAGCCGCCGATAGGCGAAGATGACCTCGACGTCGTGCGGGAAGCGCTCGCGGATCTGGTCCGCGGCCTGCTCGGAGCACACCACGATGCGCGTCTTCTCGAGCATCCGGTCGATGGACCAGGGATCGTCGGTCGAGGCCAGGATCGGCACCACGTGCGAGAGCCCGGCCGACTGCACCGAGCTCAGGATGTTCTGGCTGCCGCGCAGGGTGTTGCAGACGAGCCCGACGCTGGTGCCCTCGGGCAGCTCGGTCAGGCGCAGCAGGGACGAGATGTTCGACTCGGAGAGCAGGGCCACCGCGGGCGGACCGTCGAGGGGCAGCGCCTGCTTGACCTCGTGGATGTGGAAGAAGGTCGTGATCACGACCCGGTAGTCCTTGAAGAAGCCGGGCTCGCGCATCCGGGCCGCGAGATCTTCCACCAGCAGGCGGTCCACCGTGAGCGACAGCTCCTCCTCGAGCTGCTCGCGGTAGCGCGAGAGCTCGGCGTGGTTGCACTCCACCAGGAGCACGCGCACCCGGGCCCGCCGGGCGCCGCGCGCCGGGGGCGCGCTGGCCGCGATGGTCGCGGCGAGCTCCTCGTGGGTGAACCCGAGTCGGCGCGCGCGCTCCAGCGCCTCCCGCACGAGCCGCTCGAGGCTGCGGGCCGCGCGTCCCTCGCGCGCCGGCGGGCGATCGGCCACGAACGTGCCACGGCCCTGGTGGCTCTCCAGGTAGCCGTCCTGGTAGAGGTCGGCCAGGGCGCGGGCCACCGTGTTGCGGTTGATGCGCAGAAAGCCGGCCAGCTGGCGCACGGTGGGCATCTGCATGCCCGGCTTCAGCGCGCCGGTGTCGATGAGGTGGCGGACCTGGGTCTGGAGCTGCACGTGGACGGGAACCGCGCTCTTCCGGTTTACCCGGAGCCCCGACGGCGGGACGATCTGCGAGGATTCCCGCGCCACGTGCTCGCTCCTCCCTAGGCCGTAGCTCGTCGCGGCTGGCCCGCCCGTCGGGAGGCCCGCCCGGCCACCCAGTGGCCGACCTTGATCAGGGCGAAGCCGACCGCGACGCGCACGGGGTGCCGCGCCGGCCGAAGCTGGCGGAGGAGGGCCCAGCGGGCCGCCTCGGCCCGGGCCTCGTCCAGCCGCTGCCTGGCCACCTGCTCTTCCATCTGCGGGTTCATCACACTGCCTCCTCTTTTGAGGTGTCCCTAGGACACTTCGTCCTGGGGTACTGGACCGTCCTGCATAGTGTCCTAGTACACTAAGACACTAAGACAGTGCAGCGCCGCTGTCAAGTTATTCGGCGGCGAGCCGATACCCGACGCCGGGCTCGGTGAGGAGGTAGCGAGGGCGGGCCGGATCGCGCTCGAGCTTCCGGCGGAGGGTGCCCATGTAGACCCGGAGGTAGTGGGCCTGGTCGGTGTGGGCCGGGCCCCACACCTCCTTTAATAGCTGGCGCTGGCTGATGACCCGCCCGGCGTGCCGGACCAGGGTGGTGAGCAGCCGGTACTCGATGGGGGTCAGATGGACGTCCCTCCCGTCCACCTGGACCTGTCGCTTGACCTGATCGACCCGGAGCCCGGCGACCGCGAAGGTCGGCTCGCCGGAGTCTCCGACGGCGGCATGACGGAGGGCGACCCGTAGCCGCGCCAGTAGCTCCCCCACCGCGAACGGCTTGCTCACGTAGTCGTCGGCCCCCGCGTCCAGCGCGGCCACCTTGTCACCCTCCTGCCCGCGGGCCGAGAGCACGATGATCGGGACCTTGCTCCACTCCCGCAGCCGCCGGATCACCTGCAGGCCGTCGATGTCGGGCAGGCCCAGGTCGAGGATGACGACGTCGGGCTGGCGGGTCGCGGCCTCGACCAGGCCGTCCTCGCCGGATGTGGCCTCGTACAGGCGATAGCCGCTGCTGCCGAGGGTGGCCCGGAGGAAGCGACGAATCTGTGGCTCGTCCTCGATCAGCACCACCACCGGGGAAGGCGGGCTGACCCCGGGAGGCGGCAGGTCAGGGGACATCAGACTCGGCTGGTGCCGGGGACTCGGCCGGCGCAGGAGGCATGTCCTTCAAGGGCAGGGCGAAGCGGAGGGCGACCCCACCGCCGGGGCGGTTCTCCGCCCAGATCCGTCCGCCGTGCGCCTGGATGATCCCCTGGCAGATGGCCAGGCCGAGCCCGGCGCCCCGCACCGACGGGGCCGGGTCCGTCCGGTGGAACTTCTCGAAGATGAGGCGCTCCTCGCCCGGCCGCAGTCCTGGTCCCCGGTCGGCGACCTCGACCACCACCGCGGCGCCGGTGTCCTCCGCGCTCACCTCGATCGGCGTCCCGGCCGGCGTGTACTTGATCGCGTTGTCGATCAGGTTGATCAGCACCTGCTCGATGAGCACGTCGTCCATGGGGACGAGGGGCAGCTCGGCCGGGATCCTGGTGGTCACCGGCCGCTCCGCGAGCGACTTGCCGAAGCGCCCGAGCGCCGCCCCCACCACCTCCTCGACCGAGTGCCACGCGGTGTGGGGCACGAGCGCGCCCGCCTCGAGCCGGGTCATCTCGAGCAGGTTCTGGACGAGGCGGTTCAACCGGTCGGCCTCCTCGTGGAGCGCCTCCAGCAGATCGCGCCGGGTCGCGGCGTCCAGGCGCGCCTCGTTCTCGAGCAGCGTGCTGGCCGCGCCGGTGATCGAGGCCAGCGGCGTCCGCAGGTCGTGAGAGACGGAGCTGAGCAGGGAGTTGCGCAGCCGCTCGGTCTCGGCACGCACCTGCGCCTGCTCGGCCGCCGCCGCGAGCTGCGCGCGCTCGATGGCGAGCGCGGTCTGGCTCGCGAACGTCTCCACCTGGTGGAGCTGCTCCGGCGCCTGGAGCGAGCGCGGGTCGGTCGGCCGAAGCCCCAGCACGCCGACCGCGCCCCGCGAGCCCAGCAGGGGCACGTAGAGGCCGGCGGCGCCCGGCAGGGTGTCCGTGCCCTGGCCGGCGACTTGCCCGTGCTCGTACACCCACTGACTCACCGCCACCTCGCTCGCCTCCATCGGGAACTCGGCGCCGGCCTCGACGCCACCGTCCAGGCGCCCACTCGCGTCGGGGAGCAGGATCGCGACCCGGGCGCGGAATAGCTCGGTGATGTGGCGAGTCGCGACGGCGAGGAGACCCTGCACTCCGCGGGTGCTGGCGAGCTCCCGGCTCATCGCGTAGAGCGCAGCCATGCGGCCCTCGCGCTCCCGCGCGGACTCGGCTTGGGCCCGGATCCGCGCCGCGAGGCCGCTGATGACGACGGCCACCACCAGCATGACCGAGAAGGTGACGAAGTACTGGGTGTCCGACACCGCGAACGTGTAGTAGGGCGGGACGAAGAAGAAGTCGAAGGCGCCCACGCTCATCAGCGAAGCGAGCAGCGACGGCCCACGCCCGTAGCGCGTCGCCACCACGATGACCCCGAGCAGGTACACCATGATCAGGTTCGAGAACGCGAAGTACGGAAACATCGCCCACGCGATGCCGGTGCAGATCGCCACGACGGCCAGCGCGTAGCCATACGGCGGCCAGTTCGTCTGGGTCTGCCACGTCCGGGGGGGGAGCGGCCGCGAGTCGTCCCGGTCGCCGCTGATGACGTAGACGTCGATCTCGCCGCTGCCCTGCACGATCGTGTCGACGATGGAGCCCATTGCGATGCGCTTCCAGAGCGGCCGCTCCGGCTTGCCGACCACGATCTTGCTGACGTTGCGGGACCGGGCGAAGGCGAGGATCTCGTCGCTCATCCGCTGGCCGGTCAAGGTATGGATCTCGGCGCCGAGCTGCTCGGCGAGCCGCATGGTCTGGGCCACCCGGTCCCGCGCCTCCTGGGGCAGGCGGACCTGCGCGGGGGTCTCCACGTAGGCCACGATCCACTCCGCGCCCAGGCCCTCGGCCATGCGCTTGGCCGCCCGCACGAGCCGGATCGAGGACGGGCTCGGCCCGATGCACACGAGCAGGCGCTCCCGCACCGGCCAGGTCTGCCGGATCGCGTGGTCGCGCATGTAGTGGCGCATCTCCGCGTCGACGTGGTGCGCGGTCACCCGGAGCGCCAGCTCCCGCAGCGCGATCAGGTTGCCCTTGCGGAAGAAGTTCTCGATGGCCTCGCGGGCCTGCTCCGGGATGTAGATCTTGCCGTCCCGGAGCCGGTGCAGGAGATCGTCGGGGGACAGGTCGATCAGCTCCAGCTCGTCGGTGTGCTCGAAGATCGAGTCCGGCACCGTCTCCCGCACGATCACCCCGGTGATCTTCGCCACCACGTCGTTCAGGCTCTCGACGTGCTGGACGTTCATGGCGGAGTAGACGTTGATGCCCGCGTCGAGCAGCTCGAGCACGTCCTGCCAGCGCTTGGCGTGGCGCGAGCCGGGGGCGTTGCTGTGCGCGAGCTCGTCGACGAGCATGAGCGCGGGCCGGCGCGCCAGGGCTGCGTCCAGATCGAGCTCCTCGAGCGCGGTGCCGCGATATTCCACCGTGCGGCGGGGCAGGATCTCGAGGCCTCCCAGGAGCGCTTCGGTCTCGACGCGCCCGTGCGTCTCGACCCAGCCGACGACCACGTCGACACCTTGCGCCCGCTGCTCGCGGGCGGCCTCGAGCATCGCATAGGTCTTGCCCACTCCGGCGGCGGCGCCGAAGAAGATCTTGAGCTTGCCGCGTGCCTGGCGGGTCTCCGCCTCCTTGACGCGGGCCAAGAGCTCGTCCGGATCCGGTCGGCGCTCGGTGGTCATGGGTCAGCCCGGCGCCAGCCTACGACGGAACACGCGCCCGGTTCAACTCACCGCCTGTGTCCTCGCTACGACCTGGTCGAGCCCCCGAACGCATAGGGGAGGAGCAGGCGCCTGATGAGATCGCCGCGGAAGACCACGCCGACCAGGACCCCGTGCTCGACGACCGGCATGACGTTCACCCCGTACTCGTCGAAGAGTCGGGCCGCCGACGTCGCGGACGTGGCGGGATCTACCGGGAACACACGCCTCAGCATGACGTCCGCCGCGGCCAGGCTCGACAGACGCTGCTCGGGCCCCGCCCCGCGGTCCTCCGCCTCGAGCCGGCCCCACCACGACCGGGTCCGGCTCGCGTGGAGGCCGGCGACCAGCTGGTCATCGCCAACCGACCCGATCACGCGGCCCCGCCCGTCGATCACCAGCACCTCTTCGACTCCCGTGTCCACCATGATCTCGACGACCCGGCGAATCTGCGCGTCCGGGGAGACCGCCACGATCTCGTGCCGCATCAGCTCGCTGATCGGAAGCATGGCTCGCATTCTCCCATGCCAGTAGATGGGCGGAGCCCATCAGGACGGCGTCAAAGCGGAGGCACGACTGATCAACGATCCGTAAAGGCGAATCTTGACGGCGCCTTTACCGGCGACTGGACTAGCTTTACTGCAAGGGGCCCCCGACCATGCTTCGATCGGCGCTCGTTGCGCTCGATGGCTCGGCTCACAGCCAGACCGCGGCCGATCTCGCCATCGACTGGGCCGGCCGGTATGGCGCCCGCTTGCTCGGTCTCGGTATCCTCGACGCGCCCACCATCGAACGGCCGGAGCCGGTCCCCCTCGGGGCCGGCGCCTACAAGAAGGCCCGCGACGAGGCCAGGCTGGCCGATGCGCATCGGCGCGTGGCGGATCTCCTCGCCGATTTTCGAGCGCGCGGTCAGGCGGCCGGGGTCGCCGTCGAGGTGCTCGAGGACATCGGCGACCCGGCCGCCCGCATCCTGCGCGAGGCCCAGCGCTGCGACGTGGTCATCCTCGGGCGGGAGACGCACTTCCGCTTCCAGACCCAGGAGCGGCCCGACGAGACGCTCGCCCAGGTCCTGCGCGGGAGCCCTCGGCCCGTGGTGGTCGTTCCCCGCTCGGTCCCGGAGGGACAAGGCGTCCTCCTGGCCTATGGAGGTGGACGAGAGGCCGCGCGCACACTCCAGACGTTTCAGCTCCTCGGGCTTGCCGCCGGCGAGACCGTGGAGGTGGTGAGCATCCACCGCGACGGCGCCGAGGCCGAGGCGCTGGTCAACCTGGCCGGCGAGTACCTGGCCGCGCAAGGGGCCCCGCATCGGCTGCATCCCATCGTCTCGGTCGCGCCGCCGGCCGACGTCATCCTGGAGAGGGTCCGGTTCGCACGCCCCCGCCTGCTGGTGATGGGCGCCCAAGGCCACCATCCGCTCCGCGATCTCTTCGGCACCTCGGTTACGCGGGCCGTCATGCGGGCATGCCCGGTTCCCGTCTTCATCGGCGCCTGAGCGGAGACATCACGCGGGCGTCGAGATTTTTCTCGAGAGCGCCTCACCCGGGGGCCCGGCAGGCGCATCCATATTGGTGAGGGATCGGCGCGACATCTTTGGAGCCGTCCGGGGGGCGCCTTTACATCTTCTTGATGTGGGGCGGCCGGCTCTTAAGGCCGCCCTTACGGCGGCGCGGCTAGGATTTCAGGTTGGAAGGTTGGTTGGGAAAGAGGCGGAAAGGAGACCCGGTGATGGCAGACGTTCTGTACCTCAGCGTGACGGTCGCGTTCTTCTGGTTGTCATGGCTCCTCGTCCGTCTCTGTGAGCGTCTCTAGGAGGCATCCATGCCCTTGCTCTACGTCGTCGGCGCGGTGGTGTCCCTGGGACTGCTGGTCTACCTGGTGCTGGCTCTGCT
>WNFD01012874.1_pt1 | contig 16134 bp, 17 predicted proteins | sample 5400491 | NCBI WGS metagenome assembly WNFD01 (sample SAMN13153343, study PRJNA577476) | soil metagenome | isolation source: 120 cm saprolite under Douglas fir tree site 2 hole 2 replicate 2 | place: USA:California | collected 2015-04-18 | reverse complement strand
CGGCGTCGGAATGCCGTCGCGCGATTTCACCAGCGATGACTTGTTCTCCTCGTGGATGATGTCCTTGCACAGCTCAACGCATTCGTCGCAAATGAACACGGTCGGACCGGCAATCAGCTTGCGCACCTCGTGCTGGTTCTTGCCGCAGAACGAGCAGTAGAGCGTATTCTTCGAATCGCTGCTGGCGACCTTGCTCATCCGTGCTTTCCGTCAAAGCGACCGGCCGGGCGCTCGAACGAACCCTTTATAGCACATCGCCCGTCATTTCCGTCAGCCCAAAGGTGGTGTCGAGCTTCCGACAACGGTGTCGGGAAGCGTGGCTTAATCCGATCGATTGATCGGTCATGGAGTTGCAATCTATAGTCACGGAAAGGGCTATGACGCGCCAATGATTTCACTAATTTAGTTGGCAGCGCGGTTTCCTTTGGCTCCCGCTCTCCATGGCCGACGCTGCGCATGTTGCAGCTGCAGTGTCGGGTTATTCGCCCAGCTAGCGTGCGCGCCCCACAGTATCGTCGCCGTTGATAATGAACACTCGCGCCGGCAGTTTCTCCCACCACGGGGGGGCTAATGCACCGGCAGGGGCGCCGGAGTTTCGATCGCGGCGATGCGGTTCTTCAACGCCTTCTGCACCTTCTCGAACGAGTTCACGTCGATCTGGCGCTCGCGCGAGACGCCGAACTCGTCGGCAAGTTCCGCGAGCGTGATCGGGTCCGCGGCGAGCCCACGCGCTTCGAAGATGCGCCGCTCGCGATCGTTGAACACGGACAGCGCCCAGGCGAGCGCCTTGCGGCGGTTGTCGAGCTCGTCGCTCGCGGCAAGGGTAGTCTCCTGGCTGGCTCCCTCGTCAACCAGCCAGTCCAGCCATTCGCCGGAATCGCTGTCCGGGCGAATCGGCGCGTTGAGCGAGGTGTCGCCGCTGAGCCACCCGTTCATGTCGATCACGACCTGCTCCGTGACGCCGAGCCGCTTGGCGATGGTTTCGACCTGGTCATGGCGGATATCGCCATTGTCGAAGACGGAAATCTTGCTCTTGGCCGCGCGCAGGTTGAAGAACAGCTTTTTCCGGTTCGCCGTCGTGGCCATGTTCACTAGCGACCACGAGCGCAGAACGTATTGCCCGATCGAAGCCCTAATCCACCACACGGCGTAGGTCGCGAGCCTGAAGCCCTTTTCGGGCTTGAAGCGCTGGATCGCCCCTATCAGGCCGACATTGCCCTCCGAGATAAGATCAGAGATCGGCAGGCCGTAGCCGCGATAGCCCCTGGCGATCTTGGCGACGAGGCGTAAATGACTGTTGACAAGCTTGTGCGCCGCCTCGCGGTCGCCGTGCTCGCGCCAGCGCTTGGCCAGCACGTACTCTTCGTGAGGCTCTATCATCGGGAACCGCTGGATTTTCCAAAGATAACAGCTGAGGCCGGATTTAGCCGTCACGTTCGAATCAGCAGTCGCCAGCCGGCCCATGATCTCCACCCACTGCAGGCAACTTCATCTGCAAACTGGTTTCGAAACAAAACTATCGGCTTCAAACCCCATTGTCAATTTGATTTCGAAACACTACTATTCTTTCGGAGGCGACCATGTGCGCACGCGAAACGGCAGAGCTTCTGGTGCAGGTGGGACGGCTCGTACAAGCTGAGGGCTATGATGGCGAACTCAGTCCGGCCCAATGGATGGCGCTCCGCTTCTTCGCCCGCGCCAACCAGTTCTCCCGGAACCCATCGGCATTCGCGGAGTTTCAAGCGACCACCCGCGGCACCGCAACGCAAACCATCAAATTGCTTGAGGCGGGTGGGTACTTGGTCCGAGAGCCATCGAAGGCGGATAGGCGAAGCATACGTTTGCGACTGACGAGCAAGGGCAAAAAAGCGCTTGCACGCGATCCGTTCGAAGTTCTGGTGCGCGCCGTGGATTTGCTCGACGCGAAAGAGCGAACTGCGATGCGTCGCGCCCTGCAGCAGGTGCTGTCCACTGTAGCTACGAGTGGTGCGCATCGGCAGATCGGTGTTTGTCAGGACTGCACGCACTTCGGCAGAGAGGTGCCCTGCAACCCACCGAGCACGGCCCCCTCGGCCGCTGAATGTCTGCTCCTCGGTGTTCCGATTCAGCCGGAGGACGTAGGTCTTCTATGCGTCCATTTCCAGCCCATGAACGAGCACCGCGATGGTGCATATGGTGAATGAGTTGACCTCTGCAATCTGCGGGAGGAACGCCTAATTGACCTACATCGTTAACGATAGCTGTATTCGCTGTAAGCTTATGGACTGCGTCGAGGTGTGCCCGGTCGACTGCTTCTATGAGGGCGAGAACATGCTCGTTATCCATCCGGACGAGTGCATCGACTGCGGGGTGTGCGAGCCCGAATGCCCGGTCGACGCGATCAAGCCAGACACCGAGCCGGGCTTTGAGAAATGGCTGTCGCTGAATGCGGAATACGCAAAGGCTTGGCCGAATATCACGGTCAAAAAAGCGCCCCCACCCGACTCTAAGGAGTGGGAGGGGAAGCCGGACAAACTCCAATACTTCTCGCCAAATCCCGGCGCGGGTGATTGAGGCGGACAGCGTCCGCGCGATATCAAGGCCGCTGGCGTCTACAAGGGCCGGCCCGCCTCGATCAATTCCGCGCAGGTGCGCGAAATGAAATCCCAAGGCGCGTCGGCGCTACTGAGATCGCCAAGGCGCTAGGCATCGGCCGGGCGAGCGTCTACCGGGTGTTGGAAGCCGGCCGGTGATACCAGATCCTGGCCCGGTAATCAGGCGTCGTTCGTGGGATGTGGGAAGGATGAGACCAATCGACGTTGTTACCGCATCAGGACGGAAAGGTAAGCTTGAGCCAGCTTAAGGGCCGACTGCTATCAGAGACGGAAAGGTGGGACTCACCCCAGGAGCAATGGGTAACGACAAACGAGATCGCCAGAAGCGCGAAGCTGATCTTGTCCGAGAGGTCGATCGCCTGCGCTTCTTGCTAAGGCAAGCCGGGATCGATGCTGAACAGAGTTCGCGGGAAACCAAAGCGAGCGAACGGCAACATGTCCGTGACGTCGCACAAGAACGCGCCAGGACGCATGCAGCTCGCGCCGACATCGACGAAATACGTCATCGGCTCAAGAATACGCTTGCAGTGGTGCAGGCGATCGCGAATGCGACGCTGGGGCTTGATGTGCCGATGGAGGACGCCCGCGCCGCGTTCAGTTCTCGTCTCGAAGCTCTCGCCTATGCGCATGACATATTGTTCCAGTCGAACTGGGCCAGAGTCGATTTGAGGACTATCATCGACAGCATTCTTGCACCCTATGCGGGGCGCGGCCGGAACCGGATTCGGGCGAAAGGCCCGCAAGTCAGTCTTGGTGCGAAGCCGGCGCTGGCCCTTGGACTGGCCTTGCATGAACTCGGGACCAATGCGGCCAAATATGGCGCGTTGTCGAACGATGAGGGGTATATCGAAATCGCCTGGACCTTGGCACCCCATCGACAAGGCCGTGAGTTTCGCCTGCGCTGGCGCGAGAGGAACGGGCCTCCCGTTTTGCCTCCCAGGCGTACGGGGTTTGGCACTCGATTGATCCAAAGGAATCTGGCCGCAGAATTCGACGGTGAGGTGGAACTGGAGTACCCACCCAATGGGGTGGAATGCACGATTTGTGCGCCCGCGGAAGGATTGGGATTGAACGAGAGCCGATCCAGGGTGAGCTGAAATGGCGCTGGTTCCTACACGCGACCGACATCCGCAAGGTTATCGGCCGCTGCCTTATCATTGGTGTTGGGTATCGTCACGCCACCTTAACAAGGCGCGGCGCCTCCCGTCGCGGCCGGCGGATTGTCTTGCGCGCACAAACTACGAACAGTCCGCAAACGGGAAGTTCGCCATGAGTCAAACTGTCGCGGCGGGACGACGGGAACGCACCTATCGCGTGCAAATAGCGAATCCTAAATCAGACTGCGCCGGAAATCGTGGGGTTGCACGCACTGCCGCGAGCGGAACTCCTCGCCCTGCGGCCCATCACTTCCCCCGTTTGACCTCCTGATATCGTTTCGGCTAGCGCCGCCTTCGCCTCGTCCAGCGTGTCGGCCGGCGGCACCCGGCCCTCCGGTCGGGTTGAGCTTCGATAACTCCTATTCTGGGCGGCTTGTGGTAATTTGCCCAACAACTGGGCCGCAACCGTCACACCTTCGGTGGAATGACGCGAAGTCCGAACTGCCAGTGTTGATCGTCTTTAATTTCCGAAGCGTGACGTGCCTGCCTTGTGGCGCGACCGTTGCGCACCCTTCGTGCTCTCGCTTCCGCAGATACCAAATGATTGTTGTCTTCCGCCGCGATAATCCGCACGTTTCCTATCTTGTAAGAACCCCCGCCAAAAAACCGGGCCATGACGTACTGGCCTTGCCTATGTCCGCGCTCGCGCAGATGCCCGGAGTCCTGCCAAATTTTCAGCCATTGTTTGAATGTGAGTTCGAACGGAATGCCGCGGCGTTCGGCGCGGTACTTGTGTTGATCGTATTTCTGTTTCAATTCGCGCATGCCGAACCATACTGGTTGAGGATGATCCTCACAAGATGTCGCGGATATCTTTGGTTGCGGATATGGTTACAGGTGCAACCATAGTGCGAGACGCCAAAGGGACGCCGCGGAGAGCGGTGCCCCCGGCGGTGCATCGCGGGCATCGGGTTGTTCGGCGGGATGCTCTGAGGCCACTCCTTGACCGCCTAAAGACGGCGGCCACGGACGACAAGGGCGCCCGAAGGCGCCCCCGGTTCGATGCCCTTTGGGCGGAATGTCAGACGGCGATCGGTTTCAATAGCACGGCCGGCAGGACCAATTCGGTTTGGAAGGGGGTACAGGTGCAGGAGTAATCGGCACTGAAGAGGATTGAGGGCGTGCGATAGCGGACATTGCCCAATCTCAATGGGCCGGCCGGAGGTCCCGCGCATCAGTCGCGCCAAATGACAAATCGAAAGGGTCAAAATGAGCCCGCCGGCCAAGCGGCCGGCGTGGCAGGTGCACCTCAATAAGCGGGCCCGCGGGCTGGCCGGCGACACCGCAGGAGAGGGGGCAGCAACGCTCTGCAATTTGGGTGAAGGCCGTTCGTCGCCTGCCAAGGTCGAGGGAGTAGTGGTCAATTCTATACAGACTTCATTCGTGAGCGAGCGCATGATATCAAGGCACCAGTTACTTTCGATCGAGGCGCCGGAGCTAAGTGGCCGGGCCTTCGATTTATTGAAGAAGAGGCCAATCCCATTTTACCCGCAGCTACGCTGAACGCCCGCGACTTGACGCAGGTCCTTGTCCACTATCGGGTGCCGAGCCTTGGACGCAGCATCATCGAGCTCGCAATGACGGTTGGACCGCTTGTCTTTCTATGGGCCCTGATGTGGGCAACCCTTCATATCGGTTACTGGCTTTGCCTGTTGCTCGCGGTGCCGTCCGCGGGCTTTCTGGTCCGGCTCTTCATGATCCAGCACGATTGTGGTCATGGCGCCTTTTTTCATCGTCGTCGCACCAACGACTGGGTCGGACGCGTGATCGGGGTGTTGACGTTCACACCATACGACTTTTGGCGACGCACCCACGCCGCGCACCACGCGACGTCCGGCAATCTTGATCGCCGCGGGATGGGCGACATCGACACGCTCACCGTACAAGAATACCTGGCGCGCTCCCGATGGGGCCGCCTTCGCTACTGCATCTACCGGCACCCGGTCATTATGTTCGGCATCGGCCCGGCCTATCTGTTTTTCGTGCAGCATCGCCTGCCGGTCGGCCTGATGCGCAGCGGCTGGCAGCCCTGGCTGAGCACGATGGCGACCAATGCTGGCATCGCGGTTGTCGTCGCCTCCATGATGTGGCTGGTCGGCGTCGGTCCGTTCCTGCTCGTGCATCTGCCAATCGTGGTGCTCGCGGCCTCGATCGGTGTCTGGCTGTTCTATATCCAGCACCAATTCGAGCACACCGTATGGGTCGGCGACGGAACATGGAACCTGCAGGAGGCAGCGCTTCACGGCAGCTCCCATTATGCCCTGCCGAGCCCTTTGCGCTGGTTCACTGCCAATATCGGCATTCACCACATCCATCATTTGTGCAGCCGCATCCCCTTTTACCGACTGCCGCTGGTGCTGCGCGACCATCCGGACCTCGACGGCATCGGCCGGCTGACTCTGCTTCAGAGTCTCAGGTGCGTGCGACTGGTGCTGTGGGACGACGATCGGCAACGTCTCGTCTCTCTCCGCGAGGCGCGCCAGCATTATGCTTTAATTTGAAGGTGGTCCTGCGCGTCGGCATTGCGTCGCCCTAGGCCTTAAAATGTTCCGACTTTAAAGAAGGGCACAGCGACCAGAGGCCCGCCTCCGTTATTCGGGGCGAAGCTTCTCCTGACCGGGCTTCCTTCATCGATTGGCGTCGCTCCGAACAATCTTCGGTGAAAGGAAATCACGTGGTTGGCCAAGAATTGCAACCGAAAACCCCTCGTCGACATATCAAGTGTGACCCGCTGGGCCAGGTCTTATGATAAGGCCTTTGTCAGAGTCGCTGGATCGAAGCGCGCTAAACTAGCCCTTTGGTAAAGCTTGCCCGCCGAACAGCAAGTATTCGGCGCCGAATTTCTCGACCTCGTCCTTGCGCTTTACGCTCGACACCCTATGTTGTTCTTACGGGCAAGTAGCAGCTTGCCCCAGAGCTGACCAAAAAACGGCGATGTACCGAAGTTTCCGTTCCCTACAGTGGCGGCGGTGGTGCCATCGGTGGCACAATGACACTCTAAAAATAAACGTTCGTGTTCAGTTGCACGTCGGCGCACCGCTTGCGGCGCACGTCCCTCTCATCTGCACGTCCCTCTCATTCTCAAGGCAAAGGTCATGGCAGCTCAAATCCTGTAGGGGTGATGCTCTCAAGTAGGGTGTCATGGACGATTGGGTCGATCCCAAGCAGCGCTATGGACGGCGTAAAAGTCTCTTTCGCGCGCAATACAACGCGCTCGGTAAGCGCCTCGGTAAGCGCAACGTCGCTGCAATTGAGCGAATCGTTGCGTCAAAATATCAGCGAGGTGCGGCGTTCAACCGCCAACACCCCTTCGTGGATGTGCTGTTCTCGGATATCTCGGAAAGTGGCGAGGTGCTCGATTTGAGTGAACTGGAGCAGAAGGGGGAAGCTGCAGGTCTCTCAGTGTGAATGTGATTTGTAGGAGGCGATCATGACCAAAGGTTACGTTTGTCTGAGGGCGCAATGAAAACAGTATACGTGTCCTTCACGGCGCGGCACTTTTGCTTGTTTTCATGTTGTTATTGACCGGTATCCATCCTTAAAATGTTGCTTTGCCGATTCAAATTCAAATCTTTTCGAATATCCATGAGGTGTCGAAGCTTGGAGGATCCACGGATGCACCACAGAAGATTCAAGCGACTGTGCGTTGCGCTGCCATTGTTATTGCTCGCAATTCCCGACGACTCGCGTTCCCAGGAAATCCCGAAACAAGTGCCGGTCAATGCTCAGGCAAAACCGTACGGGACTGGGTGGGAATGCAAGCGGGGCTTTCGACAGGACGGGGTGGCGTGTATTGCCATAAAACTGCCTGAGAATGCCTATCTCTCGGAGACTTCCCATGTATCCGGTTGGGAGTGTAGACGTGGCTATAAACCTGACCGCAATAGTTGCGCGGCCGTCAAAGTGCCTCAGAACGCGTATCTTTCTGGTTCGGCGAGCGGAGATGATTGGGAATGTGAGCGTGGCTATCGAAAGACCGGAGCAGGCTGTATTTCGGTGATGGTACCCAAAAACGGATATTTAATAGACTCATTCTCATTCCAGGGTCGGGGATGGAATTGCGACCGTGGCTTTCGCGCATCAGGCGATGAATGCGTTGCCGTGATGGTGCCGCAGAACGCGTATCCTTCTGGTTCCGCGAACGGAGACGATTGGGAATGTGAGCGTGGCTATCGAAAGACCGGAGCAGGCTGTATTTCGGTGATGGTACCCAAAAACGGATATTTAACAGACTCATTCTCGTTCCAGGGTCGGGGATGGAATTGCGACCGTCGCTTTCGCGTATCAGGTCCGCCAAAGCGGTGACACTTGCGTGCGGATAGAGATTCCTCGGAATGGGTACCTTGATACTTTCGGTAGAGACTGGAAATGCGAGCGCGGGTTCAAGAAGGTGGACCGTGATTGCGTTTCCGTCAACCTACCGACCAACGCTCATCTTGATTATTCCGGGAATGACTGGAGTTGTGACAGGCCATTTCGCAGACAAAACGATAGTTGCGTGCTGTCGCAGTGAGGCGCTGACCGCCGACCGCGCCTACGTGTGGGAAAAAAGGCAACCATGGATATGGACAGATTTTTCAATAATCAGAACTTAGAGAGACTTCGGAGCCTTGCGTCCATCGCCACGACTGAGGCGGAGCGAAAAATATTGCTTGGTTTGTTGGCCGAGGAAAGACTCAAGTTTATCGAGTTACCAGAAGGCCAGAGCGGCTCAGCTTGACTCAAGCTGAACCGCTACCCTGGAGACCGTCGCTGCGTCGGGTAGCAGCGATTTGGTCAAGTGAACCTGATGCGATGCAGCGACGCAGGGCGCTGCATGGTCTGGGAGGAGTTTATTGTCGGCCGCTCGGAGTGACACCGGTGGGCAGCCGCCGTCGGACGAGGCGCGCTTCAAGCTTGCCGCCGTCGTCGAGCCGTCGGACGAGTCGGCAAGGACCTGACGGTTCTAGCCCCTACGATGCCGGAAAGGCCTATGACTTCCCAGTTATTGTCGGCCGATCGGAGTCACACCTGTGGGCAGTCGCGGTCGGATGAGGCGCGCTTCAAGCTTGCCGCCATCGTCGAGCCGTCGGACGAGTCGGCAAGGACTTGAGCGGCATAGTCCGCGGGGCCCCCCGAGTGCAAAGGCAATGATGCGTCACGGACTGGCAGGAGCAGCCGACGTGACCTCGTTAGTGATCACCTTGAAGCTCGCGAGCGTGCACGGGCCGAACGAGGTCACGATCGCGACGTCGGTGGCGTCGCGCCCGCGTGCCATCAAGATACGGCCGGTGCGCGGCTTGTTGTGGCGGGCATCGAACGTGTAGTGCAGTAGCGCGCTGGAATGTTCATGCAGCGGCACAGCGTGCCCGCGAGGTGAGCGAAGTCCCGGCACACGCCGCGTCGCTCGTTATGAACATCCCACGCCGTCTTGGTCGGGCTGGCGTGGGCGTAGTCGAAAATGATGCGATCGTGGACATAATCGCAGATCGCATTCACCAGCGGCCAACCCTTCGGAACCTGTCCGAACAGGGACCACGCCGTATTCGACAGGCGATCGGTTTCGCAGTAGCGGCTGCCGAGCAGATAGATCAGGACCTCCGCCGGCAGGTCTTCTAGCGCATGCTGCTCCGCCTGCGGGGCAATTTCGTCGGGCTCGCCCTTGTCGCGCACCAGGAAGTCGGCGGATATCGTCAGCCGGCCCGCACGGGCGCGGATCACATGGCAGAAATTGCCGAAACTGTCGTGATAGGTGTTGGCCGGGATGGGCGGATCGAGCCGCATGCGATCCCCGGTCAGCAGATCAGAAATGCGTGACGGATGGATGCTCAGCGTCAGGATCATTGGCGTCGGCTGCGGGCAGTCGTAGGAAATTTCGTAGCCCGCACGAATCTTCATAGAAAATTCCTCGGCCTGTCGCAGCACCCTGTCGGACGCGCCGCCGTGATGACCTTCACGGCAACCTTCATGGTGAGATGGTCCGATGCGGTCCCAATCCACGTGCCCTGCAGAGGGATCGCTTCACGCGGCTCGCGCACGACCGCCACGCGCACAAGATTTTGATTCCCAACCGCGCCGCTCGACGGATCGAAGTCGACCCAGCCCGGGCCGGGAACGTAGACCTGGACCCAGGCATGGGTGTTGCCGCCCGTGACTCGGTCGTCGTCGTCAAGATTCAGATAGCCGGAAACGAACCGCGCGGCGATTCCAAGCGAGCGCAGTGCCTCGATCATGAGCACCGCGAGGTCGCGACAACTCCCGCTCCCGAGCTCCAGGGTCTTTATCGGATCCTGGGTTCCCTTCTCGTGCCGCGCCACGTGCTTGAAGTTCTGATTGATGGCCCGCGTCAAGTCGACGAGAAGCTCTCGAGTGTCGGCCGATCCGTCGTGGCGGAGGAACTTGGCGGCCCAGCGATCGAGCTCGCGGTGGGGAGACAGCGGCGCGATGAAGCGAGCGAGGTCGGACCTATCTTCGGCGGCGTAGACAAACGGATAGGTTCGGGCAGAATCATCGATATCGGCTGCGTGGAAGTACCCCGGCGCGTGATCGAGGTGAATGGTGCTGTCGAAGCGAAGCTCCGAGGCCCGGTCCGCGAAACGGGCCGTTGCGACATGATTGCCAAAGATATCCTTCGTCCAGGCAAGTTGGCTCGGCTCCGGAGTAATTCTGAGTTCAGATTCAAGCACCTGCTGGTCGTCGTCGTCGCGCGGACGCAGCATCATACGGTGCTCGCCGAATGCGACCGGTTGCTTGTAGTGATATGTCGTAACGTGCCTGACGGTGAGAATCGGCATTGCACCCCCAAAACGATCCAAATGCCAATAATATGCATTTTTCGCGCCAAGAACACGGCGCGTGTCTCAAACACCCCCTCATTGATTCGAGAGCATGAGCGCCAATGAACGAGATGCCGGAAAGCCTGTTGGCGGCCGACGAGCCGGCGCCGGTCACGGTGCACAACGCGAACGGTCGGTCGCTGTTCCTGATCGTCGCCGATCACGCGGGCAATTCCATGCCGCGCGCACTCCATCGGCTCGGCGTTCCAGAAACCGAGAGCAAACGCCACATCGCCTGGGACATCGGCGTCGCCGGGCTCTGCCGCGTGGTCGCGGACGCGCTCGACGCCACCCTGGTGCAGCAGAACTATTCGCGCCTTGTCATCGACTGCAACCGCACGCCGGGCTCGGAGACGTCGATCCTGGAAAGCAGCGAGCTCACGCCGATACCAGGAAATATAGGCTTGAGTGAAGGCCAGAAGGTCGCACGCATACGCGAGATTTTCCGGCCATACCATGATCGGATCGAAAGCGAGCTCGACCGGAGGCGGCAGGTCGGCCGACCCATTGCGCTGATCGCAATGCACAGCTTCACGCCCATCTTCAAGGGCGTGGCGCGGCCCTGGCATGTTGGCGTGCTATACAATCGCGATCCGCGTTTCGCGCATCTCCTCATGGCGCTGTTGAAACGCGAAGAGGGGCTTGTTGTCGGCGACAACGCGCCTTACAGCGTGACCGATGCGTCGGATTACACGATCCCGGTGCACGGTGAGCGACGCGGCCTGCATCACGTTGCGATTGAAGTCCGCCAGGACCTTATCACGGACGAAGCTGGTCAACGCCAGTGGGCGGACCTGTTCGCGCGATTGCTCCCGCAGGCATATCAACGACTCGTCTCCAGCCCCCAAGCCGAAAATGAGACCACGGCGTCCATAAACAAAACGTCTCGTTCTGCCGAGCCGCATTGAGGCGTTCGCGAAGGAAACTTGGTTGACGCGACATCCAAGTCAACGAAGACGACAACTTCAAAAACCAGCAAGCTCGCTAACACCTCATTGCCAATATTGTATACGGGAGGTGGCAGCAATCGCTGCCCGCGGCAGGAATTGACGGAGCGGACGCTTCGTGGTGATCCCTTTCTGAAGTGCGGGCGCGACCGGTCGGGCGACGCCCGGGCCAATGCCGTGTCCGGCGATGGCTCAGTCGTGGTCGGCGGCTAATTCACTGACGGTGCTGCAAAATCACGCCTTCCGCTGGAGCGGTCGGGGCGTAACGACGACTTCGTTACGCAAAATCAAACGAGGCGTCCGGTCGGTCCCTCTTGAATGGCCCGTCACTTACATCCATATACCATCCATATAGATGGCATATGGATGGTGATCGGATGGCGGAGAATGTACATCAACTGCGGGCAAAGCACGGTGACACAGAGAAGATGACGATCAACCTCGGCTACGTCGATCTTGGTCACATCGATTTGATGGTACAGGAGGGCTTTTACTCAAACCGGACCGATTTCATTCGAACCGCAATACGTAACCAACTCGAACGCCACGCCGACGTGGTCAAGCAGTCCACGGTCCGAAAAAATCTGGACCTTGGTCTGCGGCACTACAACCGCGAAGACCTCGAGGCGGCGCGTGCAGCGGGAGAGATGCTGCACATACATGTGCTGGGCCTCGCCAGTATCGCTCCGGATGTCACGCCTGAGCTTGCTCGCGCCACAATCGCCTCGGTTGTCGTGCTGGGAGCGTTGCACGCGAGTCCGGCGGTCAAGGCCGCTCTCGCCGACCGGATGCGATGACAGGCGAAGCGGCATCGGATCCCAACGACATTCCCAACTGAGACAGGTCAGGTTCCGCCTGCGAACGCTCGATTGTTTCCGACCAAAGGATGCTGTGGACATGAATGACATACTGAATCCGAACACGATGGTCGAAGCAACCCGCCTCACTCGCGCGGGCCGGCTCACCGAAGCCACAGCGCTCCTTCAGCGCATGCTCCGAGGCGAAGCCGAGCCGGATATGACATTCGGCACCGCCGGTGACATCGCTCTTCCTAGACAGAAGCCGCCAACCGTTGACGCGACGGCTGCAAACAACAAGACGGATCGTTCGCTGTCTTCGCGCTTCGGCAGCGATGGTCGACCAGCGGGCGTGCCGTTCGCAAGCGCGGCCACTACTGCTCAGCCGCATTTGTTTCGCAGGCTGAGCGCTTTGCTCCGGTTAAAACACCCAGGCCCTGTGGTCGGATTACATGGCTTAGAGCTGCCGACCCCGGTGTCGACGCCGGACATCGTGCCGGAGGGCGGAAAGTTCATTGAAGCGACGTACAGCAACCCAGCGGGAAGCCGTACTTACAAGCTGTACATTCCCAGCCGCTACCACGGGCAGCCGCTCCCTTTGGTGGTCATGCTGCACGGCTGCACCCAGTCGCCTGACGATTTCGCCGCCGGCACGCGCATGAATCTGGTCGCCGAAGAACATACCTGCCTCGTCGTCTATCCTGCACAGCCGAGCGAGGCGAACGCGGCGAAATGCTGGAACTGGTTTCGCCCGAGCGATCAGCGGCGCGGTCAAGGTGAACCTTCGCTGATTGCCGGCATTACCCGCCAGGTCATGCGCGACTATGCGGTCGACCCGCAGCGGGTTTACATTGGTGGACTATCGGCCGGAGCGGCAGCCGCCGCCGTCATGGGGGCAACCTACCCCGATCTTTATGCGGCGATCGGCGTGCATTCCGGCCTCGCCTGCGGGGCCGCCAAGGACCTTCCGTCTGCGTTCGTTGCGATGCAGCAGGGCGACGGTTCTTCCAAGTTCGGCGACATTTCAGCGGTTCCGGGGCACGGTCCGGCTATCCCGACCATCGTCTTTCATGGGGATAGGGACACCACCGTGCATCCGCGCAACGGCGATCATGTCATCGCGCAGTCTCAGGGGGCCACGAACTTGCAGGAGAAAGTGCATCGCGGTTGGGTACCCGGAGGACATTCCTATACTCGTACTATCCATACCGACACGAGCGGCCGGGCAATCCTTGAACAATGGGAGATCCATGGAGCCGGACACGCTTGGTCGGGGGGCAGTAGTGCTGGCTCCTACACCGATCCGCGGGGGCCAGACGCCGCGAGAGAGATGCTGCGCTTCTTCCTCGAGCACCCCTCCGTCGCGTCGTGAGAGTCGGCAATCGTTGCAGACCCTTGGCGCAGATTAAGCCGCTCCGTCATAGCCAGCATATCCGGAATAAATCGACTGTAGAGAGCAATTTTATACAGACTCACCTTCTGTATCGGCTCTAATCTTTACACCCTAGCCACCTTTTGCCTTGCTGCCCGGTACCTCCGCCGCCCATCGGCCGCGGTCCAGTTTGCGTCACACAAGTTCCACCGCATGAGAGATCGAGTCCTGTCGTGATCTGTTTGGCCGTTGCCGCCAGAGAAAACCGAGCCTTCAACCAGCCGAGGTGGACGCGCACGCCTCTCATGATCGTCGAAGCTCGATTGCGATGACGACGGTTGCAGCGTAATACTTACGTAATTCTATGATACCATCATAATAATGACAGAAACAGTTTGATTTCAAAAAGATTATCACCGATAGATCTAGTTTTCTCGCGCTTTCGCGCTTATATCATTTTGGTAATTTGAATGATAGTCATTCAAATGACATTTTACCTATATCCTGGAGATACTTACGTGACAAATGTTGCTTCCAGTGCGACTGCAGCAAAACCCTAGACCACCGCCGAGACCAAGCAGATCGTCCTCGCGGAAATCCGGGCGAAGCGGCAAGTTCTCGGAGCAGGATTTGTCCGCGCTCAACGGCAACGGCGATCTCGTGACGCAGCTCGCGGCCAAATACGGCCTCGAGAAGGCTCAGGCTCAGCGCGACGTCGACGCCCTGATGAAGGGTCGCCAGATCTGACGCCGGGTCTCCCACGACAAAGCCGTGGCTGCCTGTTGGACGGCTACGGTTTGCTTCTTGGGCGCGGGAGATTCCGTGAAATGGCCATTTTTGACTACAGCAGCGAGGCGGAACTATCCCCGACCGCGGGTGAGGTGGGGCTATTCCTCACCGGCAGGCGGAGGATGCGGCAGCCCACCGGGTACGGACGATTTGCCCGCGCCGCGGACGCCATCCGCTTCGCGGTCGAGGAACTGCCACCTGAACTTCTTCTCGCGGCTCAACTGAAAGTCGCTGACAAGAGGTTCGACGGCGACGGAATTCGCCGGTTGTACGAGAGCGTCGAGTATCCGCTCGCCCGACGCGCTGCGACCGGTGAGCGTATGAGACAAGTCAAATGATATATCAGAGCTGAGGGAGACATCAATGAAGTTCCGTCCACTGCACGATCGCGTTGTCGTCAAGCGTATCGAAGCTGAAGACAAGACCACTGGCGGCATCATCATCCCCGATACCGCCAAGGAGAAGCCCAGCCAGGGCGAGATCGTCGCCGTCGGTCCCGGCGGGCGCGACGAAGCCGGCCGGGTCATCCCGATCGACCTCAAGGTCGGTGACCGGGTCTTGTTCGGCAAATGGTCGGGCACCGAGGTCAAGATCGACAACGCCGAACTCCTGATCATGAAGGAGAGCGATATCATGGGCGTGGTGATCGAGGCCGTGGCCAAGAAAAAGGCCGCGTAGCGTTTTCGCAATCTCATCGTCATCCCAAGGTGTGTCAGCGGAAAGCGCGACCCACGAAAGATGACCCAATAGTCCCTCTGGCTTGGAGTTACCAAAATGGCTGCCAAGGAAGTAAAATTCTCGGTCGATGCGCGCGACAGGATGCTGCGCGGCATCGATACCCTCGCCCACGCAGTGCGCGTGACGCTCGGCCCCAAGGGCCGCAATGTCGTGCTGGACAAGTCGTTCGGCGCGCCGCGCATCACCAAGGACGGCGTGACGGTCGCCAAGGAAATCGAGCTTGAGGACAAGTTCGAAAACATGGGCGCCCAGATGGTGCGCGAAGTCGCGAGCAAGACCTCTGATCTCGCCGGCGACGGCACCACCACGGCGACCGTCCTCGCGCACGCAATCGTGAGGGAAGGTGCCAAGGCGGTCGCTGCCGGCATGAACCCGATGGACCTCAAGCGCGGCGTCGACCTCGCAGTCGAGGCGATCGTGAAGGACCTGCAGGCCAACTCCAAGAAAGTCACCTCGAACGAGGAGATCGCCCAGGTCGGCACCATCTCAGCCAACGGCGACGCCGAAATCGGCCGCTTCCTTGCCGAGGCGATGAAGAAGGTCGGCAACGAGGGCGTCATCACGGTCGAGGAGGCGAAGTCGCTGGAGACCGAGCTCGAGGTGGTCGAAGGCATGCAGTTCGACCGCGGCTACATTTCGCCCTATTTCGTCACCAACGCCGACAAGATGCGGGTCGACATGGATGACGCCTATATTCTGATCTCTGAAAAGAAGCTGTCAGGCCTGCAAGAGCTGCTACCTCTTCTGGAGGCCGTGGTGCAGACCTCAAAGCCCCTCGTCATCATCGCGGAAGATATCGAAGGCGAAGCACTGGCCACTCTTGTGGTCAACAAGCTGCGCGGCGGCCTCAAGGTCGCGGCCGTCAAGGCGCCTGGCTTCGGCGATCGCCGCAAGGCGATGCTGCAGGATATTGCCGTTCTGACCG
>WNFD01006709.1_pt1 | contig 16134 bp, 10 predicted proteins | sample 5400491 | NCBI WGS metagenome assembly WNFD01 (sample SAMN13153343, study PRJNA577476) | soil metagenome | isolation source: 120 cm saprolite under Douglas fir tree site 2 hole 2 replicate 2 | place: USA:California | collected 2015-04-18 | reverse complement strand
CCCCACGGGCCCGGAGCCGCCCGCGGGGTTCACCGCTGCAACCATCGCGTAAATCACCTGCGGATTGCTGGGTGCGATCGCGAGATTCGCTTCCAACACCGGCGGCAGCCCATTCGTCAGCTGCGTCCACGTCGTGCCAGCATCTATCGATTTGTAAATGCCGCCGGCGCCCGGCCAGGTTGAGTCCGGCCCGAACGCAGCGTACTCGTAAAACGTCGACTGCTGTTGCCACAGCGCGGCGTAGACGGTGTTGGGATTCGTCGGATCGATCCGCACATCGTTCGCGCTCGTGTACTCGTCCTTGTACAACACCTTGTCGAACGTGCGGCCGCCGTCGGTTGACCGATAAATCCCCCGCTCGGCGTTCGGCCCATAGGGGTGGCCGAGTGCCGCAACGAACACGCGGTCCTGGTTCGTGGGATCGACGTCAACCATCGCGATCATCTGCGTCTGCTCGAGGCCGAGATGGGTCCAAGTGCGGCCGGTGTCGGCCGACTTGTACATCCCGTTGCCGGTCGCGAGATCGGGCCGGATGATGCCGGCGCCGCTGCCGACGTAGAGGATGTTGGGGGCCGAAGGCGCGACCGCGATCGCGCCGATCGAGCCCGTGGCCTCGCGATCGAAGAGCGGCTCCCAGTTCGAGCCGTAGTCACTCGAGCGCCACAGACCGCCGTTGTCGAACCCGATGTAGAACACCGTCGGACGACCCGGCGCCGCGGCCAGGGCGCGGGCACGGCCGGCGCGGTAGGGCCCGATCGTGCGCCAGCGAAGGGCGGTGCTAAGGTCGGGAGATTGCGGAGTCGCACGTGCCGGGAGGAGCGCGAGAACGCTCAGGACGACGATTGAGGTTCGCATGCGCGGATTATGCAGCGTCCGCGCGCGACGTGCTACTTCAGCAGCGCTACTCGCTCAGGCGTTTCGGCGCGCCCCCGTCCGGCATCGAGCGGGACTGCGGCGGTGGCGGCGGCGGGGGGGGCTCCTCGACGGAGCCGACATCCTGCAAGCCACGCTTGAACGCCTGAATCCCCTTGCCGATCGACGCCCCGATTTCCGGGATGCGCTTGGCGCCGAACATCAACGTGACGACGGCCACCAAAATGAGAATGTGCCAAATACTCAGGTCTGCGAACACCGTGCGCTCCGGTAGAGATGAGGACCATCAAAATGTAGCCGCCAGCCGTCGCTGCGCGAGTGTCGCATTTGGTAACTGCTCGATTCGCACCGTCGGCCGCTCGAAACCTGCGACAACGACCGTCGCCTCGAACGGACCCGACGGCCGCCGGACCTGAACGCGCACGGTATCGCCCAGCCGCAAGTGCTGCATCCGAGGGCGGAAATCCGACCACGTCGCAACGGGCGTGCCGTCGATGGATACCAGCTGGTCACGGCTGTGGAGTCCTGCCCTGCCCCAGATGCTCGCCGGGTTCGTGACGATCAGCCGCAATCCGCTGTCAGGGGCGGCCGGCTCAAAACCATACATGCGGAGATCACGCTCCGGCACGCCGTTGAACACCGCGGGCCCCCAGCGCACCTGCGTCTTCAAGCCGATGAGGCCGAGGTAGCGGTCGAAGTCCAGGACATGCGCGCTGCGCACGTGGGCGTCGAAGAGCGGCGTCACGTCGCAACTGCACACCGCTTCCACCGCCTGCTCGATGACGCGCCCGTCAACGCGTTGCGTGCTTGCACCATCGAAGAGCCGACGCATCACATCGTCCATCGATCGCTGCCCGTGTGTGGCGTCACGAATGGTGAGATCGAGCATCGTCCCGATGAGCTCGCCTTGCAGGTGCGTGCTCGCGCTGAAGTCGCCCAGCTCACCCGGCTCGACGTTGTATGCGACCCGGCTGATCGACTCCGCGGAGAACCGGGCGTACGCCGGATTGGCAAGGTAGGTCGCGATGAGCCGCTCAAGATGGGCCACGCGCGTCGAATCGCGCAGCGGAATACCGGCCCGCCGCAGCAACAGGTCGGCGTAGAACATCGTCAAGCCTTCGCTGAACCAGAGGCTCGACACGGGCGACTGCGTGCGGTAGTCGATGTTGTAGTACTCGACCGGCCGGATCGTCATCAAGTTCCAGGCGTGCACGAATTCGTGCGCCGTTTCCTGGATCACCGCCTTGGGGTCGCGTGCCAGCTCCTCGCTGCGCGCGCCGAGCGTGACGGAGTTGCGATGCTCCAGGCCGCCGCTGTGGGCACCATCTTCGAATTGGAAGGTGTACTCCCGATACGGAGTACGACCAAAGAGTGTGATGGCCTGGTGCACGATCGACCGGATGCCTGAGACGAAAGCAACTGTGTCGAAGGGTGTCGCGTCGGGAAGTGACCAGTACACGACGCGGTGGGTGACTCCGCCTTCGACGAAACGCCATTGGCGCAGGTGACCCGCGAGAATCGGCGAATCGACGAGCGCGTCGGCATTCGCGGCAACGAAGGTGTGTGGATCGCGCGTCGGGGTCAGGCCCGTCGCGATGTCCCAGCCAACTGGCAGATCGAGCGTCACCAGAGCCGAGCTGTCCTCGGCGCCCAGGACGTACATGAACGCGTGAGGCCCGCCGAAGAGTCCACCAGTTGGAGTGAGGAACGGGCGCCATGATGCGCGCGGCCCCGATTCCGCCGGCGGTAGCGCGATGCGATATCGCACGATGACCACGCCGCGCGGAGCGACAACCTGCCACACGGCGCTATCGACGCGAGTGACGGTCGCGCCGCTCGGCTCGGCGGTGAAGCCCGTCACGTACCGCCGATAGCGGTCGTCGTATTCCGGATGCGCCGTCATCGCGAAGCGGACGGTGTCCGACGCCGTGCGGAGCCGGATCTCGACGCTCCAACCGGACAGATCGGCACTGTCGACGCGGAGCCTGTATTGGATGGATGGTTTCAGCGCAGGATGCGGCTTGCCGGGCGCGAAGAGAGCGAGGACGAGGGCGAGTGATTTCATGGTCATAGGACAGCGCTCGCGGTACCTTCGTTTGAATCTATACTTCCCCCTCTCCATGTCCTTCGCCTGGCATCCATCCGATCAGTACCTCGCGCGCAGCAGGCTACGGAAGTTCGCCGCTGCGCACGGTCACAACGACTTCGCGTCACTGCACCGCTGGTCCATCGAAGATCTGGATGGGTTCTGGCGCGCGGTAGACCGCGACCTCGGCTTGGTCTGGCAGAGACCTTACGACCGCGTGCTCGATTCATCCCGCGGCATCCCGTGGACCACCTGGTGGATCGGCGGTCGCATGAACTTCGTCGCTTCGGCACTGCGTCACGACCCGATGCGGACGGCGATCATCTTCGAGGGCGAGGAAGGCATCACTCTTCCTTCCGCTCACGCCCGAATGCGCCATCGCCACGCTCGCCGTGGCGGCGATTGGCGCGATCTACACGCCCATTTTCTCGGGGTATGCGAGCGACGCGATCGCCGGCCGGCTGCGCGACTGCGATGCGAGCGTGCTGATCATGGCGGACGGCTTCCTGCGCCGCGGTCAGATCATGAAGATGAAGGAAACGGCGGACGCGGCCGTTGATGGTGCGCCGAGCGTCCGCACCGTAGTCGTCGTGCGGCGGCTCGGCCGTGAAGTGCGGCAGCGCGAGCGAGACGTGTGGTGGGACGACATGATGGCGCGCGGTACCGATGAGTCATTCGCCGACACGTCGCCCGAAGATCCGTACATGCTCATCTACACATCGGGCACGACTGGGCGGCCGAAGGGCGCGGTGCACGTGCACGGCGGCTTCCCCGTCAAGGCCGCGCAGGATCTCGCGCACGTCTTCGACCTGCAGTCCGGTGATCTCCTGTGGTGGTTCACCGATATCGGCTGGATGATGGGTCCCTGGCTCATCGCGGGCGGCCTCATCAACGGCGCCACGATACTGCTCTACGACGGCGCGCCCGACTTTCCGGACGCAGGCCGAGTGTGGTCGATCGTGGAGCGACATCGCGTGACGCACCTCGGCATCTCGCCGACCGCGATCCGCGGCCTGATGCGCGCCGGTGAAGCGCCGGTGCGCAAACACGATCGCTCGTCGCTGTTCGTCCTCGGCTCGACCGGCGAGCCCTGGAATCCCGAACCATGGTGGTGGTACTTCGGTGTCGCGGGTGAGAAGCGTGCTCCCCTAATCAATTACTCGGGCGGCACCGAGTGCTCCGGCGGGATCCTCGGCTGCACGACGTGGACGCCGCTCAAACCGACCGCGTTTGCCTGTCCCGTGCCCGGGATCGCGGCCGACGTCGCGGACGCGGGGGGGGGCCGCTCCCTGCGCGGTGCCGTCGGCGAGCTTGTCATTCGCAAGCCGTGGCCGGGCATGACTAGGGGATTCTGGCGCGATCCGGAGAAGTACCTGGCCACGTACTGGAGTCGTTTTCCCGATGTGTGGGTGCACGGTGACTGGGCGCGCATCGACGGCGATGGATTCTGGTACATCGAGGGCCGCAGCGACGACACGCTCAAGGTGGCCGGCAAGCGCGTGGGTCCCGCGGAAGTCGAATCCGCGGCAACGGCGCACGCCGCGGTGCTCGAGGCGGCGGCGATCGGCGTGCCGCACGCAATCAAAGGCGAGGCGATCGTGCTCTTCGTCGTGCTCCGACCGGGCCATGGGGGCACGGATGTGCTCGCACGGGAAATCATCGACCAGGTCGCGACGAGTCTCGGCAGGCCGTTGCGGCCGGTCTCGGCAGGCCGTTGCGGCCGGAAGCGGTGCGGTTCGTGCCCGATCTCCCGAAGACGCGCAACGCGAAGATCCTGCGGCGCGTGATTCGCGGCGCGTATCTCGGCCAGTCGGATCTCGGCGATCTTTCGGCGCTCGAGAACCCGGCGGCGGTCGAGATCATCCGGAAGCTGCCGTGACGCCATCCCTGGTCGCCCTCGTCGTCGCGAACGCGCTCCCCCTCGCTGGCGTGCTGTTCCTCGGCTGGACGGTGTTCCCCCTCGTGCTGCTCTACTGGCTCGAGAACGTGGTCGTCGGTGCCTTCAATGTGGCCAAGCTGCTGCTCGCCCAACCGCGGCAGCCGGTGTACTGGCTCGGCAAGGCGTTTCTCGTCCCGTTCTTCCTGGTACACTTCGGAGGGTTCACGTACATCCATGGCGTGCTTGTCGTCGCGCTGTTCGGTCCCAAGGGAACGTAGCCGTAGGGTCGAGTCATCGTGCTGCATTTGACGGTGCTGTTCGGCGGGTGGATCGTCATGCTGCTCGGCTCGCCGCTGCCCGGCCTGGTGTTGCTCGTGGTGATCAAGACGGCGGCCGACTGGCGCGCGCACCGCGCCGAGCGAAGAAAGTTTGCCTTGCCGTCTTGAGAACCGGGGGATAACATCTCCCGCATACCTTCCCAAACCCGACAACGGATATGAAACGATCGCTACCTCTGGTGTTCCTGGGCGTCTTCCTCCTTGCCGCTCAAGCATTCGCGCAGCAACGCACGATTACCGGCAAAGTGACCAGCGAACAGGGCACGCCCTTGGCCGGTGTGTCGGTCACCGTCAAAGGGACGTCCACCGCGACATCGACCAACAACCAGGGCGACTACTCGATTGCCACCGCTGCGGGCCAGGTGCTGCAGTTCCGGCTCATTGGAACGGCACTGGTCGAGCGCCCCGTCGGCACCGACGACGTGATCAACGTCCAGCTGCGCCGCGTGGCGCTCGATCTCGACGCCGTCGTGGTGACCGCGCTCGGCCAGAACGCATCGGCGCGCCCCCAGGGGACCTCGCAGCCGACCGTGCCCGGCCCCGCGCTCGCGCAGACCCAGCGCCCGAACTTCTTCAATGCCCTTGCGGGACGCGTGCCCGGCGTCGACGTCACCAGCACGTCCGGCGTGCCGGGTGCGTCTTCGTCGATCGTCATCCGCGGCGTCAGCTCGATCTCGAGCAGCAATCAGCCGCTCATCATCGTCGATGGGCTGCCGATGGATAACCGCACGGTCAACACCGGCGTGCTCGCGTCCGACAAGAGCTCGACGACGGCGTTCAGCAATCGCGGCGTCGACTTTACGAACCGCGCGGCCGACTTGAACTCGGAAGACATCGACGTGGTCACCGTGCTGAAGGGTCCCGAGGCCGCCGCGCTCTACGGCATCGACGCGGCAAACGGGGCGATCATCATCAAGACCAAGCGCGGCCGTCTGGGCGGCGGCATGACATACAGCAGCACTATGCGGGTCGAACGGACCAGCGCCAACTACCAGCTGCAGCGCGTCTATGGCCCTTCGAGCATCACCGGCGGCACGCTGGGCTCGTTCCAGTATTTCGGCGCGCCGTACGCTCCAGGGACACAGTTCTACGACAACATCGACGGCTTCCTGCGGACCGGGTTCAGTCAGAAACACAGCCTATCGTTCAGCGGCGCCACGGCGGACAACACGATCAACTACCGCCTCGCCACGACCCTCGAGAAAGAGAATGGCGTCGTCCGCACCTCGGACCTCAATCGCATCAATGTGACCGGCGCCTCCCAGGCGCGGATCAATTCTTGGCTGAGCACGGATTTGTCGATGATGTACACCTACGCCAACAACAATCAGGTCTACAAGGGCGACATCGGCCCGCTCATGGGCCTGATGCTGTGGCCGCAGAATGACAATGCCAAGGACTTTCTCACGCCGGCCGGCACGCGGCGCCGGCTGACCTCGCTCGCGGCCTCGGCGGAGCTCGACAACCCGTACTTCAACGTCTCGAAGAACGCGATCAACGCCAAAACCAACCGCTTGTTCGCGAATGTCGGCTTCGTCATCACGCCGTTTTCCTGGGGCAACATCAAGACGAACCTCGGTACCGACAACTACACCACGCAAAACCTGCTGCTCCGAAACCCTGAGAGCGCGCTGGGCTTTGCGTCCAACGGCCTGCTGGATCAGGCGGACGTGATCACGCGCAACCTGAATGCGCTCACGCTACTCAACGTCAACAGTCACCAGATCACGAACAGCATCTCGATCAGCGGCTTGGTGGGCAATCAGGTGAGTGACCTGAAGTCGACCACCGATGCCCAAACCGGGATCGGCTTCCTCGACCCGAACTTCGTGTCGATGAACAACACCTCGACCCGGTCGACGCTGACCACCATCGAGCAGCGCCGGCTCGTGAGCTTCTTCGGTCAGGCGGTGTTCAACTACAAGGACTTCTGGTATCTGACCTTCACCGGGCGGAACGACTGGACCTCGACCATCCCGCGCCCCCGGAATTCCTTCTTTTACCCGTCCGTCTCGAGCAGCTTCATCTTCTCCGACGCGTTCCCGAGTGTCCGCCGCTTCGTGACGGGGAAATTGAGAATCGGCTATGCGGCCGTCGGCAAGGACGCGCGGCCCTATGCGTACCGCCCGTCGCTGCAGTTCAAGACGACGTCGTTCGGGGGATATGGCTACGACTTCTGGGGTCCCAACCTTGCCCTGAAGCCCGAGTACAAGCGGTCCGTCGAAGGCGGTGTCGAGCTGTCGTTCCTGAACGGCCGCCTGGGGCTCGATGCGACGGCGTACCGCGCGACGACCAAGGATCAGATCGTCAACGACATCCGCGGCAGCTACGGGACGGGGTTCATCCTCTTCAACCTGAACGGCGCGGCGACGCGCAGCCGCGGCCTCGAGCTCACGGTCCGCGGCACACCGATTTCGCGGCCCGCGTTCTCCTGGGACCTGACGCTGAACTGGACCAGCTCCGGCAGCGTCGTGACGCGCCTGCCCAACGGCATCCCGGAATCGTACGTCTCCGATACCTGGCTGTACGGCAATGTGCGCAACGGGGTGCAGGTCGGCCTGTCCACGATGGCCCTCACCGGGTTCTTCTACCTGCGGAATAATCAGGGGAAGCTGCTGATCGATCCGGCGACGGGCCTGCCGGTCCGCTCGAACGCGGTGTCGGGCAACTTTGTCGACCGCGGCTACGACCGGCAGCCGGATTTCACGATCGGCGTCGGCAACACGCTCCGCTACAAACGGCTCTCGCTCGATTTCCTGTTCGATATTCGCAAGGGCGGCGACATCTTCAACGCCACCGAGCATTACCTCACGACGCGCGGCCTGAGTATGGAGACGCTGGACCGCGACCAGCCGCGCGTAATCGACGGCGTGCTGCGCGACGGCAGAGAGAACAGCGCGAACCCGACACCGAACAATATCGTCATCATCCCGAGCTCGAATCCGAACTACTACGTCAACATGAGTGAAGAGTTGTTCATCGAGAAGGAGATCAACTGGCTGCGCCTGCGCGACCTCACGGTGCGCTACGACATCCCGGGCAAGTTGCTCGGCGCCCACTCCGCGAGCGTCTATCTCACGGGGACCGACCTCTTCATCCTCACGAACTACACCGGTCTGGACCCCATCGTGAATGGGAACACCGCGGCGGTAGGCGGCTCCGGGGCGGTCGGGATCGACTTCGGGAATTTCCCGATGCCGCGGGGCATCAACTTCGGCCTCAGCGTGGGATTCTGATCATGAAAAAAACATCCACAGCGTTATTCGTCGGCGTGCTGCTTGTGGCGAGCGCCTGCAGCGACTTCCTCGACGTCAATACGAACCCGAACGGCCCGCAGTCGGTATCGGCGAATCTGTACCTCCCGCCGATGCTGCACTGGTTCGTCACGTCTCCCCAATTCGACGGCCGCTTCATTGGCCATTACACGCAGGAGTGGTATTCCACCACCACGAACGCGTCGCCGCCGACGACGTGGGGCAAAATGGGCTACGATCCGGGCAGTGATAACGGCGCGCAGCAGTGGCGCGACGTCTACTGGTCACTCGGCCAGAACCTGATCGACATGAACACCAAGGCGACGGCCGAGCAGCGCTGGGACCTCCTGGGTGTCGGCTTGATCCTGAAGGCATGGGGCTGGCAGGTGCTGACCGACCTGCACGGCGAGATCATCGTCAAGGAGGCGATCGACCAGTCCCGCACGTCGTTCGATTACGACACACAGGATTACGCGTATCAAGAGGTGCAGCGCCTGCTCGACAGCGCGATCGTCCTCCTCAAGCGGACCGACGGCGCCGTCGACGCCGGCTACCTCGGCTTCGGCGACCACATCTACAATGGCGACCGCACCAAGTGGCTCAAGCTGGCCTACGGCTTGCTGGCGCTGAATCTCAACCACTATTCCAACAAGGCGGCCTACGATCCCGCCCGGGTGATTCGGCTGGTGGACTCGTCGTTCGCGAGCAATGCCGACGACGCGCTGCTCGGGTATCCGTGCACGTCCACCGATTTCGCGGACTGCAACTTCTGGGGCATCTCACGGGGCAACATCACGGCGTATCGCCAGACGCAGTTCGTGGTCGGACTGATGAATGGCACCCAGTTCGGCGGCACGGTGGATCCCCGGATGAGCCGTATGCTGACGCTCGATTCGGCGAATACGACCTATCGCGGCGTGGACGTCAATGTGGGGCAGTTTGGCGCGCTCACCGTGCCACAACGGCCGCGGAACTTTTTCGGATACGTCGCAACCCCCGCCACCGGCTCGCCATCCCGCTACATCTTCGCCGATCGGTCGAAGATCCCGGCCATGACCTATTCGGAGCTGCAATTCATCAAGGCCGAAGCGGCACTGAAGGCCGGGGACCAGGCCACTGCCCTGACGGCGTACACGAACGCGATCCGGTCGCATTTCCAGTTCGTGAACGACCGCAGCACGGAGGCTGGCAACCCCAATGCGATCACCACGGCGACGCGCGATTCGTTCCTCGCATCGCCGAACATTGTCCCTGCGACGCTGACGCTGTCGCACATCATGTCGCAGAAGTACATCGCGCTGTGGGGATGGGGGCACGACGAGCTGTGGATGGACATGCGCCGCTACCACTACACCGATCCTGATGCCGTGAGCGGCACGCAAGTGTTCCGCGGGTTCACGGCGCCGACCACGTTGTACGCGGACAATGGCGGCAAGATCGTATACCGGATCCGGCCGCGGTTCAACTCCGAGTACGTGTGGAACCGCAGCGCGCTCGACGCAATTGGCGGTCTGGCGACGGACTATCACACCAAAGAGATGTGGATTACCCAAAAACCATGATCACTCATCGCGATGGATCCTGGGTCGCGGCGCTGGTGCTGGCCGCCGCGCTGTTCGCCGCGTGTGACAAGAATACGGTCCAGGAGCTCCCGTTCGAGCGGCTGTTAGGTACGCGCGTGAAGTTCTTCAATTTCGGCGTGAATGCCCCGGGGGTGAATTTCTACGCCGATCAGCAGAAGATGACGGCCGTGCAGTCCGGAACGGGCACTGAGGCCACCACCGGCGTGGCGTACGGCAGCGTCGGAAACGGGAACGCGTATTCGCAGATCGCTCCCGGCGCGCACACGCTCAGCGGACGAATTGCCGCGGCCACCGACAAGGACCTGACCATCGCGACCGTCAATGCCACGATCGCTGATGGGAAGTACTACTCGTTGTACATGAGCGGGTTCTACAACACCACCACCAAGACGGTCGATGCCTTTGTGTTGGAGGATCCCGTGGGACCGCCGGCTGATTACTCGGTGGCCTATATCCGATTCGTGAATACGATCTCGAATGCCACCAATCCCCTGATCCTGTATGCCAAGTACACCACGGGCGACACGACCAGGGTCGATACCCTCACAGCGGGCGTGGCATACCAGGGGGTGACCACGTTCGGAACCCTCCCGGCCGGGGTGTACAACCTGTTCGCGGGCTATCAGGACTCGACGGCGAACAAGATTTCGCGAGCGGGCGTGTCGTTCCTGGGCGGAAAGCTCTACACCGTCGGTGCGCGGGGTGACATCACGATTACGTCCACGACCGCCACGAACCGCCCCTTCCTGGACAACGCGACGAACTGGTAGAAACTCAGGGCAAGAATTTCAATGCAACGGCCTCGATGAGGGGCCGTTGCGACGGACCCCTCCGTGCCTTCGGGGGTATCCGCGAGAGATTATGGACCGCCGCACTTTTTTGACGAGCGCCGCCGGCGCCGCCAGCGCCGTCGCGCTCGGCTGCCGACCCGTCGGCCCTGATTCGCCGCCCATCACATCCTCACTGGCCGCATTGCCCGATCCCGCCTCGTCCGGGATCGAGCATGTGGTCGTCTTCATGATGGAGAACCGTTCGTTCGACCACTTCCTCGGCTGGCTGCCCATTGCAGACGGACGGCAGGCGGGACTGACTTACCTCGATGCCGCCGGCATCCCGCACTCGACGTTTCCGCTCGCCCCCGACTTCCAGGGCTGTGGCTATAGAGATCCTGATCACTCGTATGCCGGCGGGCGCGTCGAATACGACGGCGGAGCGTGTGACGGGTGGCTGCGCGTCAATGACGTGTTCTCGATCGGTTACTACCGCCAGGAGGATCTTGCTTTCCTCGGCCGCGCGGTCTTCGACTGGACGTCCTTTGACCGGTACTTCTGCGCGATCCTCGGACCGACGTTCCCCAATCGCATTTACCAACACGCGGCACAGACGGATCGGATCGCAAACACCCCGCAATTGTCTCAGCTCTCCACGATCTGGGACCGCCTTGCTGCACGGGGACTGGACGGTCGCTACTACTTCACTGATGTCCCGTTCCTAGGCTTGTGGGGCGGTCAGTACGTGCCGATCAGCCGTCCGATCAGCGCTTTCTACCGTGACTGCGCGGCAGGGACGCTGCCGCACGTCGCGTTCGTCGATGGAAGTTTCCTCCAGGAGCTGACCGGGACGGGGGCGGACGACCATCCGCATTCTGATGTGCGCGCGGGCGAAGCGATGATGAACCGCATCTATGCGGCGGTGACAAGCAGCCCCGCGTGGAGCCGGACGGTGCTCGTTATTAACTTCGATGAGTGGGGCGGATTCTTCGACCACGTCGCACCGCCCGTGGCGCCCATTCCGCCGGCCGACCTCGCCGCCGGCAACGCGGACGGCCGGCTCGGTTTTCGCACGCCCACGCTGCTGATCTCACCGTTCGCGCGGCGCGGGCAAACGTCGCACGTGGTGTACGACCACACCTCCGTGCTGCGAATGATCGAGTGGCGTTGGGGCGTGGACCCGCTCACCGTCCGCGACGCAACGGCGAACAACCTTGCTGATGAGTTGGACTTCACCCAGCCGGATCCCGCAGCAGGGCCCGTCTACGTCGTCCCCGACGTCATCGGCAAGTTCTGCCCGATCGACCCAAGGGAGATCGTCACGGCCACCGCGCCGAGTCTCGGCGGACGGGCCCATTGGAGGACGCTGCGCGATGTCGCGCGGCGGCATGGGTGGAGGGTCCAGAGGGGTCCCAAATCGCCGCTTGACTTTTCCGGTTCAACTGGAGATAGTTGTGCGGAGCGAACAAGCCAGTGACCGATACGAGGACCTGGGGCAACGCCTCTGGTCCTCCTTCTTTTTTGGCCTCGCTCGACCGGCGCCGGAATCACAGTACGCGGCGCACCGCAAGGTGACGACGCGCGACGCCGGGAACAGCTTTTAGCACAGGAGTTTCATCAGATGGCACGTATCACCGGTACCGTGAAGTGGTTCAACGACGCGAAGGGGTTCGGTTTCATCACGCCCGAGAACGGCGAGAAGGACTGCTTCGTGCATCACACCGCAATCCAGGCGCAGGGCTTCAAGTCTCTCGCCGAAGGCGAGCGCGTCGAGTTCGAAGTCGTGCAGGGCCAGAAGGGCCCGGCGGCGCAGAACGTCGTCAAGCTCTCGTAACCACTGCGGTACGCAGTACAGACACGGCGCTCTCCAACGAGGGCGCCGTTGTTGTTTTCATGCTAACCTAGGGCATGAGTTTCGGCTCTGCGTGCCTCAGCATAGTCCTGGCGCTCGTCCAAGGCGCAGCAAGTCCCCTTCCCGAACACCCCCGCCCCGACTTCCAGCGCGCTCAATGGCTCAATCTCAACGGCCGCTGGGAATTCTGGTTCGGGCAACAGGACAGCGGCAAACGCGAGATCGTGGTGCCGTTCTCCTGGGGCTCGCCGCTCTCCGGCGTTCCCGACAGCGGCGACATCGGCTGGTATGCCCGCGAGATCACCGTGCCCGCCGCGTGGCGCGGGCGTCGTGTGTTCGTCGTGTTCGGAGCGTCGGACTGGCAGACCGCCGCATGGCTCGATGGCCAGAAGCTGGGCGAGCACCGGGGTGGCTACACTCCATTCTCCTTCGAGCTGACACAAGCGCGTCCCGGCGACCAACACCGGCTCGTCGTCCGCGTCGACGACACGCCCCACCCTTTCAAGCTCGAGGGCAAGCAGGGCTACGGTAAAGCGCGGGGCATGTGGCAGACCGTGTATCTCGAAGCGCGCGGCAGCGATCCGCTGGAATTCGTTCACTTTACGCCGCATGCCGATCTCGCGGCTGTCAGCGTGGACGTACGACTGCTCGACCCCGCCCCGCGCGCGCTCACGCTGCGCATCGCGTTCACGAATCGCGAGGGCGGGCCTGTTGTCACGCACAGCATCCCGCGCGGCGCGAGGACCGCACATCTCGACGTCCCGCTGCCACAGGCGCGCCGCTGGTCGCTCGACGATCCCTTCCTGCACGACGTGGTCGTGAGCGTGAGCGGCGATGGACTCGCCGAGGATCGGGTGCAAACCTATTTCGGCATGCGGACGATCGGCGTCGTGAACCTGCCGGGTACGACGTACCGCTACGTCGCGCTCAACGGCACGCCCGTCTATCTCCAGCTCGCGCTCGATCAGGCGTACCATCCGCAGGGCTACTACACGTTTCCATCGGACAGCGGACTGCGCGATGAGATCGCGCGCGCGCGCCAGATCGGGCTGAACGGCCTCCGGGAGCACGTCAAGATCGAAGCCCCGCGCAAGCTCTACTGGGCCGATCGACTGGGCGTGCTGATCATGGCCGACGTGCCGAACTGGTGGGGTCCGCCCGACTCCGCGGGGTTCCGCGAGCACGATACCGCGCTGCGCGGCATGATCGAGCGCGACTACAACCATCCGTCGGTGTTCTCCTGGGTGCTGTTCAACGAGACCTGGGGTCTCGAGACCAAGGTTGATGGGCACGATCGCTACTTGCCCGAGACCGAGCGTCGCGTGGCGCGCGATTACCGTTTGGCCAAATCGCTCGATCCCACGCGACTGGTCGAAGACAACTCGGTGTGCTGCGGCAGCGGGCACACCGAGACCGATCTCAACACCTGGCACGACTACCTGCCCGGCTGGCGCTGGGAAGCGCACGACCAGCAGCTCAGCGACAGTACGTTCCCCGGCTCGACCTGGAACTTTCGATCGCCGTGGCGCCAGGCGGGGCAGCCGATGTGCAACTCGGAGTTCGGCAACGTGTGGGGTTACGAGGGCAGCACCGGCGACGTGGACTGGAGCTGGGACTACCACCGCGCCATCAACGCATTTCGCCGCCACCCCAGGGTCTGCGGCTGGCTGTACACCGAGCACCACGACGTGATCAACGAGTGGAATGGCTACTGGCGCTACGACCGCTCGTGGAAGGAAACGGGGTTCGGCGAGATCGTGCCCGGGATGTCGTTGCGCGATTTGCACGCGCCACTCTACATCGCGGTTGGCGATTCGGAGTTAAGCCGAACGGTTCGTCCGGGCGAGCACGTGGACGTCCCGCTCTACGCGTCGTTTCTCACTGGCAGCAAGGCGTACGGTGACTCGCTCACACTGCGCGCCGAGCTGTATGGCTGGAACACGCTGGGTGAGCGGCGCATGTGGGATTCGTCCGTGACGCGCATCCCCTACCGCCCTTGGATGTCGCAAGCGTTGGCGCCACTCGCCATCACGATGCCGAACGAGCCGGCCACGCTGGTGCTGGCGACGCGCCTGGTGGATGCGAAGGATTCGGTGCTGCAGCGCAACTTCACGACCTTCGTCGCCGAAGGCACGCTGGTCGACGGCAATAAGGTGCGGGTTGCTCGTGTACCGGCTACCGCCGTGCGCGATGCCCACTGGACGCTCAAACAGTGGACCGTCCTCGGCGATCACAAGCTGAATGGGGCGGGCAGCGGGTTTTTCGAGTACCAGATTCCCTGGCCGGCGGGGCTCGACGTGAATAGTGTCGCGAGCGCGACATTTCTTGTCGAGGCGTCGGCCAAGCGCTTGAACGGCAAGGATCGCGATTCGACCACGGCTGAGAGCGGAGACTACATGCGCGGGGGCGGCTTCCACGATCCCAGTCGCAACCCGAACAGCTATCCGATGACCGGCGCCACTCCCTTCCGCAGCGCGGTCACAGTGCGTGTGAACGGCCAGCTCACGGGCCGCTGGGAGCTGCCCGACGACCCCGCCGACTCGCGCGGCATCCTCAGCTGGCACGCGCAGCCGCATGATGGTCATCTCTATGAAGCCGGATCGTACGGGGAGTTGTTGCGCGTGCCGATTACCGCCGCGGCGCTCCGCGATGCGGCGCGCAGTGGAGCGATGATCGTCAGATTGGAAGTGGATGCGGCGCTACCCGGAGGACTCGCGATCTATGGCGCACGGTTCGGACGGTATCCGATTGATCCCTCGGTGGTCTTTGTGCTTCGTGACACGATGAGGACCCGCACGCCATTTGGGCAACTGCCTGACGGGCGCGCCGTGGAGCAGTTCACGCTCCCGAATGCCCACGGCATCGAAGTCCGGGTGATCACGTACGGCGGAATCATCACTTCGATCCACGCCCCCGACCGCTCCGGGCACCTCGACGACATCGTCCTCGGCTTCGACAGTCTCGCCGGCTACCTCAGAGAATCCCCCTACTTCGGCGCGATCGTCGGCCGCTACGCGAATCGCATCGCGAATGGTCAGTTCAGCCTCGATGGTACGACCTACCACTTTACCAAGAACAATGGGCCGAACACGCTGCACGGTGGCGTGCGCGGATTCGACAAGGTCGTCTGGACCGGCGAGCCGTTCCAGACCGACAGCGGCGTCGGAGTCACCCTGCGCTACACGAGCAAGGATGGCGAGGAAGGCTTCCCGGGAACGCTCACTGCGCGCGTGACCTACACACTCACGCCGCGCGATGAGCTGATCGTGGACTACGAGGCCACGAGCGACAAGGCCACTCCGGTGAATCTGTCACAGCACACGTACTGGAACCTTCACGGTGCGGGGAATGGCGACATCCTCGATCATGTCCTCACGCTCGACGCGGCGGCATTTACGCCAGTTGACTCGACCCTGATTCCGACGGGCGAGTTCGCACCCGTCGCGGGGACGCCGTTCGATTTTCGCGGCGCGACACGGGTCGGCGCGCGCATCGGGCA